>Ga0335077_10006174_pt1 | contig 14774 bp, 12 predicted proteins | sample Lox_Sample_31_FD_207151 | JGI IMG/M metagenome (GOLD analysis project Ga0335077, IMG submission 207151) | Soil microbial communities from Loxahatchee National Wildlife Refuge, Florida, United States - Lox_Sample_3.1 | ecosystem: Environmental > Terrestrial > Soil > Wetlands | place: USA... | reverse complement strand
CGTGATCCGACAACTTACCGGAAAATTGATAAGAGAAACCCACGTCGCGTCATTCGTGCCGTGGAGGTGATTCGGCTGACTGGGAAACCGTTCTCTGAAGTCCAAAGTTCAAAGTTCAAAGTTCAAAGTCAGAAGCGGAAATTTTTCTGTCTGACGCGCCAACCGGAAGATTTGCGCCAACGGATTGATGTGCGCGTGGACGCAATGTTCACGCGCGGTTTGGTGGACGAAACGCGTGAATTGCTCAAGCACAGACTCGAACAAAACAAAACGGCGATGCAAGCCATCGGCTACCGGCAGGTGGTGGAACATCTGCGCAGCGAGCGCTCGCTCAAGGAAACCATCGAGTTGGTAAAAACTCGCACCCGGCAATTTGCCAAGCGCCAACTCACTTGGTTCCGCGCCCAGAAAAATCTGGAATGGATGGAATTACAGCCGGATGAATCGCTGGGAAAAGTCGTGCAGAAAATTTGCAGAACAATTTAACGCAGAGGCGCAAAGACGCAGAGAGCTAATTCTTTTTTAATTTTGTTTCAATATATCCTTCGACAAGTTTGTTAATCTCGCGCGGTGACATCTTGATTCCTCTGCGCCTTTGCGCCTCTGCGGTTAATTAGGTTTCTCTCGGCCTTTTGACAACGACTCCGATTTCGGCCTTGTTCTTGGCAATCATGTTGGCGGGCAGAATGCCGCGCCAGAAGACGTTCGGGTAAATTACCGAACCGCGTCCGATGATGCTGCCGGGATTTAACACGGCGTTGCAGCCGATTTCCACGCCGTCGCCGAGCAAAGCGCCAAATTTGCGCAGGCCGGTGTCGAACGGCATGCCGTTCAGTTCCACCTCGATGCTGCCGGGGAAGAGTTTGTAGTTGGAAATTTTCACGCCCGCGCCGAGGTGTGCCTGGTGGCCAAGAATGGAGTCGCCGACGTAATTGAAGTGCGGCGCCTGCGCGTTGTTGAACAGCAGCGAGTTTTTGATTTCAGTCGAGTTGCCGACCACGCAGTTGTCGCCGATGATGACGTTCTCGCGGAGGTAGGCGTTGTGGCGGATTTTGCAGTTCTTGCCGATGATGGCCGGGCCTTTAATCATCACGCCGTCCTCCACCACCGTGCCTTCGCCGATGAACACTTTCTCGCCGATGTAAGCGCGCCCCTCGCACTGATTGCGGAGTTCTGGTTTCAAATTGGCGGCGAGGTAGGCTTCGATTTTCTTGAGGGCGTCCCAAGCGAATTGACAGCCGTCAAAGATGGCAGCGTGTTCGGTCTGGCTGAGGTCAAACAAATCGGCTGGTTCGAACATGCGGGCAAGTTAAGCCAAACGACGGCAGTGGCAAAGCGAAATGGCGGCACGCCAAATTTTTTGCGACTCGAAAGTTGTATTGAATTTGTCTGATGGATTCGATAATCGAACGTTGTGCGCCCGCCGTTGTCTCATTTTTATTCGCCAGCCCGGTGGCGGGAGAGTTCAGCAGAAGCAAATGGCAACACCGGTTTTCCCTTGACGCTGATGCTCAAAATCAAGGAAAGCCGGATAAAAACCGATTAAACATGAACCAAACATCCAAAAGCAAAGTACCAACGGGTCCGTCCCCGACCATGCCCCCGCACGAACAATTAATGCGCCAACATTTGCAGGAGGAAAACCTGCCGCAGGCGGTCCTGCCCTCCTGCCCCGTCAACAAGATTTTGAAAGGCCAGAAAGCGCTCATTACCGGCGCCAATTCCGGCATCGGCGAGGCCGTCGCGCTGGCGCTGGCCGAGGCGGGCGCGGATGTCGTCATCAATTACGTGACGCATCCTGAAGCCGCGCAAGCAGTCGTGCAGCGGGCCGCCGGGTTCGGCGTGAAAGCTTACGCACATCAAGCCGACGTGCATCGGGAAGACCAGGTGCAGGCGATGTTCCAGAAAATGATCCAGGAATTCGGCACGATTGACATCCTAGTCAACAATGCCGGGCTGCAAAAAGATTCGCCCATTGAGGACATGACGCTGGCCGACTGGCAGTTGGTGATTGATGTGAATCTCACCGGACAATTCCTCTGCGCACGGGAGGCCATCCGGGAATTCAAGCGCCGCGGCATCCGCCCGGAAATTTCCTGCGCCGCCGGCAAAATCATTTGCATGAGTTCGGTACATGAAGTCATCCCCTGGGCCGGCCACGTCAATTACGCGGCCAGCAAGGGCGGCATCATGATGATGATGAAGAGCATTGCGCAGGAGGTTGCACCCTGGCGCATCCGCGTAAATTCCATCTGTCCTGGCGCCGTCCGCACGCCCATTAACACGCAAGCCTGGAGCACGCCCGAAGCGTATCGCAAACTGATGAAACTGATCCCTTACAAACGCATCGGCGAACCGAGCGACATCGGGCACACTGCCATCTGGCTGGCGTCGGATTATTCGGATTACATCCACGGCGCGAGCATCTTTGTGGACGGCGGCATGACACTTTATCCGGGATTTGAGACCGGCGGTTGAAACGAGAATGAACTCAGAAAAGGAACGTCTGGCGGCGGCTCACACCGGCAAAGCGCCTTGGCAATTCTGGGGGCCGTACCTTTCCGAACGCCAGTGGGGCACCGTGCGCGAGGATTACAGTCCCGGCGGCACGGCATGGGAATATTTTCCGCACGACCACGCCCGCAGCCGCGCCTATCGCTGGGGCGAGGACGGCCTTGCCGGCTTCAGCGATGAGCAACAGCGCCTCTGCTTTTCGCTGGCGTTGTGGAACAGCAAGGACCTGATTTTGAAAGAGCGGCTTTTCGGCCTCACGAACAGCGAAGGCAATCACAGCGAGGACGTGAAGGAGCTTTATTATTACCTCGACGCCACGCCGACGCATTCCTACTTGAAAATGCTCTACAAATATCCGCAGCGGGAATTCCCGTATGCGCGGTTGGTTGAGGAAAACCGCCGGCGCGGCTGGGACCAGCCGGAATTTGAACTGCTCGACACGGGTATTTTTGACGACGACCGTTATTTTGATGTCTTCGTCGAATATGCCAAGGCTGCGCCGGAAGACATTCTCATGCGGTTCACCATCCACAATCGTGGGCCGGAAACCGCCACCATTCATTTGCTGTCACAATTGTGGTTTCGGAACACGTGGTCTTGGAATAATTCCGCCAGGCCAAACCTCACTTGCACGGGCCGCGCCGCCATCCTGGCCAGACATGCTGAACTCGGCGATTACATCCTGCATTGCGACGGCCAACCGGAAATTTTGTTCTGCGACAACGATACCAACGTCTGTCGGCTTTACGGCCAGAACAAGGTCGTCGGTCATTTCAAGGACGCATTCCACGAATACCTCATCCAAGGCAATCGTTCCGCTATAAATTCAAATCTCGAAGGCACAAAGACCGGCGCGCGGTACAAACTGACGGTAGACACTGGCAAGTCCGCGCAGATTCGGCTGCGGTTGACCAACGCAACTCTGGCGTCGCCTTTCGCCGACTTCGACGCCATTTTCGACCGGCGTCGGCGTGAAGCGGATGAATTTTACGCCGATCTCCAGAGAGGCATCGCCGATGCCGACGCGCGACTCGTCCAACGCCAAGCGCTGGCCGGCATGATTTGGAACAAGCAATTCTTCCATTACAACGTGAACGACTGGCTGAAAGGTGATCCGGCCCAACCACCGCCGCCACCCGTGCGCAAACGCGGCCGTAATTCTGATTGGAAACACCTCAACAACGCGGAAATCATTTCCATGCCCGACAAGTGGGAATACCCGTGGTACGCCGCGTGGGATTTGGCATTTCATTGCATTTCACTGGCGCTCGTGGACGCCGAATTCGCCAAACGCCAGCTCGTGCTGCTCACCCGTGAATGGTACCTGCATCCGAACGGCCAGTTGCCCGCCTATGAATGGGCGTTCGGCGACGTGAACCCGCCCGTCCACGGCTGGGCCGCCTGGCGCGTGTTTCAGATTGACCGCAATCAGCGCCGTGAAAAGAACCCAAATGACGCCGGCGACCTCGCCTTTCTCGAACGCGTTTATCACAAGCTATTGTTGAATTTCACTTGGTGGGTCAACCGCAAGGACGCGCAGGGCCGGAACATTTTCCAGGGCGGTTTTCTCGGCCTCGACAACATCGGCGTGTTTGACCGCAGCAAGCCATTGCCGACCGGTGGATTCATCAATCAGGCCGACGGCACGAGCTGGATGGCGATGTATTGTCTGAACCTGTTGCGCATCGCGCTGGAACTGGCCCGGCACAATCGCGTCTATGAGGACATTGGCACCAAGTTTTTTGAGCATTTCCTCGCCATCGCCGCCGCCATCAACGGTGTCGAGGAAGGCGCGCTTGGTCTGTGGGATGAACAGGACGAGTTTTATTACGACCGTCTCTGCCTGCCGGACGGTGAAAGCGTGCCGCTCAAGTTGCGTTCCATGGTCGGCTTAATTCCACTGTTTGCCGTGGAAGTACTGGAACCCGCATTGTTCAAGGAATTGCCGGAATTCGCGCGCCGGATGGATTGGTTTTTGAACCATCGTCCCGAATTGGCCAATCTGGTTTCCCGCTGGCAGGTGTGCGGCGCCGGTGAACGCCGACTGCTTTCGCTGTTGCGCGGTCATCGCATGAAATGCCTGCTGCGCCGGGCGCTGGACGAAACTGAATTTTTAAGCGACTACGGTCTGCGGGCCTTGTCCAAGGCGCACGAACACGAACCGTACCGGCTCGATTGCGGCGGCCAAACGCGCGAGGTTTGTTACTGGCCGGCCGAATCGCAGAATGGCCTTTTCGGCGGCAACTCAAACTGGCGCGGGCCGGTCTGGATGCCGCTCAATTATCTGCTCATTGAATCGTTGCAAAAATTCCATTACTATTACGGTGACGATTTCAAAGTCGAGTGTCCCACCGGTTCCAGCCAATTTCTCACCCTCAACGAAATCGCCGACGAACTGGCCCACCGGCTCACGCGGCTTTTTCTCAAAGGCGGGGACGGCCAGCGGCCGGTGTTGAAATATCATCCCAAGCTGGCGGGCGATCCTCATTTCCGCGACCATGTGCTTTTTCACGAGTACTTCCATGGCGACACCGGTCGCGGTGCTGGCGCTTCACATCAAACCGGCTGGACCGGTCTCGTTGCAAAATTAATTCAACCCAGAGTTCCCCGGAAAGAAATACACAAGACCTAGGATGGCAGAAACACCCCGAAGCGACTACGGTGCCTGAAACCCGGGCGAATTTATTTTTCAGCGGACATTATTCCCACATGGAACCCTGTTTCATCCTCATAACCGAGCGGCACGCGAGACCCGATCACAGTATGGAACTTTGCGATCATTCCAGCCCAATATCCAAAGCTTCCGGATCGAGCACCCCCGGAGTCGCCAGCGCGTGGGAAAGTTTCATTTCGCTGAACGTCTCTTTCTGATGATGGATTGCCATCAACCATAGTGTAAAGAATATCAGAAACTGAGCTGGAATGAACTCCACATCATTTGGCGATTTTTTGCCAAAAATTGTCCGGATTAACCGGATTAAACTTAATAACTATTCCAATTTCTTGTGGTGGAGCGGGTGAAGGGAATCGAACCCTCATCTCAGGCTTGGGAAGCCCGCATTCTACCACTGAACCACACCCGCTTTCGTTTCACTTCAGCGCGACAAGTCGGCGCGGCACGCCCGCCGCGCCATGGCAAACGCAACCAGTTTGTCGGGCCGCCGTGATTACGCCCTGCCTTTTTGCTTTTACCAGACTGTGCGGCGGCTGGCAACAGCTTTGCGAGGCGTCACGACGCGAGGCGGAGGTGGTTGATCGCATTGCGCAACTGATCTTCAATCCGAAGTTGCCGTTCCGGTGAAATAATTTTGCCGCCATCCAATTCGCAAACGTAAAAGCTGTCAATGGCCGCGCCGCGCTCGGTCACGATGCGCGCGCTGACAATGTCCACCTCCAGCTTGGAAAGGGTCTGGGAAATCATGTAAAGCAGGCCAAGATGATCCTCGGTCTCAATTTCGATAAGCGTGCGCGTCTCGGACACCTCATTGTCGAAGTGAATCAGCGTTTCCATACGCTCGCCCATATAGGGCAGATAAGCCGGTTGCTGGGTGATTTGGCGGGCAATGAGCGCGGGCAGATCAATCTCCTCATCCGTCAAAACTTTTTCCAGCAACTCGGCGAATTTGTCGTGCTGTTGGCGCGTGGCGAGATTGCCTGTCCGCCCGTCGTTGACGAAAAAGGTATCGAGCACAATGCTGTCAGTACGGGTGAAAATCTGCGCGCCCATAATGTTCAACCCGACGGCACTGAGCGAGCCGGCGATTTTGCTGAACAATCCGGCGCGGTCCCACGTGCAAATTTTGACGGCATTGTAGCCGCGGTCTTTTTCGTCGCGCCAGGCGGTGATCGGCGAGAGCACGTGGTCGTCCTCGCGAATAAGCCGACTCATGAAACGGTGCGCCAGTTCCAGATCGTCAACAATTTCCCTGGCGGTGCGGACCTGGAAATAACGCGGCGACATTGTGGCAAAATGCGTGTTGATCTCCTCATCACTCAGCGATTTGGCGGCCAATTCACGAACTTCCTGTAAAAGGGATTCGCGTTGCTCCGCCTCGGCACGGATGAATTCCGTGCCGCCGGTGAGCAGGACCATGGCGCGGGTGTGCAACTGCCAGAGCAGGTCGTCTTTGAAACCGTTCCAGAGTTTGTCGCTCGTGCCTTGCGAGTCGGCGAATGTCAGCAGCGTGAGCAGGTTGAGCGCTTCCGGCGTTTCTATCTTTCGTGCAAAATTGCGGATGACCGCGGCGTCGTCCAGGTCGCGTCGCTGCGAGACACTCGCCATGAGCAGGTGATTTTCGATGATGACTTGCAACGTGTGCGCCAGCGCGCTATCGAGTCGCAGCCGTTTGGCGACGCGCATGGCCATTTCGGCGCTCACTTCCGGGTGACGGCCCCGTTTGTGGCGTTCCGCCTTGCCCACGTCGTGCAGCAACAACGCCAGATAAAGCAGGCCGGGGCGTTCGAGGCCCTGGAACAGCGGCGCATAGTTTTTATAGGGCGGATCTTCGGCTTCCCACACGCGGTCAAGTTGCTCCAGGCAGACCAGCGTGTGCTCGTCGGCGGCGTATTGATGGTAAAATTCGTGCTGCACGAGACAGGTGAGCTTGCCGAACTCGGGAACGTATTTGCCGAGCAAATTCACCTCGTGCATGGCGCGCAGGATGGGCGCGACGTTGCCGCGTTGTTCGAGGATGGTCAAAAACGTCTCCCGTACGTGCGCATCGTTCAAAAAACTGCGGTTCACCAGCGAAAGTTCGTTGCGGATGAGCTGCACCAGGTCGGGATGCAAGGGCAACTGCCGTTGTTGCGCGTAAAGGAAAATACGCATGAGGCGTTGGGGCTGTTCCCGGAAAACGCGGCTGGAGGCGGCGCGAATTTCACCGTCCATGAATAAAAAACCGTCCACGGGCTCCGGCGCCGGGCGTTTGGGGAGCCAGGCGCGCAGCGAAAGTTTTCCCGGCGTGACGGGCAGCAACGCCATGCGCTGTTCCAGCGTGCGCGTGATGAGAAAGACGTTGCGCATGTGCGTGTAGAGGTCGCGCATGAATTTTTCAATCCGTTTGCTTGGCGAGCGGTCGCTGTAGCCCAGGCTGAGCGCCGCGGCGGGCTGCAGGTTTTTGCCCAGCACGTCCACCGCGCGGTTGGTCTGATAATGCAGTTCCGTCCGTGTCCGCAGCAGAAAGTCGTAGGCGGCTTCGAGTTGGCGACGCTCGAATCTGCTGACGAATTCGCGCGCCTGGAGTTCGTCCAGGGTGCGCACGCGATATTTGAAAAACGCCATCCACAACAGGTTCTGAAAATCGCGCAACCCGCCGCAGCCGTTTTTGATGTTTGGCTCCTGCATGCAGGCGGAATTGCCGAACTTGCTGTGACGCGCCTGTTGGTCTTCGACCCGCGCGGCGATGTATTTCTTTTCAAAACCGTCAACGCTCCGGTCAACAATCACCCGCTGGAATTTTCTGAACAACTTCTCGTCGCCGACAATCAAACGCGCCTCGATGAGTGAGGTTTTGGACTGCATGTCGGTATTGGCCACTTTCACGCAATCGTCAATGTTGCGAACCGCGTAGCCGATCTTAAGGCCGATGTCCCAAAGCGGATACAGCACGCCGTCAATCAGCCGGGACAAATAGGGAAGCGGTTTGCCGGAGACGACTTGTCCGTCGTGCAGAAACATGAAATCAATATCGCTGTAGGGATTCAGTTCCGCGCGGCCGTAACCGCCGATGGCGACCAGCGCCAGCGGCGGAAATTCTTTCTGCGCCTGGGGCGACAGACTGCGGCGCGCGGACTCCCAAAGCTGCCGCAACAGCGCGTCGAGCATTGTTGCGCGCGCCTGGCAGATTTCGCGTCCGCCCGCGCCGCCGCGGTGCCACAGCTTGAGCCGGTGGGTTTCCACCTTGAGAAAACCCTTGTAACGCGAAAGTCTTTCGGCGGTGCCGGCATCGACCGGAAATGGCAGACGCGCCTCGGCATCTCCTTCAATTTTCCTGATTAAATCCTGCACGGGCGCACAAATTGCGGACAAAACGCTTTGAAAGCAAGTGCAGCCGCCAGTCGGCAACGTCTTAAGCTTAATCCTGCTCTTAATCGTAATCGTTCCGGCTAAAAGATTATGATGACGATTAAGATTAGGACATCACCCGCCAGCGAAACCTTGTCGCATGCCGTGCATCTGTTCTAAAGTTCATCAATGCTGGCCAATCCCGACCCCGATGCCGTTCTGATGCTGCGCGTCAAACGCGGCGACCGGGCGGCGTTCGCGGAGTTGGTGGAAAAATACAAGCAGCCGGTCATGAATCTTGTGTATCGCAGTCTGCATGACGAAGCCGAGGCCGAGGACCTCGCGCAAAACGTCTTTTTGCAGGTTTACAAGTCCGCCAAACGCTACGAATCCCGCGCCAAATTTTCCACCTGGCTGTTCACCATCGCGCGCAATCTTTGCCTGAACGAAATCCGCCGCCGCTCGCGCCATCCCGCCGATTCACTCGAAGCGGCGCACGCCGAACACGAAGACCAGCCGCGCCAGCAATTCGAGGATAAAGGCAACATTGCGCCGCCGGAGAAACTGTTGCACGGCGAGCTTGCGCAAAAAATCGAGGAGGCCCTGGCCGGGTTGCCGGAAAACCAGCGCACGGCCATTTTGCTTTGCCGGCAGGAGGATTTAAGCTACGAGGAAATCGCTAAAATTTTGGATTGCTCGCTTTCCGCCACCAAATCACTGATCCATCGCGGCCGCGAAACGCTCAAGCAAAAACTCAAACCCTATTTGCGCACCGGAAATTGGAACACGTGAAATTTTCTTTTTCATCCGTGCCCGGTTGTGTTCACCTGTAACGAAAATGAAAGCCGTTATTCTCGCCGCCGGCCGGGGCACGCGCATGAAGGAACTCACCCATGAGTTGCCCAAGCCCATGCTCCGCGTGCGGGGCAAGCCCGTCCTCGAGCACATTGTCGCTGGAATTCTGGCGGCGGGCATTCGGGAAATTTTCATCGTCACCGGCTGGCGCGCCGAGGCGATCGAAAAGCATTTTGGCGACGGCAAAAAATGGAATGCACGCATTTCATATGGCCGGCAACTCGTCCAGGACGGCACGGGCAGAGCGCCGGAACTGGCGAAGGAATTTGTTGATGATTCGTCGTTTCTGCTGACTTACGGCGATATTCTCGTTCCACCTGAAACGTATTCGCAAATGACTCAACGATTCAGCGAAGGCGATTTTACCGGCGTCATTACCGTCACCCGAGGCGAAGACGTGACAAAGGGCGGCATGAATTTTTTTGACGAACAGTTTTGCTTGAAACGGCTGGTGGAAAAACCGTCGCCGGCACAGTTGGAACAATTACGCCGGGACGGCTGGCTCAAGCCCGGCGATCCGGCATGGTATAATGCGGGCATTTACATTTTCCGCCCGACCTTGTTCGGCTTCACGGCGCGTCTTAAAAAATCGCCGCGTGACGAGTACGAATTGACCGACGCCATCAGCGCCATGGTTGCTGCCGGGCAAACGCTGGCCGGTCTGGAAATTCAAGGCCGCTGGGTGGATGTGCGCGACCCGGAAACGCTGGCGAAGCTGGAAAAGGAAAATTAAAATCTTTTCTCTGCGCCCCGGCGTTTCTGCGGTGAATTACGAAACGAATTTTGGCTCGAACACCGGACCGAGTCCGTGTTTGCGGAGCAATTCGGCAAATTTGGCAATGGCGCGCTTCTCATCCGTCGCCAAGTGATAATGAATGTGCCAGTCGAAGTAATCCTTGCGAAAATCGTAGTCGTATTCGGTGCGGTTGCGGATGATCCAATCCAGCGTGTCCACGCCAAAATTCCTGGCGTTACGAAGCTGCTGGCGCAATTCTGAATTTTCAATGCCGCGACGCAAGGCCCAGACCGCAAATACGAACGGCAATTGCGTCAACTCGAACCACGCCGTGCTGAGATCAAGGATTTCGTACTCGTGCGGTGCGCGTTGAAAATCAATCGCCGGATCGCCGATCAGCAGCACGGCATCGTGCTCGGCTGCATTCTGCGGCTTGGCCAGCGGCTTGAACTCCGGTTTCAGCCCGCGTTCCGCCAGCAGAATTTTCAAAAGATTCAAACCCGACAGCGACGCGGTATGACAATAAATCTCCTTCAACTCCGCCAGCGGATGGCGATGCGCCAGCAGCACACTGTAAACTTCGCCGAGCGAGGCGACCGCAATGCCATCCAGAATATCGTAACGGTCGGTAAGCAGCACCTCTACTGTGCTGACCAGCGCGGCGTCAAGCTCATCGCGCCGGAGCAGTTCGGCCAGCCGGGCGGGGGTGGCGAAAATGACCTTGTCCTCAATGCCACGCGTGAGCGGCACGGCGTTGAGATAGGCCACCGAGCCGATGCGGAATTTGGAAGATTCAGTGGCAGACATTTCAATCGGTAAATGTTTCAAAGGGTTCAGGTTGCTCTACTGGCTTTTGTAATAGCTGATAAAGTCGGGCTCCCCGCCGGAGGTCGGAATCATCAATGAGAACGTCGCGCTTTGACCCAAAATGATGGTGGTTTCCCGTTTGCTGAAATTATCGAGGTAGTAATCAAAGATGTAACTTCCCGGTTGAGGCCCGCGCTCGATGTCAATTTTCTTGTAGCCTTTGTGCCAGACCGGATTGTCTGAATCGAGAATAAAACCGACAAAATCCCGGCCGGGTTTGGAAGTGTTCCGCATGATGCCGATGGTAATCGGAGCGACTTCGTATCCTTCCCAAATACCTTCAATCGGGTCGAGGTGCTGCTGGTTCGTTTCGAGGTAGGCGGCGAATTCCTTCGCCGAGATGGGAACCGTTTCCCACGCATCCGCATAGTGGAGCAGGTTGGCCGTCAAACGAAAACTCGAATGCGAAAACCCCGGCTGCTCGACCGAGGTGATCTGCACCGCGTCCGCGCCCTTTTCCCAGGCCGTTCGCATCAGCTTATTCATCTCGCTTTCGACCGAGCCGCCAAACATCGTGAACTGGCCGCCGCTGATGGAAACAGTGCCAATCAATTGGCAAGGCCGTGGAACTGTCTCGCGCTCGGTATAAACGGGAACGGGATAGCCAGCTGGCTTTGCCTGTCCGGCGGGCAGATTGGGTTTGTAGGTCAACACAGTTGAACAGCCGGTCAGCAGCAATATCGAAAGAAGAAACAGCGTCAGGTAATGGATGGGGGCGGCGTTCAAGTATTTCACTGAACCAACACGAAATTTTGTGTCATTGAATGACTTAATTCTTTTTCGGATCCTTCGGTTCTGAATGGCTGTTTTCATTGCTCCATGTCCATAAAGGGCGTTGCAATGCAATTTCACGCCGTCGCCAGATTTTCTTCAAGCACTTTTGAGCGCATGGAATTTTCAGCGGCTTCAGGCACCGGCGCGTTTTCCAAAATTCGGATCGGCTCGTAGAATGTGTTGCGTTGGACCGGCGTGCGGCCGGCCTCGCGGATGGCTTTGAGCATGGCGGCCTCGGTTTGCAATTGCGGCGAGGTCGCGCCGGCCATGTGGAAGATGTGTTCCTCAATGATGGTGCCGTGCAAGTCGTCCGCGCCATAACTCAACGCCACCTGCGCCAGCTTCAGGCCAAGGCCAATCCAATACGCGGTGATGTGGTCGAAGTTGTCGAGGTAAACGCGGCTGACGGCAATGGTGCGCAGTGAATCAAAGCCGGTGGGTGGATTTTCCACCGGGATGTCATTGTTTGCCGGCTGATACGCCAGCGGCACGAAGCCGCAGAAACCGTGCGTCTCATCCTGCAACGCGCGCAGTTGCCGCAGGTGATCCACGCGGTCGGCCAGCGATTCCACGTGGCCATAAAGCATGGTGCAGGTGCTGCGCCCGCCCATCCGATGCCACGTGCGGTGCACGTCCAGGTATTCCTCGGCGGATTCCTTGCCTTTGGCGATGGCCGAGCGGACCTCCTTGCGGAAAATTTCCGCGCCGCCGCCGGTGAGCGAATCCAGCCCGGCGGCCTTCAGTTCGCGCAGTGTTTCCTCAACGGATTTCTTCGCGAGCCAGGCGAGATGCAGAATTTCAATGGCGGTGAAGCATTTGAGATGCAATTTTGTGGTAGGGACGACCTGCCGGTCGGCCTGGCCGCGCGGCAGCGCGGCCCTACCATCGTTATCAAGTGCCCTAAGCGCCTTGAGCATGCCGGTGTAATAGCCGAACGGCAGCGACGGATGCAGTCCGCCGACGATGTGCAGTTCGGTAATGCCGATTTTTAACGCCTCCCGCGCCTTTTCGACAATCTCCTCAACAGAAAATTGGAATCCATCTGCGTCCCGTTTCTTGCGCGCGAACGAGCAAAACTGGCAGGAAAGGATGCAATAATTCGAGTAGTTGACGTAGCGGTTGATGATGTAGCTGGCGCGGTTGCCAACTTTCTTCTGGCGCGCCAAGTCCGCGATGGCGCCGACGGCGTTCAAATCTTTGGACTCAAACAGCCGCAAGGCGTCGGCCTCGGAAATCCGCTCGGCGGCGGCCACCTTGTCATAGATGTCGCGTAATTCACTGCGTTGAACGAAAAAACTCACGAACCGCAAATTAGCAGCAATCGCGATTTTGGCAAAGCGGAGTTTGAGCGCGGATGGCACGGATAAACGCGGATCTTTAGGCAGCGCAATCTGTGTAATCCGCAGTTTCTGTTTTAGACAGAGACAGCCGGGAAGCGTTGTCTTACGCTGAAAACGCCCTGAACAGCGCGCGTATTTCCTCGCCCACCTGCGCCGGGTCGCCCAACGTCTGGGCGATTTCGTCACGGAGCAGCTCGCGATAACGCTTCCGCAGGCGATGAATCGCCACACGCACCGCGCCTTCCTCCATGTCCAGCGCCTTCGCCACTTTTGCCTGTGCCGTGCCGCCTTTCGCCGCCGTGAGAAAAATTTTCAACTGGTCGAACCACTTTGCCTTGCCCGCGGCTTCACATTCTTTCTGCAATCGTTCAATGACTCTGGCCAGCAACGCCAGCGCCCATTCGCGGTCGAACGCCTTATCGGGGCTTGGCTCGTTCGTGGCGGCGACTTGAAACTTCGTGTCCGCCGTCCGCCAATCCAGCGAGAGCGGTGCTTCGCCCCCGCCGCGCTTTTGCCGCCGGGATTTGTCCCATTCGTTGATGAGAAAATGTTTCAATGAGGCGAGCAGAAACGCGCGGAAGCGTCCGTGCTCGGCGCTCAAACCTTCAAGGTAATTTTTGGCGAGGAAGCGCGCAAAGAACGCCTGCGTCAAATCCTCCGCGTCTTCTTTCGTGTGGCCACGCCGCCGGACGTAGGCGTAGAGCGGGAACCAATAGGTCTTGCACAACTGTTCCAGCGCCAGGTCGGATTGCGGCGTGGAGCGTTGGCCGGCTGCGAGCACGACCGTCCAGTGCGTCGTGGCAAAGACGTCGCCGGGCGAGGGTGTTGTTATGGTTGAATGTTCCGAGGTCAAACGGTTTAAGATAACTTGGAAGTCTTAGACTCTTGGAAATGCAGAATATAGAGCATGGGTAGAATGCCCGCGGCATTGAAGTTGGCCAGGCAGACGAACCATGCCAGTTGGTTGTGGCGTGCGCTCTTCCACATGGCAATCAGCTTCCACACTCCCTCCCAGATTGTCAGCAGGATAATCACGATAAACAGGGAAGCTTTCACATTTTCTTGGGTTCGATCAGTTTGTCACCATGAAATGGCGATTTCATACCAATCTGCGCCATTAAAATCATCGTCATCAATCCTGACAGCCAGCGTTTCATTATTGGCTGGTGTGGGAAACTCTTCCACGCTGACCGTCCCGCGCCCGATGAGTTTTGTGATTTGAATTTTCTGTGCGTCGTGCGGCTTGAATGTCGCATTTAGGCCTGCAAATACCGTGCTTACTTTGTCATTCCATTCTGGCGTCCATGCCTGGCCGTTCACGAAAATTGTTTTTCCGGGCAGGCCGAAGGTGTCGTGTTCGAACCACAGCTTATTATCGCTCACTTTGATAACATCGCTCCCGTCAATAAACGCCCTCACAGTCAATTGCTGGCGGTGGCCGAAGCCAACAAGGAAAGCCAGCAGCACGACCACCAACGCGACGCACGCTGCTCCGATGGCCGATACGATCCACAACGCCTTATTACTTTTCGTTTGTACAGTTCGCTTTTGGTTTTGGGGTGGAAGTTGATTCGACAAAGTGCTGGCGATGGTTTCCACCTGTATCTTGAGCACGCTGGCCTGCGGATAACGGCGTTCCGGTTCCTTTTCCAGCGCGCGCAATACCACTTCATCCAGCCGCACG
>Ga0335077_10006172_pt1 | contig 14777 bp, 19 predicted proteins | sample Lox_Sample_31_FD_207151 | JGI IMG/M metagenome (GOLD analysis project Ga0335077, IMG submission 207151) | Soil microbial communities from Loxahatchee National Wildlife Refuge, Florida, United States - Lox_Sample_3.1 | ecosystem: Environmental > Terrestrial > Soil > Wetlands | place: USA... | reverse complement strand
CCACACTGGGAGGCCTCGCGCAGTAGCCCGGAAACGTAATGCGACCGCGAGGATCCTTCCAGACCGTGCAGGATCAGGATGAGGGGCGCTTCCGCCCCGGAGTCGGCGAGCCAATCCAGGTCGATGAAGTCGCCGTCCCGTGTGTGCAGGCGCTCGCGCCGGAGCGCGGGGCGCCTCAACGGGCGGAGGAGGGGCCCCCACAGCGTTTGGAGGTGGCGGCCTCGGTACCACCACGGCGGGCGGTAGCCCGGGGACGCCACCTCCGAGGCCCCACGGACCGGGACTATTCCTGGCCCTGGAGGAGAAGCTTCACGACCTCCGGCGCAATCTCCCGGGCGCGCTGGTCGAGCTGCGCCTCGGTCAGGTTCGCGATGGGATGCGGCATGGCTAGGAACTTGTACTCCGGCACGCCCCAGGCCTGGGCCATCGCGTGGCCCGTCGCCTGGAACACGTCGGTCACGATCGACGCCGCCGGCATGCCGACCTTCTCGAAGAGGATTCCGTCGAGCACACTGCCCGACGAGCAGGACCCTCAGTCGCCGACGCCGGCGACCACGACATCCACGCCGCGCCTGGCCTCGTCGATGATCTCGTCGTGCGCCGGGACGGATGAGTTCTTCTTGCGCCACATCCGCGTCTCGGCGGCGCCGTACTCCTGCTTCAGGATCTCGCCGATCTTGAGCAGGAGCCGGTCGGAATTGAACTTGGTGTTCTCCACGAGCCCGATCCGCTTGCCCTTGAGCGAGTCCGGCCTCGGCACATAGGTGAGCGGCTGCTTCTTCGGCTCGACGGTGGGATCGAGAATCTCGAATGGTGCCATCATCTCCTCCTGTCCTTGATGGCTACGGTCACTGCCTGCGACGAGGTGCGACTCCCCCAGCCGGGGATGTAGCACGAGAAGGAACCGGCGCGTCCGCCGGCCGCCACCACGAGGATGTCGTCGGGCGTCGTCACCAGCGGACGCATCGTCGATTCGTCCGCGGGCACGACGGCCCCGGGCCACCGGCCGGTGCGCTTGAAGTGCGCCACGCTGTTCTTGGTGTTCTCGAAGACGAACTTGCGAATGTCGGCCTTCGACCATCCGTCGCCAGCGATCGTGCGCATGTGCTCCCCGGCCAGCACGACACAGTAGTGGGGCTGTCCGGTCATTCCCGGGTACCGCATGGCGTCGCACATGGTCGTGAGCACGCCGACCGCCGTGTTCGAGAGCTGGTTGTAGAACTGGTGAGGCGCGAGCGCGGCCATGACCGTCACCGCGCTGTCCTCGGGCCGACACCCCCGCTCGACGTGCAGCGGCGTCCACGGGCTCTCCGTCTCGTTCTCGGCGATCACGTAGCTGTATTTCCCGCCGTGCCCCAGGGTGCCGCGGTCGAGCTGCCCGGGGATGGTCCCGATCACGTTGCGCATGACCAGACGTACCGCGCGCCCCACGGTGGCGTTGGACCGCCAGCCGGGACCGAAGAGATTGTCTCCGGAGTTGAACTCGAGCGCCCGGCCGATCGGACCGTTCACGATCATGAGCACGCCGGCGCCCCCGGTCGACGTGGCGGGCCCGTGATAGCCCCACCGAGGGTCGGCGATACCCTCGACGGCCGCCAGCACCACGGGCATGTGCTCGGGTCGGCAGCCCGCCATGACGGCGTTGATCGCTATCTTCTCCGCCGTGACCGCGACCTGGCGGTTGGTGATGAAGGCGACCTGCTGCTGGGGATCGAGCTCCACCGCGGCAAGCATGGCACGTACTCTCGCCTCGGTCGGCGGCACGACAGGAAGCCCGTCCGTCCAGCCTTGCTCGTAGCAGAACTCGATGGCCTCACCGGGATCGTCGACGGCATGACGCTTGGAGAGCAGTTCGGTCGTCATGGGCGCGATTATAGCGCAACTGGCCCGTGGCGGCGCTCGCACTCCCGGGGGCTTTGCCGTATCCTGCTGGAACCAGGAGCCTGGGGACATGACCGCGCACCGCGACGCATCCTCGACCACCAGCGACCAGCGGGACTGGACGCAGGAGTTCAACCGCCGCATCGCCGGCACCATGATCGCCGCTCACGGGACGCGCTTCATCCAGGTCTCCGCGGAGCGCGCGGTGCTCGAGCTGGATTTCAAGCCGGAGCTCACGCAGATGACGGGCCTCTTCCACGCCGGAGCGATCATCAGCCTGGCGGACGAGGCGTGCACCGCGCTCGCGTCGGCGCACACCATGGCGCAGAGCGGGTGGGACCCGGAACGGTTTCCGCTCACGGTTCAGCTCTCCGCGAACCTCATCCGGAACAGCAATCGCGGCAGGCTCACGGCCGAAGCCCTGCCCGTCCACATCGGACGCACCACGGTGGTCATTCAGAGCACCGTGAGGGACGATCAGGGACGGTTGCTCGCGACCGTCACCGCGACGCAGGTCGTCCCGCGCCGCTAGCGACGTGAGTCAGAAGACCGTCGACCGAGTACATGGCGAGGGTGTGATCGCCTACTTCTCCATGGAGTACGGCCTGCACGAGGAGTTTCACTCCTACGCGGGCGGTCTCGGCGTGCTGGCGGGCGACTTCATGAAGTCCGCAGGCGATCTCCGGCTCCCGGTGGTGGGGATCGGACTTCGATGGGCGCAGGGCTATACAGTGCAGCGCATCGGGCCGGATGGCTACCCCTACGACGAGTGGACGCACCACCCCGCCGACTTCCTGGCGGACACGCGGATCCGCGTACGCGTTCGTATCGGACGGCGCGAGGTGGAATGCCGCGTCTGGCGCGTCGGGCGCTACGCTATCGCGCCGCTCTACCTCCTGGAGCCCACCGATCCGCGGGACCGCTGGATCACCCGCCGCCTGTACGACACGCGCCCCGACTGCCGCCTCGCCCAGGAGATGCTCCTCGGGATCGGCGGCGTCCGGGCGCTCCGGGCCCTTCACCTGCCCATCGGCTTGTACCACTTCAACGAGGGCCATGCCGTCTTCGCGGGAATCGAGGTCATCGCCGACCGCATGGAAGCGGGCATGGAGTTTCACGACTCGTGGCGCGCGGCCCGCGAGCAGATCGTCTTCACGACCCATACCCCGGTGCCGGCGGGCAACGAGGTGCACGCGATCGGCGATCTGCTGCGGCTGGGCGCCGGCTGCGAGCTGGTGGAGGCCGAGCTCGCCGAGCTGGGCGGTGATCCGTTCAATATGACCGTGGCCGGACTGCGTCTGTCGCGCCTCGCCAACGCCGTGTCCGAGCTGCACGGCCGCACGTCTCGCTCCATGTGGGCGCACGTCCCGGAGGCGGCGCCCATCATCGCGATCACGAATGGCGTGCATGTCCCCACCTGGCAGGATCCGCGTATCCCGCGCGCCCTCGACAGTGATGCGGCGCTCCTCGCGGCGCGCCGAGAGCTGAAGGGCGACCTGCTGGCCGGCGTCGAGGCGCGCACGGGCACGCGGCTCGATCCGGACGCCCTCACCATCGGCTTTGCTCGACGGGCCGCGACCTACAAGCGTCCCGACCTGCTCCTGCGGGATCCGGAGCGTCTGGCGCCGCTCCTCAAGGACCGCCGGGTCCAGATCATCCTCTCCGGCAAGGCGCATCCGGACGACCAGTCCGGCAAAGCGGTGATCGCGCTGCTGGTGGAGACCATTCGCCAGTGGCCCGAGAGCATCGTCTACCTCGAGAACTACGACATGGCGCTGGGGCGACTCCTCACGCGAGGATGCGATGTCTGGCTGAACACCCCGCGACGGCCGCTCGAGGCCAGCGGCACGTCGGGCATGAAGGCGGCGATGAACGGCGTGCTGAATCTCTCGGTGCTTGATGGCTGGTGGCCGGAAGGCTGCGAGCCCGGCGTGACCGGCTGGGCCATCGGCGGCGGCACGGAAGGCCCGGAGCAGGACGAGCGCGACCTGCAATCGCTCTACGACACGCTCGAGGACGACGTGTTGGCCGCCTACGCCGATCGGGTGCGCTGGACGCGGATGATGCGCGCATCGATCCGCATGGCGCTCGAGCGCTTCTCCTCGGAGCGGATGATCAAGGAGTACTTCGAGCGGCTGTATGCCCGCGGGTGACGCCGAGCCACCCGGCCCACCCCGCCCCTCTGGCCTCCTGACCTCCGCGAGCCGCGGTCGGCGGCAGATCGCGCCCGCCCGGGCGGTCGCTCTTTGACCTACCGCGCCGCCGGAGGCCGGCGCCGCGCCACTCCCGTCTGCGCGGCCGCACGCGCCACGCCGTCGGCGACCGCCTCGACCACGCGCTTGTCGAACACCGAGGGAATGACGTACTCCTCCCCGAGCTCGCTCGCCGTGATGATCGAGGCGATGCCTCGCGCGGCGGCGATCTTCATCTCGTCGTTCACGGTCCGCGCGCGGACGTCGAGGAGGCCCCGGAAGAAGCCGGGGAATCCGAGCACGTTGTTGATCTGGTTGGGGTAGTCGGATCGGCCGGTCGCCATCACGGTGACGATCCCGCGCACCTCCTCGGGCATGACCTCCGGCACCGGGTTGGCCATGGCGAAGACGACGGACCGCTTGGCCATCCGGCGAATGTCCTTGGCGGTCACCACGCCGGGCCCGGAGAGTCCGACGAAGACGTCCGCGCCTTTGAGGGCATCGCCGACGGTGCCACGCAGGCGCCGCTCGTTGGTGTGCTGGGCGAACCAGGTCTTCATGGAGTTCATGTTCTCCTGACGGCCCGCGTAGAGCGTTCCCGAGCGGTCGCACCCGATGATGTGCCGACAGCCCACGGCCATCAGCAGCTTGGCGGTGGCGATCCCCGAGGCGCCGGCGCCCGCGAACACGACACGGACGTCGCTCATCTTCTTCTTGACGACCTTCAGCGCGTTAATGAGGGCGGCGAGCACGACCACCGCGGTCCCGTGCTGATCGTCGTGGAAGACGGGAATGTCCAGCTCCTTCCGCAGACGATCCTCGATCTCGAAGCACCGGGGCGCGGAGATGTCCTCGAGATTGATCCCGCCGAAGATGGGCGACACCGCACGCACGACCGCGACGATCTCGTCCACGTCCTTCGTCGCCAGGCAGAGCGGGAAGGCATCCACGCCGGCGAACTCCTTGAAGAGCAGTGCCTTGCCTTCCATGACGGGCGCCGCGGCCTTGGGGCCGATATCTCCCAGCCCGAGCACGGCCGTACCGTCCGTGACCACGGCGACGGCGTTCTGCTTGATGGTGAGCGTGTACGCCTTCTGCGGATCGTCATGGATCGCCATGCAGACGCGGGCTACGCCGGGCGTGTAGGCCATGGAGAGGTCGTCGCGGGTCTTCACCGCGACCTTGCCGCGCACCTCGATCTTGCCGCCGAGGTGCATCAGGAAGGTGCGGTCGGACACGTGGACGACCTTGACCCCCGCCACACGGCGCAAGGCCTCCACCACCGACTGCCCGTGCTTCTCGTCGCGGGAGTTGAAGGTGATGTCGCGCACGACCGCCGCGGTCCCCATCTGGACCAGGTCGACGGCACCGATGTCCGCACCGGCCTGGCCGATGGCCGAGGTGACCTTCCCGAGCATGCCCGTCCGATTGAGAATCTCGAGTCGGACGGTCATGCTGTAGCTGGCGCTGGGTGCAATGACCATGGACGCTCCCCTCCTCCCCGGGGCGGCGCGAGACCGCTGGGGCACGGCGCCACCGGCTGGGCCCCCCAAGGGTCCGGCTCGGCTGACGCGATTGCAGGCACATCTTTGCACCGCGTCTGCCGGCTGGCAAGCCCTCGCGAGCCTTGGGAGCGGCCGCCCGATGGGGCGCGGACGGCATCCTCGCGCCCCTTCGGGCGCCGATGGCAAATGGCATGACAGCGGACGCGAGTTGCCGTACACTTGGCGGCGGGGAGGACGTCGCCATGAAGCTTGTCGGCACGATCGTCGGGGTGGTCGCACTCGTGGCGGGCGCCGGGCACGTCTCGCCGGTCAGAGCTCAAGAAACTCCCAAGCCTGACATCAACATGACGCTCACCGAGACGATCAACCGCATGCCTCCCGGGCCCTCGACACGCGACGATATCCGCGAGATTCCCCCGCCGAAGAGCGACAAGCTCAGTGACACGGCGCGGGTGACCGTCGTCGTCGGCGACAACTGCCTGCCGGGAGACGACATGGGAATCCCCCGCTCGTTCCGTCGACCGACGCGCACGCGCTAGTCGGACCTTCGTCGTCAGATTTCGGGCGGGGTCACCACCCCGTCAGCCGCGGCCGTCGAGGAAGTCGCGAAGGGCCGCCGACGTTGACGGAAAGGCGAGTTCATCCCAGGGAATCGCGTCTCGCTCGACCCACTCCACGCGATCATTCTCATGGCAGGACGTGATGACGCCGCCCGTGACGCGAGCTTCGTAGACGACCACGACCACCGGAGTCGCCGGGTAGGAGTACACACCGACCAGAGCGCCGAGATCTACGGTGAGACCGGTCTCCTCGTACGTCTCGCGAATCGCCGCCTTCGGTACCGGTTCGCCCCAGTCGACGTAGCCGCCCGGAAACGTCCACTTCCCGTGCGCGGGATGGATGGCGCGTCGCGTGAGCAGGATCCGGTCGGCATCCATGGCGATGGTGCAGGCGACTACCTTCTGTCCCAGGAAGTAGACGAACCCGCAGCCGGAACACACCATCTCGAGCCTCTTCTCCGGCCCGACCGGTCGCCGCTCGAGCGACGCGCCGCAGAGCGGGCAGAACCGGATCCCTTCCGGGGTCAACGCGAGGTACGAGGGCTCCGCGCTCATGCGCGAAGTCTATCACGCGTCCCGGCAGGATCGGAGAGACGACGACCTCGGAACCACGACAGCGGAGCGAAGGATGTGAGGTCAGTTGCCGAGGCTCTTGGAGGCCTCCTCCACGAACGAGGTATCCACCATCTGTTTGAGCGGGAGCACGCGCTTGATGAACCCGTTTCTCTGCCACCATGTCATCTGACGCTCCACGTCCGTGACGAGCAGGCGGCCGTTCCGGTCCTGGAAGGGGAATCCGAGCCTGATGATGTCGAGTGGAGCTCCCGTGTATTTCGCAGTGATAGCGACAACCTCGTCGTAGTTCGGGCCCGGCGTCAGACGGCCGTCCTTCTGGACGAGCACCGCGTCGTAGTAATAGCGCGAGGCCGTGACGTAGCCCTTCATGAAGGCGACGGCCCTCGCGCGGTCGGCGGCGAACGTCTTCGAGTAGACGATCGCCGCGATCTGCCAGGGATAGAGATCCCCCGCCCAGGCCATGATCTTCCCGAAGCCCTGTGACTCGGCCACACCTGGGAAAGGTTGCGGGACGAGGATGGCGTCCACCTGCTTCCCCTTGAGGGCCTCGACGGTCGCCGGCATGGCCTGTAACGGTACGATCGTGACGTTTGAAAGCGTCAGCCCATCCTTCTCGAGGATGTTGCCGATGTGGAAGTGAAAGGTCGACCCGAGCTGAGTCACGCCGATCCGCCGGCCCTTCAGATCCTTCACGGAGCGGAGCCCGGCCTCCCACAACGCCTTCTGCACGACGATCGCGACCAGCGGATAGCCCGGCCACTCGCGCCCCTTGTCCGCGACGATCCAGAGCTGCTCGCCTCCCAGCACGATGTTGTAGAGCGCGGCGGTGAGTCCGGTGGCGCCCACGTCGAGCTGCCGGGCTGCCAGCGCCGTCGCGATGGGCGCCGCCGCCTGGAAGTACACCAGCTCCGGCTCCACGCCGAACTCCTTGAAGAAGCCCTTCTCGACGCCGATGAAGATGGGCGCCGACGAGGTGAGCTTGAGCACGCCCACCTTGACGCGAGCCTGGGCGCACGCCGAGGCGGGGTCGAGGAGCCCGGCGCCGCCGAACAGAGCCAGGGTCACCACGAGGATGATGCGTCGCATGTGTCGAGCCCCCATCACGTTTGTCGCCAAGGAAGAACCAGACGCTCGAGACGCGTGAGCCCCCAGTGCGACAGCACGCCCAGGAGCGAGAGCAGCACGATGCCCACCATGAGCCTGGTGGTCTCCATCAAGTTACCCGCCTGGAGCACGAGAAAGCCGATGCCGGATTCCGCGCCGATCATCTCGGCCGCGACCAGCAGGAGCAGCGCCGTGCCGGCGCCGAGCTTGAGTCCGGCGAAGACCATCGGCAGCGCCGACGGAATCACAACCTTGCGGATCACGCTCCAGCGACCCGCCCCGAAGGCGACCGCGGCCCTGATGAGCAACGGATCGGCCTGGCGGACACCGGCATAGGTGTTGATCGCCATCGGAAAGAACACGCCGAGCACGATCACGGTGACCTTCGACGCCTCGCCGATCCCGAGCCACAGGATGAGCAGCGGGAGGAGGGCGATCTTCGGGATCGGGAAGGTGGCGGCGATGAGCGGCTGGCCCACCGCCTCTGCCAGCGCGAAGAAGCCGACCGCGACCCCCACGGTCATCCCGGCGCCCGCGCCGATGATGAAGCCCAGCACGAGCCGCCGGAGACTCGCCGCGACGTGAACCAGGATCTGTCCCGAGCGTGTCATGTCGATGAGCTCCCCGATCACGCCGAGAGGCGACGGCAAGAAGAGCGCGGGCACCCAGCCCAGACGAGTGCACACCTCCCAGAGCGCCAGCAGGCCCAGCACGGCCAGCACTCTCACGACCCGGTGCTCGGGCCGGATCAGAAAGGCCGTCCGATCGTGAACGGTCACTCGCTCCATGGTCGTCGGGTCTGCTCCTCCGTCAGCGCCGCCTGCGCCTCGGACTTGATGAGCCTCCAGATCCGCTCCACGGCGCGGACCAGTGCAGGATCGGCTAGCTGGGCCTCGCCGCGCGGGCGCGCGAGCCCGATGTCGACAACGTCGAGAATGCGGCCGGGCCGCCGCGAGAGCACCACGACCCGATCGGCCATGAACACGGCTTCCTGAATGTTGTGCGTCACGTAGACGATGCTCTGACGGGTTCGCCCCCAGATCGCCAGCAGCTCCTCCATCAGGAGCTGCCGTGTCTGGGCGTCCAGAGCCGAGAACGGCTCGTCCATTAAGAGCACCGCCGGCTCCACCGCCAGCGCGCGCGCCAGCCCCACGCGCTGGCGCATGCCACCCGAGAGCTGATGCGGAAACTTCCTCTCGAAGCCGGCGAGCCCTGTCATCTCGAGGTAGCCGCGCGCCCGTCGGGCCCGCTCCGCCGCCGGCACGCCCAGCTCCTCGAGACCGAACTCCACGTTGGCCTGCGCGGTCCGCCACGGGAAGAGCGCGAACTCCTGAAAGACGGTCGCCGAGAGCGGCGCGCCGGGACGCCGCTCACCCTCGAAGACGATGCGTCCCGAGGTCGCAGGCACCAACCCGCCGATGATGCCGAGCAGCGTCGACTTACCACAGCCCGAGGGGCCGAGGACGGCGACGAACTCTTCCGGCTCGACCTCGAGGTCGATGGCGTCGAGCGCGGTCACCGCGTGGCCCAGCCGATCACGGTACACCTTGCCGAGCCGTTCGACGATGACTCGCACTGGCGAAGGACCGCGATCACGCCGCGGCGCGCAGGAGCAGGCGCGGCATCGCCAAGTGCCGGGGGCCGCGCACGCCCGCCCCGAACTCGCCGGTCCACCCCTCGCTCGACCCGGCCCGGTCGGGCCAGTCTCTGCAACGGGCGACGACGAGGGAACGGTCATCGAGTCGATCGCGAACGTGGACGGCAGTCATCGTCGCGCGCGCTCTTCCCGTTGATACCTCAGGCCATCCTCGCGCGCAACCGCGGTCCCCTGGCGAGGTCACCCGTCCGCAACGCGACGCCACGACCCCTTCATTGCGTCGCCCGGCGGGTCCATCGAGATCACGAACCCGCGGACCGTCTCGTCCGCAGCTTCGCGCAATGTGGCGCGTGCTATCCTCGGCCGTGCGGGCCATGGCCGGCTTGACGCAGCTCATCGATGAAGGCGGCTACGCGGCGATCTTCCTGGTCGTGGCTCTCGGCAACCTCGGGCTTCCCATCCCGAGGTATGCGCTCATCGCCCTCGCGCTGGCGACCGTCCTCGCGTGGGTCGTGGTGGCCCTGCGGGACCGCGGCCGCTCCTGACCGCCCCCAGCGAATCTCGACTCAGAGCGCGGGCGCGAGCACCGACGCGAACTGCTCGAGGTGCTCCGCCTCGTCGAAGACGGGATTGAGGAGCAGGAGACCCGCGCCCGCCGCGACGACCTCGCGCAGCCGCTCCACGCACTCGGCCGGAGGCCCCCATATCGACACCTCGTCCGCCATCTGGGGCCGCCCGTAGAAAGCCCCGAACCACTTGCCGAGGCGCGTCGCGGCGCGCCGCCGGTCCCCATCGATCGCGATGTACACACGCTTGCCGATCGGGAACGTGGCCGGATCCCGACCGGCGTCACGCAGCAATCCTGTGAGCAGCTTCACTTCCTCGGCGAACTTTGCCGTCGACAGCGAGCCCGCGCCCATGAAGCCCTGACCCATCTGGACCGTGCGCCGGAGCGCATTGGGATGGTGAGCGCCGAACCAGATCGGCGGATGGGGCTTCTGCAGTGGCTTGGGCTCCACCGCCGCGTCCTGCATCTTCCAGAAGTCACCGGCAAAGCTCACACGCGGCTCCGTCCAGAGACGCGTCATCAGGCGCAGGCCCTCGTTGAATCGCGCCACGCGACGATCCGCGGAGATGCCGAAGGCGGGGTACACCCCGGGGTTGCCGCCGAGCCCGACGCCGACGACGAGACGGCCGCCGCTCAGATGATCGAGCGTCGCCAGACTCTTCGCGAGGTGCACGGGGCTGCGCAGCGCCGTCAACAGCACCGCGACGCCCAGACGCATCCGCTCGGTCACGGCGGCCGCCCACGTTAGGAGTTGAATGGGCTCGAGGCTCGGAATGGCGCCCAGGGTGTGCTCCACGACCCAGGCGCTATGGAAGCCGAGCTTCTCGGCCCGCGCGAGGTAGTCTCGGATGGCGCGAGGCGCAATCGGGTGGTCGGGAAAGGTCTGGGGGATCGACACGGCAAGGTCGACGCGTGACGTCATGCCGTCCGGGGATGGACCTCGAGGGCTCCGAAGAAATACGGGATCTCGAATGCCGCCGATTCGGGCGAGTCGGATCCGTGCACGGCGTTGGCCTCGATGGAGGAGGCGAAATCCTTGCGAATCGTGCCGGGCGCCGCCTTGGCGGGATCCGTCGCGCCCATCAGCTCGCGCACTCGGGCGATGGCGCGCTCGCCCTCGAGCACGATGGGCATGCACGGCCCCTGCGTCATGAAGGCGCACAGGCTCGCGTAGAACGGCCGTTCCTTGTGCACGATGTAGAACCCGCGCGATTGCGCGGGCGTCAGCTGGACGAGCTTGGCGGCCAGGATCGTGAGACCGGCCTGCTCGAACCGGCCGATGATCTGCCCGGCCACGCCACGGGCGACGGCGTCGGGCTTGATGATGGTGAGCGTGCGTTCGACGGTCATCGAGATCCTCGGCCTATCCTTTCTTGCCGAGCACGCGCGCCATGGTGGCGCCCATGTCGGCGGGGCTTCTCACGGTGGTGATGCCGGCCGCTTCCAGGGCGCGCATCTTCTCGGCGGCCGTCCCCTTGCCTCCGGCGATGATAGCCCCGGCGTGCCCCATGCGGCGACCTGGCGGCGCCGTCTGACCACAGATGAATCCGACCACTGGCTTGGTCACGTGGGCCTTGACGAAGGCCGCCGCCTCTTCCTCGGCGGTACCGCCGATCTCGCCGATCAGCATGATGGCCTCCGTCTGCGAATCATCCTGGAAGAGGCGGAGCACGTCGATGAAGCTCGTGCCGTTGACCGGGTCGCCGCCGATGCCGACGCAGGACGACTGGCCCAGCTCGCGCTGGGTGAGCTGCTGCACGACCTCGTAGGTGAGCGTGCCGCTCCGGGAGACGACGCCGATCCCTCCCTCTCGGTGGATGTGCCCCGGCATGATCCCGATCTTGGCCTTGCCCGGCGAGATGAGACCGGGACAGTTGGGCCCGATGAGCCGGCTCGGAGTACGGGACAGAAACGCTTTGACCCTCACCATGTCGGCCACCGGCACGCCCTCGGTGATGCAGACGACGAGCCGCACCCCGGCATCCGCCGCCTCCATCATGGCGTCGGCGGCGGCCGGGGGCGGCACGAAGATCAGCGCGCAATCCGCGCCCGTGGCGGCGGCCGCATGTTCCACCGTGTTCCACACCGGGAATCCCTCGTGGGTGGTGCCTCCCTTACCCGGAGTCACGCCGCCCACGATCTGCGTCCCGTACTCCTTGCAGCGCAAGGCGTGGAACGTGCCCTCGCGACCCGTGATGCCCTGTACGATGACCCGGGTAGCCCGATCGACCAGGACTGACATTTGGCTACCTCGCGCCTCGGGCCAGCGCCACCACTTTCGCGGCCCCCTCGCCCATGTCCGCGGCCGTGGTGAAGTTGAGGCCGGACTCGGCGAGCATCTTCCGTCCCAGCTCTACGTTGGTGCCTTCCATCCGCACCACCACCGGGAGCTGGAGGCCGAGCTTCTTGATGGCGGCGATGAGACCTTCCGCCAGCCGATCGCAGCGCAGGATTCCGCCGAAGACGTTGATGAACACCGCCTTCACGCTCCCATCCGACGAGAGGATGCGAAAGGCGTTCTCGACTTGCTCCGGCGAGGCCCCGCCGCCCACGTCGAGGAAGTTGGCGGGCGAGCCGCCGGCCAGCTTGACGATGTCCATCGTCGCCATCGCGAGGCCTGCCCCGTTGACCATGCACCCCACGTTGCCGTCGAGCTTGATGTAGTTGAGACCGTGCTTCGACGCCTCGACGTCGAGGGGCGTCTCCTCGTTGACGTCGCGGAGGGCCACGATCTCCCGGTGACGGTAGAGCGCGTTGTCGTCGAAGTTCAGCTTGGCATCGAGCGCGAGCACGCGCCCGTCGCGTGTCACCACCAGCGGGTTGATCTCGGCCAGCGAGCAGTCCCGGTCCAGGTACGCGCGGAAGAGGTTCAGGATCAAGGCGACAGCCGCCTTGAACTGGTCTCCGGTGAGCCCGAGTCCAAACGCGAGAGTGCGCGCCTGGAATGGCTGCAGCCCGAGCGCCGGATCGGTCCACTCGCGGATGATCTTCTCGGGGTGCGCCTCGGCCACTTCTTCGATCTCCATCCCGCCTGCCGCCGACACCATCACCGCATGCGTGCCGCGAGCACGATCGAGCGTGATCGACAGATAGAGCTCGGCCGCGATCGGGGAGGCTTCCTCCACCAGCACCTTCAAGACCTTGATACCGTCGGGAGGGGTCTGCGGCGTCTTCAGCATCATGCCGAGGATCTGCCGGGCCGCCGCCTCGGCAGCGTCCGGGTCGTCGCAGAGCTTCACACCACCCGCCTTGCCCCGGCCGCCGGCGTGAACCTGCGCCTTGATCACGACCCGGCCGCCGAGCCGCTGCGCGATGGCGCGCGCCTCTTCAGGAGTGTCCGCGACCGCGCCGTTCGGCACCGGCACACCGTATTCACGGAGGATCGCCTTGGCCTGATATTCGTGGATCTTCATGAGGGCCGTGAACTCAGCTCAGAGGCTCAACAAGACCCAGATCGTCAGCACGGTGCCGACGATGGCCGCTCCGTAGCACAAGATCGCAAGCGGCGTCCTCATGCCGTGGAGGCCGAGGTCCTCGAGGATGAAGCGGAACCGATGTGCCCAGTGGTAGAGCGGCAGCGCGATGAGCACGAACAGGTAGATCTTGACCAGCGGGTGTCTCACCAGCGCGGCCATGCTCGCCGGGCTGACCGAGATCCAGCCGAGAGGAATCGCCAGGCCGTTGAGAATGAGATGGATCGGCACCAGGAAGGCCGCCACGACTCCCCCCACCGAGAACAGGCCCCACCAGAATGGTTCAGTCGTCTTGTTGTGTGACGTCATCGGTCACGCCCTCATGAGAAACAACAGGAGGATGGCGAGCGAGACCGCTCCCCACGCGGCGAACGCGCCGGCGACCACCAGCGCTGGAGGCACCTGACGCTCGCCCACCCTGACAACCTGGACGACGCCCGTCAAATTGAACCACGTCACGGAGTGATAGAGCGCGAAGGCGAGCGCCACGAGATGGAAGAGGATCCAGCCGGGCGAGCGGAGGCGATCGGCGAAGGCGGCGTACGCGTCCGGCCCTCGCGAGAGCTGGTAGAGCTCGACGAGCAGCACCACGAGGAAGATTGCGATGAACACGCTCGTCACTTCCCTGATCATGAAGCGGAAGTATCTCGGGTTCTTGAGCCACCACGTGTTCGGCAGTTTGGGATAGTAGAGTCCAGCGCGCTCGGAGCGGGGTGCGCTCATTTCCGGCCCCCCCAGGGCATGAGGACGGACGTGAACCAGTCCTTGGCCCCCGCCACCTTCGAGCGCTGGATGGCGGCAGCCGGGTCGACACCTTTCGGACACACGACGGAGCACTCCCCGACGAACGTGCATTCCCACACGCCGACGGCATCGCTCAGGACCGGCTCCCGCAGGCGATAGCCCTCGTCCCGTGAGTCGAGATTGTACCGGTAGGCGAGCGCGATGGCGGCCGGCCCCACGAACGCCGGCGCCAGGCCATACACGGGGCAGGCGGCATAGCACAGCATGCAGTTGATGCACATGCTGAACTGCTTGAACTGCTCGAGCTGCGCCGGCGTCTGCCGGTACTCCCCTTCGGCCAACGGCTTTTCCACCGTGCGAATCAGCCAGGGCTTGACGCGCAGTAGCTTCTCCATGAAGTCGTCAAGGGCCACCGCCAGATCCCGCACGACGGGAAAGTTCGCCAGCGGCTCGACGCGGATCGGCCCTGGATGGTAGTCCCGCAGGAAAGCCGAGCAGGTGAGCTTCGGCGTGCCGTTCACCATCATGCCGCAGCTCCCGCACACTCCCATGCGGCACGACCACCGGTAGGACAAGG
>Ga0335077_10006171_pt1 | contig 14778 bp, 9 predicted proteins | sample Lox_Sample_31_FD_207151 | JGI IMG/M metagenome (GOLD analysis project Ga0335077, IMG submission 207151) | Soil microbial communities from Loxahatchee National Wildlife Refuge, Florida, United States - Lox_Sample_3.1 | ecosystem: Environmental > Terrestrial > Soil > Wetlands | place: USA: Florida... | reverse complement strand
GGAACAGTTTGTCTGGGGCGCGCCGGGAAGCGGGAATTACGGCGTTACTCTACGCAATGACCTGACAGAGACCGTCAAGAATATTGCCTGCGAGGTCGCATTTTATGCCGCGGATGGCGCCAAGCTCGAAGCCGATCCGCTTCGCTATGAAGGCTCGTTATCGGCGGGAGTCACCAAGAAAATCACCGGCAAGGCGGACGCCAGACTTCGCTCTCAGGCGTCGGCCGGCACCGATCCAGCCTCCGCTCGTTCCTCGGTCAGGATCGAGATCCGCATCATCGACTTCGAGATTGCGCATTAAGGCGTGATTCCCGCTCTGAGCCGGGCAATCTGTTCCCCAAGGCCCGTGTGGCATAGATTTTTCAAGCGCTGCGGTAGAATTGCTTCGTGGCGGCGCGAGCGGACGAGCGCTGAGCCAATAGATCTGAACCCCTTCCCGGAGACAAATCATGAGCACTGCACCCGTGATGGTGTCCATCGGCGACGATGGGATCCTCAACCGAGAAGTATCCCGGACACTGTCCGACGTTTGGCTCGATCGTGACTTGGGCTGGCTCGATTTCAACGACCGTGTGCTGGCGGAAGCCTCGGACTCGCGCACGCCGTTGCTGGAAAGAGTGAAGTTTCTGGCCATCTTCAGCTCGAACCTCGATGAGTTCTTTATGAAGCGGATGTCCCTTTTGCGGAAGGGCTCCACTCCGCAACGGGTTCGTCTGCTGGGGAGGATTCGCGAGCGGCTACTGGAGAGCCTCGACCGGCAGGCCAGTTGCTACCGGAACACAATCGTGCCGGAACTTAGGGTCCACGGCATGCATCTGCGAACCTGGGATGAATTGACCGCCGGCCAGCAGGAGGAGGCCAGCTGCTATTTCGATTCCCAGATCTCGCCGGCGCTCACGCCCCTGGTGGTGGATCTGGCGCATCCCTTTCCTTTCCTGTCAAATTTGTCCACATCCCTGGCCTTCCTCCTGCACGATCCACAGCGCGGGGCCACTTCCTACGCCCGCGTAAAAGTGCCCTCGGTGCTGAAACAGTGGATTTCACTCCAGGCCGATGCGGCCTCGGGGCAGAAAGTCTTCGCCTCGCTCCATGAAGTCATTCGGGGCAACGTTCACAAGTTGTACGCGGGCATGCGGCTGGATGGAACCACGCTGTTCCGGCTGACGAGAGACGCCGAAGTCGAGCTGGACGAGGAGTCAGACGAAGCGCTGCGTGATCTGGTCCGGGAGCAGATCCGGCAGCGCCGCTATGAACCCGTGGTCCGGCTCGAGTTTGCGCGCAACGCGGATGCCTCCATCCGCGAAATGTTACAGAAACGTTTTGATCTTACTCCGGCGGACATCTACGACATGCCGGAAGAGTTGGATTACACGTCTCTGTTCGAGATCGCGGGGCTGCCTTTGCCGGCGTTGAAAGATCCTGCCTGGAGTCCGCTGCCCCCACCGGCCATAGAAGACAGTCACAACATTTTTGCAGCCATTCGCTCCGGTGACATCCTGGTGCACCATCCTTACGACAGCTTTGAGGACAGCGTGGAGCACTTCATCGCTGCCGCTGCCGATGATCCCGAAACGGTCGCCGTGAAGATGACTGCGTACCGGATCGGCGATGATACGCCGTTTGTCAAATCTTTGGTGAAAGCCGCCGAGGGCGGAAAACAGGTGGCCTGCGTAATCGAAATCAAGGCGCGGTTCGATGAAGAGCGGAATCTGCATTGGGCCGCTGAATTGGAACGCGCGGGCGCCCACGTCACCTTCGGCGTTCCCGGCTTAAAAACTCATGCGAAGCTTGCGCTGGTGGTCCGCAAGGAGCCGGATGGCCTCCAAAGCTACGTCCATATCGGCACAGGAAATTACCACGTACGCACGGCGCGGCTTTACGCCGATATCGGGGTATTCACATGTAATCCGGCGATCACCCGCGGTGCAATCAATCTCTTTCATTATTTAACCGAACATTCGCTGGCGCCCGCGTGCTGCGAGTTACTGGTGGCGCCCACCACGATGCGGGCACGTCTTCTGGAACTTATCCAACGCGAGATTGCCAACAAACGATCCAATCTGCCCGCACGCATCATCGCCAAGATGAACCAGTTGGAGGATCCGGAATTGATCGAGGCGCTGTGTGAAGCGTCCTCCGCCGGTGTCCCCATGGATCTGATCGTGCGGGGGTTCTGCTGCCTCCGTCCCGGCATTCCAGGCCGCACCGAAGGAATCCGCGTGCGATCGATCATTGGGCGTTTCCTGGAACATTCGCGCATTTTCCATTTCGCCGCGGCGCTGGAGGAACCGGCCCAGGGAGACTTCTTCATTGGCTCTGCCGACTGGATGTACCGGAATCTCTCCAAGCGTGTCGAAGTGGTGACGCCGGTTCTTGCCCAGGATGCCCGGGCGAAGCTGTGGGAGATCTTGCAGGTTTGTCTCCAGGATACGCGGCAGGCTTGGGTGCTCGATGGAAATGGAACCTATTCGCAGTTGCATCCTGGCGATGTTAGTGAGGGACCCGAAAAGTCCGGAACGCATCACACTCTGATGGAACTGGCGAGGGCCCGATCCGAAGTTGCGCGTTAGAGTGTCGAACTCACTTACCGCGCCAGCACACAAGTGTAGAATTGTGGGCATTGACTAAGAGACGGATATGTTGTTCTGTTACAATCCTGTTACTCTGCCCGTACGCTTGCGCAGCGAGCGGGCACACGCGTATCTTCGTGGAGCCCTTCGCCAGCAAGCCCGGCGCCTCAAACCTGCGGAGCGAACTGGTCAAGCTGCTCGCCAGGAGTCCAGGGATCAAGCTTTCGGATGATCCTTCTTCCGCCGATTTCGTCATCTCTGGAACCGGAGAAACTTTCATCAAAGGCTATCTGGGGACCAATCCCCGCGTCCGGTATCTGAATAGCGACGCCAAGCCAGTCTACGGTGGTTATCTTTCCCTCGAGTTGAAAAATTCGACTCACGAGACCGTCTGGTCCTATCTGGTAACGCCCCGTCGATTCGGGCCGGAGGACATCAATCTCAACCTCGCCGGCCAGATGGTCCGGAAAGTCGCGGAAGCAATTCAAGCTCAGCCAAAGGCTTTGCATCCATGAAATCGCAGCTCCCCGTTTGCCTCCTCGCCGCTGTATGCTCGCTGCACGCGGGCGAAGCCCTGGCAGGAGCTGGAGCCACCTTTCCCTCGCTGCTCTATCAGAAATGGATCGCCGCGTTCCAGGAGAAGTTCCCCGGGATGGCGATTACCTACCGGGCCATCGGGTCAGGCGCGGGCGCCGAGGCGCTGCATAAAGGGGAAGTGGATTTCGCAGCCTCGGATGCGCCGCTTTCCGATGAGGAGCTGGCGAACTTTTCCGGCAAGATTCGTCACATTCCAACCACGGTTGGCGGAGTGGTGCTGGTCTATCATCTGGAAGGCCAAGTGCGCGATCTGCGGTTCACACCCGAGATTTTGGCCGGCATCTATCTGGGCAAAATCAAGCGCTGGAACCATCCTCTACTCAAGGCGGCCAACCGCGACGCCATGCTTCCCGCGCGCGACATCGTCGTCGTACACCGGGCGGACCGCAGCGGCACCACCTACATCTGGACAGATTACCTTTCAAAGATCAGCGCGGAATGGAAGTCGGCTGTGGGCGCAGCGACCGAGGTGCGCTGGCCCACAGGGATCGCAGCCGAATACAACGAGGGTATAGCTGAATTGGTGGCGAAGACGCCGGATTCGATTGGATATGTCGAGTTCATCTACGCGCTTCAATCACACCTGGGCTATGGCGCTGTACGCAATGCTTCCGGCCGATTCGTGCAGGCGGACCTGGCCTCGCTCGCCGCGGCCGCCGCAACGTTCCAACCCGCGCCGAAGGGAGACCTGCGCTGTTCGATTACCAACGCAAGCGGCCGCAACGCCTATCCCATTGCGGCATTCACATATTTCCTGATCCCGGACAGATTCGCCGATCCCACAAAAGCCCAGATCATGAACACATTCTTGCGCTGGATCCTGGCCAGCGGACAAAAGCAGAGCGCCAGTCTGGGTTTCGTGGCGCTTCCCGATACTGTGGCCAAACAGGCCATGGAGAGCATCGAAGGGCCGCGATAACTTGATGCGATTTCTTGTCGTCTTCATTCTGCTTGGTTGGACTGCGTGGGGCCAGGATACGTCCGACACCGGCGGTCTTGCGGACCGCCTTTGGCTTTCGGGGCAAGCCAACTTCATCAGCCAGGGGCACACCGCGTTCCAGGCTCCATATAGCGGTCCCAACAGCCTGCCTCCGGACGCGCAGTACGTCACCTCGCGGGTCCTGACTCTCTACACTGGATTCCGGCTCACGAACACCACAGATTTCGTCCTGGACATTGAGGAGACCGGAGGAAACGGGATTGGCCAGGCGCTCGGCATTGCGGGCTTCCCCAATCTGGATGTCGTCCGCAACCCGACGCTAAGCCATAGACCCTATGTCGCCCGCGTAATGTTCCACCAGATGATCCCTCTCTCCAGCGAGATCGTCGAGGCGGAACGCGGCCCCCTGCAGCTCGCCGGCTCCGTGCCGGTGCGCCGGCTGGATGTACGGTTCGGGAAGATGAGCACCGTCGACTGGTTCGACGTCAATGCTGTCGGCAGCGACAGCCATCTGCAATTCATGAACTGGACGCTTACGATTACGCGGCGGACACTCGCGGGTATACCTACGGACTGGTTCGCCCGCGCGCGCGAGTCCGCCCGAAGTGCAGCCCGCTGAGCAGCCACGCCATCATCATGCGTCCTAAATTTCGCCGGGAAATCGCTGCGGTCCGCTGGATTTCTTCCATCATCCAGCTCGATGGTAAGGTGCGAATGTTTACAAGTGATGTGCGTATGATGAATTGTTGATAAAACAAGCCCGACAATAATTGTTTCAAACACGATCTGCTGTCGTCCGTGCCCGACCTTTAAGGCGCGTTTGTAACTCGCTGTAGTGGCCGGGCAGGCTCGGCCAGATCCGTCCCACAGTGGGGATCCAATCGACTTTTTCATGCCCTCCTGAACCCCGGTGGTACTACATCCAAAGTTAATACGATGAATCTTCAATAAAACAATTTCCAAAAAATTGTCTTATGAGGCGCATGTTCGGTTGGGGCGGAGATCTCCACCCCCAGCCAGTCCCCGGGGGTCAATGCCGCGAGAACAATGAACCAGCAGCTCGATGGAGTGCGAAACCACGGGCAAAACAACGGCTACGGTTGAAGCCCGCCAGCCACGACGGGTCGGCTCCGCGAAATGCCTGGTCCGGTGCAGCATGGCAGCCTCCAGGATGCCCTCATCGTAGCCACACAATCTTTACAAACGGATGTGGGTTCGGTAAATTTCCAATAAAACAGTTCTGCGGGGAATTGTTTGATCGGGCGTCTTGCGGTAAGATCGCTTCGGTGTGTTGTCCCATCGATCCGGACTCGTTTCGGCAGCCGCCGAGGAGGCTACCGTGGTCCGCCGCAGGAGGCGGAAACGGCTACGGCCCGCCTTGGGAATCGCCCTGGGCCTGGTGCTGTTGCCGGTCCTGATTGCCGCGGCGGTTGTAGCTTTCCTGACGCTGCGGCCCGTGAACCGCGGGCCGGAATCCAGACTAGTGGGCCCGCCCGCCATGGCCAGCGCCGCCGCCGGACTCGGCCAAATCACGGTGTGGTGGAGGGACGTGCCCGGCGCAGTGCGTTACCAGGTCTACCGCGCCGAGGATCCCGGGGGAAAGTTCGCCCTGGCCTCAACCTTTCAGCCGAATCTGCCCGCGCGTGCGCACCGCGTGCCGGACTACTTGTTTCCCGATGAACCCTTCGAAGGCCTTCCGCATTCCCCGTTTGTCGACACCTCCGTGGAACCCGGGCGAACTTATTACTATCGCGTGGTGTCGCATGACGGCTCGCTTTGGAGCCGGCCTTCGGAAACTGTCTCCGCGACAGTGCCAACCGCCGGCGCCGGGCGTATTCACATGCGCGTGGACGCAGCGCGCGAAATCGGCACGCTGGAACACAAATGGGAAGTCTCGATCAACTCGGAGCACCTCAGCTACATGTTCAAGGGTACGGTCAACCGCCACCTTCACAATGCCGGCGCGGGCCTCCGCAAAGCCAATAAGCGCCTGCACGATGACTTCGGCATCCGCTATATCCGTGCGCACGGCGTTTTGATGGACGATCTGGCCGTTTATCGCGAAAATGCAGCCGGCACACCCATGTATGACTGGTCTGGCATCGACCGCCTTTATGACGCGCTGCTGGCCGACGGGCTGAAGCCGGCGGTGGAGTTCAGTTTCATGCCGTCGGCGCTGGCCCTGAATCCTGCGGACCTGGGTATGGTCACGCGCTTCTATCACGGTGTGGTTTCACCGCCCAAGGATTACCGCAAGTGGGGCGCGCTGGTGGAGAGTCTCACACGCCACCTAATCGAACGATACGGCCGGGATGAAGTGGAATCGTGGTTCTTCGAGGTCTGGAACGAACCGGATTTCCGCACGCCGTGGATTCATGGATTCTGGAACGGCAGCGACGAAGATTATTTCCACCTCTACGATTTTGCGGCGCAAGCGGTGAAATCCGTCGACCCGAAACTGCGCGTGGGCGGGCCGGTGGCGGCGACCACGCGTTTGATTGAGCCGTTCCTGAAGCACGTCACCACGCAGAACTTCGCCACCGGCGGGCAATCCGCGCCGCTCGATTTTCTGGACTTCCACATGTATTTCGCTCCGCCTTTCAACTGGCGCCCCGTGCTGGAGCGCTATGGGTTGGGGCGGTTGCCGCTGTTTCTCTCCGAATGGGGTGTCGACACCTGGTGGGGCCGCGAAGCCAACGATCTTCCCTATGGCGGCGCGTGGATCGCGCGTGGATTATACGAAGGATTCGATAATGCCGACCTCATGGCCTACTGGTGCACCAGCGATTATTACGAGGAAAATGGTCCGCCCAAGAAGTTCTTCCATGGCGGATTCGGTCTCGTGGGCCTTGACGGCGTGCGTAAAGCCAGCTACTGGGCCTTCCATCTCCTGCATCAATTAACTGCGCGGCGGATCGCGCTCCAAGGCGACGGCGATGGCTTTGGCGGGTTGGTCGAAGGCTGGGCCACGCGCGGCCAGGACGGCGCTGTGCGCGTCTTGCTCTGGAACGTCACCTTCGATCAAACCAAAGCGAGGGGCAGCAGCCTTCTGGAGCGCCGGATCAGCATGAACGTCGCGGGTCTCGCGCCCCACCAGGGTTTCCGCCTGCGCCATTACCGCATCGACAATATGCACAGCAATGTTTACGGAGCCTGGCTGGCCATGGGCCGTCCCGACTGGCCCAACGCCGCCCAGTTGGCCGAGTTGCATCGCCGCGATGCCCTTCAAATGCTCGAGCCCGAAAGTGCGTTGAGCGCAGACGCTTCGGGTAACATTCTCCTAGATTTCACCCTCTCCATGCCGGCCCTGTCGTTAGTGGAATTGGTCCCGCTGTAATCGGGATTCAAGTGGCAATTTCGCCCACGAGTGCGCCAGGACGCCCGCATAACCAGCGATGGCCGGCGACGGTGTGAACGACGCCCCGAGCCTGGCGCAGGCGGACCTGGGCCCCGCGGGGTGCCTAGCGACGTGAATGAAGCGGGGTGTCGCAGGGCCAGGCGAATCGGTAGTCAATGCGCCTCACCGGAATTCGCTGATCGCCCGCCCCGGGGCCGGCACAGTGCTCCAGGTGGTTATCGAGAGTCCGTCTCAAGGCAATTGATCGCAAAATCCGCATAGCTGGCAGAGACGCTTGCACTTTCCGGCGCTGGCTGCATCGACAATGGACTGGATCTCGGTTTGCGATAAAGCCCGATGGAAAATTTCAACTTCGTCAATCAGCCCGACCATGGCGTCGGAGATGTTCGTAAAAAGAGGGTCGTACCCACCAATGACCAGCGGCGCAGCGTTCGCAACGATGGGACCCGTGAATGGGGTGGTGGCCACTAACACACCATTGATGTAGAGCTGCAGTTGGCTGCCGTTCCACACTCCGGCCACGTGCGTGAAGCTTCTGCTCGGCAAGGGTGGGCCTGTGGCGGTTACTTTGTTCGTCCCATCCGGGGAGACTGCAAACACCAGAGTGCCGTCGGGGAGCCCAGACGCGGCGCTGTAGACGAACAAACCGTATCCGGCCGTTCCACGTGACGTGTCACCCCACTTGGCTACGATCGGAGCATTGGAAACCCCGGCAGTTTGGGGCGACACGCCCTGGTAACTTACCCACGCATCGAGCGTAATCGGACCGGCAATCTGCAGACTGGCGGAACTGGCCGCTTCTACGCGCGATCCCCCCGGGAGACTAAAAGCCTGCCCAACCATGCCGGGAGCATACGTGGCGCCCACGAGCGTGGCATCGTTGGTGCCCTGAATGTCCCTGGCAATGCCGTCACCCGTCCACCAGCTCACCATTCCGGCTGGTGGCTTGACACAAGCCGGCGGCCTGACACACTGGATCTGTGCAGGTAACAAGCCGGCTGTCGCCATCGCCGCAAGCACGGCGGAGGAAATCGTTAGTACTCGTTTCATCTCCCTACCTCCCTCGTTTTCAGCAGCGGCGCTGTCCTCTCAAGACCAGGTGCAGCACCTTTACTGCCCTCACTAAATTAGGGCGGAAATGGTGTGCGAAAACTGTAATCGGGCGGAGAAGATTTTCTTGGCCGGAACTGCCTCGTCCAGCACTACGGAGCTTCACTGTGCCTTCGTTACCACAGGAAGTTCGATCGGCCGGCGGGCTGTGCGCACGCTCGCACGAAGGCGCTGGGCAATCTTTCGCCAGCTCAGGATGTTTCTCCCCATCCAGCATTCGCCCTCGACCGAGACATGGCTGCTCGATTCGTCGAGCCGCGATCTGTAGATGCTACAGGCAGCATTGGGGCGGGCGCTCAGGTTGCTGGCTTCTGGTTCGGCGGGAAATCTTTTCCAGACTTCCTCCAAACCCGACTTCTGGATAACGCGAGCAGTGTAGGCGTTAGGCGCCTGCGTCTCTCCGCGCAGCGAAACGGTTTTCGAGTCCGGTTGAGCGTAACTGTGACTGACGGTCATCTTCGATACTTCAACGGCTTTGAACCTGCCGATTTCCGCACTTAGGAAGATCACATTTTCCAGAGAAGCTCTCCACCTTTGCTGCAGGCACCAAGCCCCGCTACACGTAGATGAGGGGGGCGGGGCGGATCGGCAGTGAACCCGCCTCGCCGGAAATCGCCGGACGAGTCGAACGCCCTTGCACAATCGATAGCGTCCCCACTGAAATCGTCCTCGGCAATCCGGGACTCCCCATAGCATCTTTGGCGCGTAGCCTCCTGGTAGAGGACTCTACTATCACAACTGGAGCGTCAGGCTAATAGCTGCCTGAAAAAGTTTGAACCGCGTACACGGAGTTTGCCCGGTTCGTCAGGTAGTCCACCGGCATGTAATAGTAACCCACATCCCCGCTGCATGTTCCCCAGCTATTCTTAATGATGAAGTAGCCCCCTCCGGAACCCGGCGGCACGCTTGCGGTGGCAGGGTTGGCCGCGAGGGCAGAGTTGTCAATGTACCCCACTACGTGAACTACATGACCGGCGTCTCCGCCGATGCCTCGGGCATCCTGCGAAGGATCGTAGTGGATGTATCCGTGTGTGGCATTGCCAAAATCAGAGGTTAAGTTAAATCCCAGGACGACCGCATTGTGGAACGCGAGCTCAATGATGACCATGCTAGCCATTAGGGCCTGATCGGAGTTCCACAGGCTGATGGCCCCGTTGGATTGATACGGCGACCTGGAGCCGGAAAGCGGGGCCTTACTGAAGTAGCAGCTCCAGAAGCCAAGCCCCGGGCTATAGCAATATTCCGGCGCTTCAGGCGAGCTATTGGAGCAGCCCGGCTCAAGCGACGGGAAGTATTGGCAGGTGTTCATGTAATTGCTGGCGCCGTACGCCGGGTTGTAGTCCCACTGATTCTCGTAGGCGAAGTGATAGCCGGCAGCAGAGGCATGCTGGAGGTCCTTTCCCGGATTACCGCCACTTTTGTACCACTCGGCGGGCCACCCCCAGACGGGGTTGCTATTGCCCAACTTCTCGAATTCATTGAAGTCTTGTTCGGAAAGATTCACGTAGCTTCCCGTGTCTCTTGCGATCAGCTCTTCCAGTGCAGAGACCGCCGCAAAGATATGGCATGTTCCGCGGACGCCTTGTTTTTTCACACAGGAGAGCAGATTCTCATTCAGCCAGGTGAAATTTTTGAAAATCCCGTCATCCTTGGGCGTGCCGCAGGTGCTATTGGTTTGATCCCCATAAATGAGCGCGCCCGGTGGTGGCGGAGCACTCTCCTTATAAGTTCCATTCGTGGCGGTAACGCTGGCGCCAATATCGGCGCTGCACGCGACTGGGCCCCCCGCCGACACCGGCACATACTTGATGATGTTGGACCCGATGGAAACCAGGCTGCTGAGGGCGCTCTCAATCACGCCGAGCGAAGCGTTCTGCAAGGAGGAAGGCGGAGTGAACACAGACGGGTTAGGCAAGTTCAGGCAAACCTCTTCCAACCCGCACACCTGGCCGTAGAGAGTGGCATATTGCGAGTACACCGATTGATACAGGGCCAGTTGCTGAGCCGGATCCGTGGACGCCTGCATGGAATCGGCCAACATCTCTAGCAAAGAGGATCGTCCCAAGGTTTCGACAGTATCGAACCCTCCCGCTTCATCCGGAACCTGGATCAAATAGTTTCCGTCCCCAGTGGGGACAACGTTCGGATCGGTTGGAGCTGCCACGAGCGCAGCCAAGCCTCTGAGATCCGGATGCTGGCGGATAAATTCATTCACCACCGCCAAGTTCCTGGCGTCCGCGAGAAGCGCCTCAATATCCTGTACCACCACTGCCGTGGGACTTATGACGAGCGCCTGTCCCGTTTGAATCGCCTGGTCGTACTGCGCTTCAGTCACCTGTTGGAATGGACCGCTAGGGGGTTGGGAGGGGTTAATGGGAGGCACTTGCGCGTTGCCAATCATATTCGAAATGCCGAAGATGGCGGCGCTCACAAGAACTTTCGAAGAGTATTTCATAGCGAATCTCCTATTGCCTTCAAGATCACTGACAATGGCCACTGCGGCCTATGCCGTAATGCCGGCTGGAATCTTTTCGACGCAGAGTCTGATCTGCTCTCTGTAGTTAAGGGCGGAAAAGCCCGTTCAGAACTGTAATCACAGAGAAGATTTTTCTTGGGGAAGTCGAGGGGCGCCTAACCTGTAGAAAATGGAAGGCAAAAATGATAGTCTTCTCCAGGAAGGTCCTCGGGGGTCTCGAGGTTTGGGATGGAGTCGTCGGCTCACCGGCTAACGCAACTACTGCAAGCGTGGAGCGAAGGCGACCAAAGGGCACTTGAGGAGCTCACGCCGGTGGTCTACGATCACCTGCACCGGCTGGCACAGCGATACATGGCTGACGAGCGGCCGGGCCACACGCTGCAAGCTACAGCTTTGGTGAACGAGGCTTACCTGCGGCTAATGGAGTCGGCGCATCCAAGCTGGCAGAGCCGGGCTCACTTTTTCGCGGTGTGCGGGCGAATGATGCGGCGCATTCTGGTGGACTGGGCTCGTTCTCGCCAGGCGCTCAAGAGGGGCAGCGACGAGCCGCCGCTGGAACTTCATGAGGCTATGGCCCTAACAGGCAGGCCCGGTACTGATCTCGTTGGGATCGATGATGCCCTGCAGGCTCTCGCGATAGTCGACCCACGCAAGAGTCAGATCGTGGAGTTACGCTTTTTCGGCGGGCTTAGCGTGAAGGAGACCGCTGAAGTGTTGAGCGTCTCGGAAGAGACTGTGCTGCGAGACTGGAAGTTGGCAAAGAGTTGGCTGCGCCGCGAACTGCGCAAGGAGCCGTCCGGTGGATGAACGTTGGCGCAAAATCGAACGGCTATACCACTCCGCGCTGGAACAGGAACAGAGCCAAAGGGCGGACTTCATTAAGCAAGCCTGCGCCGGAGACGAGTCGCTGCAACACGAAGTGGAATCTCTTCTGGCCGCAGAGATAGAGGAGAGTTTTCTAGAGGCCCCGGCGTTGGAGGTGGCGGCCAAGTGCCTGGCGATGGCCGTCACTGCGCCTGGCGGCCCGGGGGTTACGACCGCACGTTCGTCCCCAGCAGCCATCGGCCGCTATCGGATTGTTCGCGTGCTCGGCGAAGGGGGCATGGGTATCGTGTACGAAGCCGAGCAGGAGCAGCCACGCCGCAGGGTTGCTCTCAAAGTGATCAAGCCCGGCTATGCCACGCCCGAACGATTATGGCGGTTTGAACATGAATCCAAGGCGCTGGGCCGGCTGCAACACCCTGGCATCGCCCAAATCTACGAAGCAAGCACGGCCGACGCAGGCTTCGGGCGACAGCCGTACTTTGCGATGGAGCTCATCCGCGGGCAATCCCTGCTCGCCTACGCAGATGCGCATCAACTGAAAACCCATCAGAGGCTGGCGCTAACAGCTAAGATCTGCGACGCCGTGCAGCACGCGCACCAGCGAGGACTGATTCACCGCGATCTGAAACCCGCCAACATCGTGGTGGATGAGACCGGCCAGCCGAAGATTCTCGATTTCGGGGTGGCGCGGGTCACCGAGAGCGATGCGCAAGCCACGCGCCAGACCGACGTGGGACAAATTGTGGGGACGCTGGCCTACATGAGTCCTGAGCAGGTGCTGGGGGATCCGCACGAAGTGGATACACGCAGCGACGTCTATTCGCTGGGCGTAATCATGTACGAACTCTTGTCCGGCCGCCTGCCTTACGACGTGAGCCGCCGGCAGTTGCATGAAGCCGTGCAGACCATTCGGGAGGAAGATCCAACTTCATTGAGCTCTGTCAGCCGCAACTACCGGGGCGACATCGAAAACATCGTAGGAAAAGCCCTGGAGAAGGACAAAGCCCGGCGCTATGCGTCGGCGGCGGATCTGGCGACGGACATACAGCGCTATCTGCACGACGAACCGATTACGGCGCGCCCGCCGAGCGCCAGCTACCAACTGCGAAAGTTCGCCCGGCGTCATCGTGCACTGGTGGCGGGCGTGGCGGCGGTGTTCGTGGCCTTAGCAGCAGGAATTGTAGCTAGCACCTCGCAGGCAATACGTGCCAACCGGGCTGGACAGGCGGCGCTAGCGGAGCGGGACCGTGCCGTGCAAGCCGAAGCGCAGACCCGCATGGAACGAGATCGAGCCACGGTCGCCGACCACGCGGCCACGCGCGAACGCGACCTCGCGCTGAGTGCGCAGCAGACAGCCACCCGCGAGCGGAATCGGGCGCTCACAGAGAAACAACGTGCCGACGACGAGGCGGCTACGGCGAAAGCGGTCAACAACTTCCTCCAAGAAGACCTATTGTCACAAGCCAGTGCCAGCCAACAGGCCAAGCCCGGTTCCAAGCCTGATCCGGACCTCAAGGTACGCACCGCGCTGGATCGGGCCGCCGCCGGCATCGAAGGCAAGTTTGAGAAGCAACCCCTGGTGGAGGCTTCGATCCGGCAAACGATCGGCGCGACCTACCGTGACCTGGGCATATTTCCGGAGGCACAACGCCAATTTGAACGAGCGCTAAACCTCAGGCGTACGGTGCTGCATGACGACCATCCAGATACCTTATTGAGCATCCGAAGTCTGGCGACCGTCTACCACATCCTGGGTAAGTATGCGCAGGCCGAACCGCTCTACGCCAAGGTCCTGGAGGTCCAACGTCGAATCCTCGGAGAACGGCATCCGGAAACTCTTCAAAGCATGTTCGATTTGGCGCAACTTTACCAGGACCAGGGTAAGGTCGCGGCCGCCGAGCCTCTTTTGATCAAGGTCTTGGAGGCCCGCCGTAACGTATTGGGCGAGAATCATCCAGATACTCTTCAAAGCTGGAGCACCTTGGGCGGGTTTTACCAGCAGCAGGGCAAGTACGCGCAGGCCGAACCTCTTGTGAGAAGGGCGATCGAGCTTCAGCGCCGCGCACTGGGCGAAGGCCATCCAGAAACACTACTGAGCATGAACAAACTGGCTTCTCTCTACCGGGAGCAACGGAAGTGGGCGCAGGCTGAGTCCCTCTATAATGAGACGTTCGCGATTCAGCGCCGCGTCCTGGGTGAAGAGCATCTCGAAACAATATTTACTCTGAACAACCTGGCATATCTGTACAACATGCAAGGTAAGTATGCGCAGGCCGAGCCCCTCTATGTTAAGGTGATCGCGTTTCAGCGCCGCGTGCTGGGCGAAGAGCATCCACACACACTGGTGACCATGGACAACCTCGCCGGCCTGTACCACGAAGAGGGCAAATATGCGCAAGCTGAGCCCCTCTTTCTCCACGAACTCGAGATTCGCCGACGGACGCTAGGCGAGGAACATGCCTACACGCTGCAGAGCATGACCAACCTCGGATCTCTGTACCTGTCTGAAGGTAAATATGCGCAAGCCGAACCTCTCTTAACCAAGGTCCTGGAGGTCCGGCGTCGCCTGCTCGGCGAGGAACAGCCCCCAACGCTAAACAGCATGAATCATCTGGCGGAGTTGTACCAAATGGAAGGCAAGTATGAACAAGCGGAGCCTCTGCGGACCAAGGCCTTCGAGGTGCGCCGTCGGGTTTTGGGCGAAGAGGATAGCGATACGCTGGCGAGCATGAGCGGCCTCGGCGCGCTGTATCGCTGCCAAGGCAATTATGCCCTCGCCGAACCTCTGTTAACCAAAGCCCTCGAGGTTCGGCGTCGCGTACTGGGTGACGACTATCCCGACACGCTTGGCAACCTGAGCGACTTGGCTGCGCTGTACCGCGCGGAAGGCAAGTATGAGGAG
>Ga0335077_10006168_pt1 | contig 14780 bp, 11 predicted proteins | sample Lox_Sample_31_FD_207151 | JGI IMG/M metagenome (GOLD analysis project Ga0335077, IMG submission 207151) | Soil microbial communities from Loxahatchee National Wildlife Refuge, Florida, United States - Lox_Sample_3.1 | ecosystem: Environmental > Terrestrial > Soil > Wetlands | place: USA... | reverse complement strand
ACCCGAGAGCGGCGAGACTGTGCGGTTGAAGTCGGCCTGCCCCACCGCCGATCCAGCGCCGGCAGCGTCATCGGGACCGGGAGCCGCGCCGGCAATCTGCGGAATTTCGATCTCGGCCGTTCCGGTTTCCGGGATGCCGCTTGCATGCACGATGTCGGCGAAAAGGCGGTATCGCCCAGCTGGCATGGCCGGAAGATTCATCTGAAAGGTCCCAGGTTCGGATTGGTCCGGATGCAGGTGCCACACGCGGTCCATGGCCGGAGCGCTTACCACGTACATGTGCATCAGGTGGCCGTGATCGGGAATCAGGTCATCCAGCTTGTTGCGCCGGAAGAAGCCGGTGTCTTCCAGACGCAGCACCAGCTTTCCCCCGTTCTCGACGGTGGCCGTCATCTGAACCGGTTTGTATGTGTTCTGTGCGTAATTGTTCGCTTCCGAGCCCCACCACTTGTCGCCCAGATAGACGGCGCCGACGACCAACACCAACGTGACCACCATCACGACCGCCGCGCGCTTCCGGTTTCGCTCTGCCGGCTGCACGCCCGGCTCGAGCTGGGCCTCGCGCGCACCCGCACCCACGATGCTTACGATGCCGACCACCAGGAACAGCATCAGGCCGAACAAGCCTGCGCCCAATCCCTTCTGCATGGTGGCCGCGCGCGTAGCCAGCGCAGGAACCGGGATGGACATCTCGCCCGAGCCTTGCGCTCCATCGGCCCGCACACGCACCTGCCAGGAGCCGAATGCCATCATCCACAGGCTGCCGGTGTAGAATTGCGGATCGTCCTTGGAGCGTTGCGCGATGTCCGCCGTGGGTGCGAACTTGGCTCCCGGACCTCGTAGCGGCAGCGGAACCACGCGCACTTCGCGGACATCGTTGGAGGTGCTGCGGACCTCGACTTCAGCGACTCCCGGAATTACGACTGGCGGGCGAATCGTCACCAGCAGCCGGTATGGCCCGGCGTTGCCCTCGTAAAACACGTCGGGGCTGCCGACGTGTGCGAAGGCCATGGCCGAGGTCACGAGAAACAGCACTAGCTGGCGCAATCTACACCTCTTGTCGCGGCCTCACCGCCGGATCCGCCGCATCCAGTTTCCCCAACCCATGCCCAGGCGGGTCGTCACTATCGCCAAGCCCACCGCGTAGGCCATTTGCGTCCAGAACTCAGTCCTGGTTTTTTCTACTGCGAAGAACAAATGCCGGACGTAATGGTCGTTCGGACGCAGGTTGTAGTCGAAGTACATGGTGCCGAAGATCCAGTTGCGGCTGGCCGGACTCATCAGGAAAGTGGCGAACGGCCACTGCACGGCCACAATCAAGGCCACAAACACCGGTCCCGAGAGCAACGCCTGCTGCCACGGTTTCCAGTTCGCGGTGCGTGCCCATAGCCAGTCCAGCGCCAGCGCCGGCACGATCAGCAACAGCGGGAATTCCGGCGGCACGAAATGCGTGACGTTCTGGTATACCGGCCCGAGCTTCGGTGTTGCCGGGAACAGCGGCAGAATCCACACACATCCGATCAGGAACAGGCTGTAGATTCCGATCACAATGCTGGCCGCCCAGCGCCTCCCCGACGCCCTGGACACCGCGGCCAGAATCCCGGGTATGGCGATGGCCAACACGCGATAGGGGAACGCGCTATGCATGTACGGCCGCAGCTCGTATTCAAAGATCAGGATCATGATGCAGACCACGATCATGGCGCTGACATAAAGAAACAGCCATTCGAGCCCGGACCGCGCCTTGTCGGTGACGCGATTCATCTGTCCCAGAATCAGGATGAGAGCGCCCAACTGCACCCCAACCATTCCCATGATCAGCAACACGTGCGGCGGGCTGAGAATCTTGACGTCCAGGCCGTAGGCGTTGTGCCACCAGTCATCGAACGGCGCCGACGTAATCATGGCGACCCCGCCCCACGCCGCGATGAACGCGCCGAGAGGACCTCGGAATCCCCAGATCTTTACCGACGATTCTCTCAAAGGCGCCGCGGTGCGGAAGGTCGTCGAAAGGATCAGGAAGGCGCACGATATCCCAGCCAGAACGCCACACGCGTAAATAGCGAGGTGCGCGGGTGTCCAAAAGGTGTCGCGGCCAATGGAACGGTGCCAGGAAATATCCCAGTGCGTTCCAACCATCGCCGAGGTGACGGCGATTACGGAACACCACACGTACCAGGGAATCGCAGCGGCGGACGCGACGGTGGTGCGATCAGCCGAACGCACGGACACAGATGCAGGGAATGGTATGCTGCCAGCCATATCAGTCTCCGATTCCTTAAATTATACGTTACCCGCCCTTCCTAAGGCCCCGAATACTGAGAATCCCGCGGCTGCCCGAGCACTGTTCTTTACGAATCCCGATTATTGAGCTCTTAAACATGCGGAATAACCACTTCAAGTGCCCGCGCATCCGGATTGCGTTGCTTCTATTTTCCTGGATCATCAACGCCCTTGTTACCCCCGCCCTGGCCGGCGATCTTGGCGACCGTGTCGAATATGTGGGAGGGACTATCTCGGTTCTCCCGAGCAAGATCGACGGCCTCATCAACACCCGGGAGGACGATGTCTTCGTCTTTCGAACCAAGCGATACACGGTTCAAGTCCCCTACGACAAGATCAACGAACTGGAGTACGGGCAGCGTGTGGGCCGCCGCTACGCGGAAGCCATTCTCATCTCGCCGGTATTCCTATTGAGTAAGACGCGGAAACACTTCCTGACCGTCGGATTTACCGACGACCGGGGCCGGCAGCAGGCCATGATCTTTCAGGTCGGCAAGAACGAGGTGCGTTCCATGCTGGTGGTGCTGGAAGCCAAGTCGGGCCACAGAATCGAATACCAGGACGACGACGCGCGCCGGTCGGGGAAAGGTTAGCAGATGTTACTGCCCATGCTGTTGATGATAGCCGCGATAATGGAACAGAAGCCGGTGGCCGCGCCCGCCGCGGTTGAAGAGGAATCACTCGGGCAACTGCTCACCGTGCGGCGCGTCTACATCGACCGCCTTTCCGGTGGTGAGACGGCGGGACAGATGCGCGACATGATCGCGGCCAGCCTCCAGGGCGCCAAGCTGTTCGTGATCACCGAAAATCCGGATCGCGCGGATGCCATTTTGCGCGGCTCGGCTGAGGATCTTGTATTTACGGACGTGCACTCCTCCAGCGACAGCATCCATGCGGATGCGCACTTCGGATTCAGCAACGGCGACTCCACCTACAACAACAGTAGCGGCGGCTACGGCGTGATGGGAGGCCGCTCCAGCAGCACGCAGCGCGATTCTCGCAGCCAGAATGGCGGCATGAGCGTGGGGGATAGCGAGTCCACCCACAGCGTGGAGCGAAGGCACGAGGCCGTAGCCGCTGTCCGGCTGGTGAACAAAGACGGCGACGTCATCTGGTCCACCACGCAGGAAAGCCTGGGCGGCAAATTCCGCGGCTCCAGCGCCGACGTGGCGGATAAGATCACAAAGAAGCTGCTCGAAGATTACGAGCGGGCCAAAAACCTGAAGAAGTAAGAGCGCCCCAAGGCGCGCCTCAACATCTCCGGCAAATGTGCCAAGCTGGTAGGAAATGGCTGAAGTCCGCCACCCGGCTCCGGCAGACGTGCTCTCCGGCTTCGATCCCCTGATTGTCGAATGGTTCACTGGCCGCTTTTCTGCGCCCACGGAACCGCAAGTCCTCGGCTGGCCCGAGATCCGCGCCGGCAATGACGTCCTGATCTCCGCCCCAACCGGCTCCGGTAAGACTCTATCGGCATTCCTGCTGTGCCTGGACGGCCTGGTGCGCGCGTCGCGCGATCGGTCGCTCGAGGATCACACCACGGTCGTTTACGTCTCGCCGCTCAAAGCGCTCAGCAACGATATCCGTAAGAACCTGGAGACGCCGCTCGCGGAAATCGCCGCCCTGGCGGCCGAGAAGGGCATTCTGCTCTCGCCCATCCGGACCGCGGTGCGCACCGGCGATACGCCCATGTGGGAACGGCAACAGATGGGCAAGAAGCCGCCGCACATCCTGGTCACCACGCCGGAGTCTCTGTTCATTTTGCTGACGGCGGAAGGCTCCCGGCGTATGCTGCGCACCACCCGGACCGTCATCGTAGACGAAATCCACGCCATCGCTGACGACAAGCGCGGCTCGCACCTGGCACTGTCGCTGGCTCGATTGGACGCGCTGGTGGAAGGACCCAAACCGCAGCGCATCGGGTTATCGGCAACGGTCAAGCCCATTGAAGAAGTCGCGCAGTTCTTGAGCCCGGCGGCGCGCATCATCCACGTGGGTCACCGCCGCGCCATGGAACTGGCCGTCGAGGTTCCGAAGGACGAACTGGGCGCCGTCGCCACCAACGAGATGTGGGGCGAGATTTACGACCGCATCGCCGATCTGATCCGCGCCAATCGCACCACGCTCGTGTTTGTCAACACGCGCCGCCTGGCCGAGCGCGTCTCGCATGCGCTCTCGGAGCGGCTGGGCGAGAACGCCGTGTTGCCGCATCACGGCAGCCTCTCGCGCACCCTGCGATTCGAAGCGGAAACACGGCTGAAGAACGGCGAGTTGCGGGCCGTAGTGGCGACCGCATCGCTCGAGTTGGGCATCGATATCGGCACGGTCGATCTGGTTTGCCAGATCGGTTCGCCGCGTTCCATCGCCGTCGCGCTGCAGCGCATCGGGCGGTCCGGCCACTGGGTAGGCGCCATGCCCCAAGGCCGCATCTTCGCCACCACGCGCGACGAGTTGGTCGAGTGCGCGGCGCTCATTCGCGCCATTCGCGCAGGTGAGCTGGACCGCATGGAGATCCCGCACGGCGCCCTCGACATCCTGGCTCAGCAGCTTGTGGCAGCAGGCGCGACCGGGGACTGGCTGGAAGACGACCTGTTCGCGCTGGTGCGCGGCACCTACTCCTATCGCAATCTCGATCGCGGGGAGTTCGACGCAGTGGTTACGATGCTTTCTGACGGCATCGCCACGCAGCGTGGCCGCAGCGGCACGTTCCTGCATCGCGATCAGATCAATGGCCGCGTGCGAGGACGCCGCGGCGCGCGCCTGGCTGCCATCACATCGGGAGGCGCCATCCCGGAGAATGCCAACTACATGGTGGTCGCTGAGCCTGAGGGAAAAACGATCGGAACGGTTGACGAAGATTTCGCCGTCGAAAGCCTCGCAGGTGACGTCATCTTGCTGGGTACCACGTCATGGCGCATTCGGCGCATCGAATCGGGGCGCGTCCGCGTGGAGGACGCGCACGGCGCCGCACCAAATATTCCTTTTTGGAATGGAGAAGCGCCTGGCCGCACCGCCGAGCTTTCGCGCGAAGTTTCGCGGCTGCGGGAAGAGATTGCCGCCCGCCCGCGCGCCGGGGCCGTCGATTTTCTGATGCGTGAGTGCGCGCTCGATCAACGCAGCGCCGAGCAGGCCTTCGATTACGTCATCGCCGGTCAAACGATGCTGGGCGCCATGCCGTCGCACACCACCGTAGTTGCCGAGCGCTTTTTCGACGAAGCCGGCGGCATGCAACTCGTCCTGCATGCGCCCTTCGGCGCGCGCATCAACCGCGCCTGGGGCCTCGCGCTGCGCAAGCGCTTCTGCCGTTCCTTCAATTTCGAACTGCAGGCCGCCGCCACCGATAACGGCATCGTCATCTCATTGAGCGAGCAGCATTCCTTCCCGCTCGAAATTGTCTTCGGTTTTCTAAAGCCCGCGACCGTCGAAGATGTCCTGACACAAGCCCTGCTCGCTGCTCCAATGTTTACGGCGCGCTGGCGTTGGAATGCGACCCGTGCGCTGGCTGTGCTTCGTTTCGGCGGCGGCCGCAAAATCCCCGCCCCCATACAGCGCATGCGCTCCGACGATCTGCTCGCCGCCGTCTTTCCCGATCAGGCCGCCTGTCCCGAAAACCTGACCGGCGAAATCCGCATTCCCGATCATCCGCTCCTGAACGAAACCATCTCAAACTGCCTCCACGAGGCCATGGACGTCGACGGTCTCAAGCAGGTGCTGGATGGCTTCGCCACTGGCGACATCCGCGTCGTGGCCATTGAAACACCCGAAGCCTCGCCTTTTTCCCACGAAATCCTGAACGCCAATCCGTACGCCTATCTGGATGATGCGCCGCTCGAGGAACGCCGCGCCCGTGCCGTGCAGATGCGGCGCACATTGCCGGATTTGGCGGACGGAATGGGCGCCCTGGATGCGTCGGCTATCGAGCAGGTGGGGGCAGAATCGTGGCCGGTAGTGCGTGACGCCGACGAACTGCACGATGCGCTGCTGACGCTCATCACGCTACCCCCGGTCGCCGCATGGCGGCCGTGGTTCGACGACTTGGCGGCATCGCGCCGCGTGATCACCATTTCCACTGCTGGCGGGTTCTTGTGGGCCGCAGCCGAACGGGCCGGCATGGCGCGGGCTGCACACTCCGGCAGTGGAGACGAACAGCAAGCAGCCGTTACCGAGATTCTGCGCGGCTGGCTCGAGTCCACGGGCCCCATGACGGCACGCGCGCTCGTCGAACGCTTGGCGTTGCGCCACGAGCTTGTGGATACGGGCCTGGCGCGCCTCGAAGCCGAGGGCCAGATCTTGCGAGGCCGCTTCAGTCCCGACTGCGCCTCGGATGACATCGAGTGGTCCAATCGCCGCGTGCTGGCGCGCATTCACCGCCTGACCATCGGCCGCCTGCGCCGCGAAATCGAGCCGGTCGCCACAGCTGATTTCATCCGCTTTCTTTTTCGATGGCAGCACCTCGCGCCCGGCAGCCAGTTGCACGGGTTGGATGGCGCGCTGCACGTCATTCGCCAGCTTCAGGGATACGAAATCTCCGCGTCCGCCTGGGAATCGCAGATTCTGCCGCGCCGCATCGCGCGATACACTCCGGACCTGCTCGATCAGCTCTGTCTCTCCGGCGAAGTCACCTGGGGCAGGCTGTCCCCGCACCCCGCGTTCGATCGCGAGGACCCAGGCCGCGTGCGCCCCACGCGCGTCGCGCCCATCGCAATTTTTCTCCGCGAAGATGCCGGATGGCTGCTGCCGGCTGATGGCGGCGAGATTCAGGAATCCCTCTCCCACGCCGGACGTGAAGTGCTGGATGCGCTCCGGCAGCGCGGAGCGTGTTTCTTTGCCGACCTGACGCGCGCCACCGGAAGGCTTTCGAGTGAAGTGGAGGACGCTCTCTGGGAGCTGGTGGCGGCGGGCCAGGTGACTGCCGATGGCTTCGAAAATCTCCGCTCGCTGGTCGACCCCAAACGGCGGCGCGGCGAAGGCAAGGGACGCACTGCCCGGCCCAGGCACGCCGCAGGACGCTGGGCCTTGTTGCGGACCGGCGCAGAACAGCCCAGCACATCCAATGAAGCGTTCGCCAATCAGCTCCTGCTGCGCTGGGGTGTGGTGTTCCGTGATGTGTTGGCGCGAGAGACGCTGGCCCCGGCCTGGCGCGATCTGCTCGTGGTGCTGCGTCGTTTAGAAGCTCGCGGCGAAATTCGCGGCGGCCGCTTCGTCGCCGGCCTGGTGGGCGAACAATTCGCGCGTCCTGAGGCGATCGACTTGCTACGTGCCATGCGGCGCTCTCCGGACCGTCCGGGAGAGGTCGCCGTAGCCGCGGCCGATCCGCTGAACCTCGCCGGCATCCTTCTTCCCGGCCCGCGAATTAGCGCACTTTCTGGCGATACCGTGGAGCTGGTCGGGTTGCCCGAACTCACCGCCACAGGCGACTGAGTCGTATAATCGAGCCTCCATGCGCACAATTCTAGTGATTCTGGCAGCCGCATTCTCACTGGCCGCTGCGGACTACAAGGCCGGCATTGGCCGCGTCATCATCACGCCGGAAAAACCTATCTACATGTCCGGCTACGGGAACCGCAATCACCCCTCCGAAGGCGTCATCCATGACCTGTGGGCGAAAGCTCTAGCCATCGAAGACCACAAAGGGGCGCGCGTCGTTATCGTTACTAGCGATCTCATCGGCTTGCCGCGTGGCGTTGCCGACGTGGTGGCGGCGCGCGTCCAGCAACAGTACGGAATCGATCGCTCGCACCTGGTGCTGACCTCGTCGCATACCCATACCGGCCCGCTCATACGCGGCAACCTCGAAATCATGTTCGAGCTCAGCCCGGCCGATAGCCAGGTCGTTTCGGAGTATGCCGCCAGGCTCACGGAAAACTTGGTTGCGGTGATTGGCGCGGCCTTGGGCGATCTTTCCTCAGCCAGCCTCTCGTTCGGAAACGGCCGTGCCACCTTCGCCATCAACCGCCGCGAGCCGACACCGAACGGCGTGAAGATTGGCGAGAATCCCACCGGACCCACCGATCCCGATGTGCCTGTGCTCAAGATCGTCGCGCCCGATGGAAAAATCCGCGCCGTTTTGTTCGGCTACGCCTGCCACAACACCACGCTCACCGGAGAGTTCTACAAAATCAGCGGCGATTACGCCGGGTTCGCGCAGCTTGCCATCGAAAAGGCAAACCCCGGCGCTACGGCCATGTTCCTGATGCTCTCGGGTGCCGACCAGAATCCCCACCCGCGCAGCACGCTCGAACTGGCGGAACAGCATGGCGCGGAGTTGGCCGCCGAAGTCAACCGCGTGTTGGGTCAAAAGCTCCAGACCGTGCGCGGTCCCGAACGCACCGCGTTTCAAATCGTCCAGCTCGGATTTGCGCCGCAGTCTCGCGATACGTTTGCATCCCGCCTGCAGGATTCCAATGTGCACCGGGCACGCCACGCCAAAGCCATGCTCAAGCTTTTCGACGAGCGCAGCCCCATTCTCAGCCACTACCCTTATCCCGTGCAGGCGATCCAGTTCGGCAAGGATCTGACGCTGGTCGCGCTGGGCGGCGAAGTGGTCGTCGACTACGCGCTGCGCATCAAGCGCGAGTTCGGCAGCAAAGGCATCATCGTCGCCGCATATTCGAACGACGTGATGTCCTACATCCCCTCGCTTCGCGTGCTCAAAGAAGGCGGCTACGAAGCCGACCAGAGCATGATCTACTACGGCCTCCCCGGGCCCTACGACGAGCAGGTGGAAGACCGCATCATGACCACCGTGCATCAGGTGCTGCAGCGAGTGGGACGGCAGCCGCTGAAAGGGGCACACTAGGATGCTGGTTTCGGTCGAAGAATACCTGCGCACCAGCTTTCCCGATGCGGATCGCGAATACGTCGACGGCCGCATTGTGGAGCGGAACGTGGGAGAAGTCGATCACAGCGATGTGCAGAGTTCGATCCTTCACTACTTACGAACTCGTTACAAGAAGCAGATCTGGGCAGGTGTCGAAGTCCGGGTTCAGGTGAAGAAGAATCGTTTCCGCATTTCAGATGTCATGGTCATGGCTGGCTCGAAACCTGCCGAACGAATCATCCGCAAGCCGCCGGCGGTCGCCGTGGAGGTGCTTTCACCGGATGATCGCGCGGGCGACCTCGAAGAAAAAATCAACGACTATCTTGCCTTTGGTATCCCCTACGTGTGGGTCATCAATCCAGAGACGCGCCGCGCTTACATTCACACCTCTAAGGGCAACCACGAGGCCAAAGACGGCATTTTGCGCGCCGAAAACGCCGGCCTCGAAGTGCCTCTATCCGAAATTTTCGACTGAGCCTAACTCGATGTGGGGCGGACCCCCTGGTCCGCGGGCGACCCCCCCGGTCGCCCACCGCGCACTGGACCACCGGTACTGCTCCGCTTCCGTCACCAAAGCCGCGCGCACCGGATTGTGCTCGATGTAGCGGCGGATGCGCTCGAATTCTCGGTCATTGCGAACCAGATGGTCGTAGCTCTCCTCTTGCCAGAAGGAACATCCCGTGAGTGCCAGCATTTCGTTAGCACGCTTCGCGGTGATCCCTTTGAGTGACTTCGTCAGTTTGGGAAGCGGGACCAACGGGCTCAGCAGCAAGTGAACGTGATTCGGCATGACTGCGAAGGCATGCAAAGCGTAATGGTGGAGCACGCTCGCGTTGTGGTGAATCGCTTCGGTTATCATTTCAGCGAGTGCGGGCTGGCGCAGGTAGAGCGGGCCCCTGCGAGCTTCGTCCAGCAGACGGTCCAATGCGACGAAGGCTTGTCCCGAGGAGAGATTGCCGGCTCCGAAGACTCGGTGGACGGGAAGACTATCGTGAAGCCGCCAGGTTAGGAAGATGGGCTGGCCGATATCGTAGAGGTGAGGCAGACGCCGGCGGTAGAAGGTCACACATTGGTGGTGAAGTGTGGCCGGAGAGTTCTCAGTGGACCATCGAAATGCCGACCAGGGGGTCGGCAAGCGGACCGGGGGTCCGCCCTACCAAGCAGTAGACTGAAGCTATGACGCATGCCGAGTCCCTGCACGCTCTGGTACTCGCTTTCGTCTCCGCCACCTGGCTTTCCGCCACGATCAAAGAGAAAGCCGCGGACTATCCGGTGCATGCGGAGGTTGGGGCACTCTCCATCGGCGCGGAATATCTCGTGCACAGCATCCCGGCACACAGCCAGACGTTCTTCGCTCCGGACTATCTCGTGGTGGACGTCGCGGTGTTCCCCGGCCGCCTGGAGCCGGTCGAGATCGGCACCAACACGTTCACGCTACGGATCAATGGCAGGAAAGAGGTCATCTTCCCCGATTCTCCGGGCTTTGTCGCCGCCTCGCTGAATTACCCCGATTGGGAACAGCATCGGCGCGCTGAAGTGCAGGCCGGCGTTGGCGATGCTGGCGTGACCATCGGAAGGCCGCCGGTCGTGGGACGGTTTCCGGGTGATCCGACGCCCAGCCAGACCCGGCTACCGCGACCGCCAAAGGCTCCAACGCCTGAAGACCAGCACGGTATCGAGCAGGACGCGCCTCAGAGTGCCGACGAGGCCCTCGCGCAAGTGGCCCTTCCAGACGGCCCGGTCACAAAACCAGTCGCCGGGTACATTTTCTTTCACTACCGGGCGAAGGCCAAGTCCATCAAGTCGGTCGACCTGGTCTATCAAGGCAAGCAGGGATCCGTCACACTGAAGCTGTTTTGATCGAGTTCACGATCTTCCGCGCGCGCCGGAAAACATCCAGCAACATTTTTTCTGTGAGCTTGCCGGTTGACGTGTTCTGCTGGCTCGGATGATACGAGCTGATGAGGATCGGCGAACGGGGCGATATTCGGTGCACGCGGTTGTGGCCGAAGACAAACGGAGCGCGGCTCCTGATCACGCCGCGGTCGCGCAGAATCGAAAGGTACACATCGAAGGCGATCTTCCCCAGCGCCACCACAACCTGCACGCTCGAGAGTAGCTCGAGTTCCCGCTCGAAGTAACCACGGCACGTGCGAATCTCTTGTGGCGTGGGTTTGTTTCCCGGTGGGGCGCAGCGCACCGCCGCCGTGATGTAAGCATCCGTCAGCCGCAGTCCGTCATCTCGCGAACGGCTCTCGGGCTGCGAAGCGAAACCGGCGCGGTGCAGCACGCGGTAGAGCGTGGCGCCGGAACCGTCACCGGTAAACGGGCGCCCCGTGCGGTTCGAGCCATGCGCGCCCGGCGCCAGCCCCACGATCAACATGCGCGTATGGGGATCGCCGAAGGACGGTACCGGCTTCGCCCAGTAGTCCCATTCGCGGTAAGCGCGGCGTTTGGCGCGGCCGATCTCGGTGCGGTACTCCACCAGCCTCGGACAGAGCTGGCACGCGATCACCTCCTGCTGCAACACCGTGAGCGGTCCGCTGTTAGAATTCACTCGATGAGCACTCCTTTTCAATTGGACGGGCGCAAAGCGCTGGTTACCGGCGGCGCGAGCGGAATCGGTGCAGCCACCTGCCGCGCACTCGCCGGAGCCGGGGCTTCGGTCGTCATCGTCGATATCGATCGCGCGGCCGCGGACGCTCTGGCTTCTGAACTCCCCAACTCTTCCATCCTTATATTTGATATTACCGACGAAAGTTCGGTGAAGCAGGGACTCGCATCGCTGGCGTCGCTCGACATTCTGATCAATAACGCCGGAATCGGCCTGGTGGGCAATATCGAGGAGACCGAACAGGCGGATTTCCAGCGCGTGTTTCGCGTCAATGTGGAGGGGCCGTTCTTGGTCACGAAGTATGCGTTACCGCTCCTGACCGCTTCGCACGGGTCGATCGTGAACATTGCTTCAGTCGCCGGCTTGGTGGGAATCAAGCGTCGCTTCGCCTACTGCGCCTCGAAAGGCGCCGTCGTAGCGCTCACGCGCCAATTATCGGTAGATTACCCCACAGCCATCCGGGTGAACTGCATTTGTCCCGGGACCGTGGACACGCCGTTCGTGGAGGCTTACCTGGAAAAGTATCACAAGCATGAGAAAGAAAAGGTGCGCCAGGAACTAAATCAAAGGCAGCCGATCGGGCGGCTGGGCCGGCCGGAAGAAATCGCCAATTTGGTCCTATATTTATCTTCGAAAGAAGCCGATTTTATTAACGGTTCGGTGTTAACCATCGATGGGGGCTGGACAGCCGCTTAGGCGGCTCGTAAGGTGAACACCTGAGTGAAATGCAATGTTAAAATCTATAAAGGAATTGACTGGATCGCGTTGCGTGCTACAAAATGAATTACCGGTTGCTGCGCCGGGGGCGCGGTGGCCGATGTTAGCGTCGCTGCACGGCCCAGCCCCCAGAAGTCATTGATTATGGTTGGTTTTCGCGCCTCACTTCGTATCGCAATATTCTCCGTTATTCTTAGCCTCCTGGTAGGCAACCTGTTCGCGCTCACTTCGAAAAAGAAGAAAAAGCACGCGCACGCAACCACCCAGGCTGCGGCTACTGTCACGCAAGTTTCAACGACGCGGCAGTTGCGCCATAAAAAGCCGCGCTACAGCCCCTGGACGGAACCAACATATGCCGATTCCACAGCCGGAGACAATGTGGACGGCGAAGATCTGGCCGTACGGCGCGCCGCGGTGGCAGCCCTGGGACCGTTCAACGGTGCCGTGGTGGTCGTCGATCCGAAGACGGGCCGCATTCTGACCATGGTCAACCAGCGGCTGGCTCTCTCGGGCGGCTTCCAGCCATGTTCCACCATTAAGGTTTCGGTGGCGTTGGCGGCGTTGCAGGAAAAACTGGTCGAGCGCACCACCAAAGTGCGCATCTACGGGCGTACCAGCATCGCTATGACGGATGCCCTGGCTCACTCGAACAACTACTATTTTGCCAACCTGGGGATCAAGCTGGGCTACGAGCGTGTGAACTACTATGCGCGCCTCTTCGGATATGGCGAGACCGCCGGCCTCGACATCCCGGGAGAAAAGCCGGGGTATTTCCCGCCCGCGCCTCCGAAAAATGGCGGGATGGGAATGCTGACCAGCTTCGGCGAGGAGATTTCACAGACGCCGCTCGAACTGGCGGCGCTGATGTCTGCTGTAGCAAATGGCGGCACACTCTACTACCTGCAGTATCCGCGTAGCCAGGATGACGTGGATCACCTGGTTCCGCGCGTGAAACGCCAACTCGAAATCGCCGACCTGATTCCGGAAATTAAACCTGGCATGCAGGGCGCCGTCGAATATGGCACTGCGCGCCGCGCTCGCCAGGATGACACCATCATGGGGAAAACCGGCACATGCAGCGAGGGGCGCACGCACCTCGGCTGGTTCGGATCCTTCAATGAAGGCGGGCCCAGCAAGCTGGTCGTTGTCGTTCTGCTGACTGGCGGACGGCCTTCCATCGGCCCTATGGCCGCGGGGGTCGCGGGCGATGTGTACCGGCATTTAGCGGAGCAGAATTACTTCGCCGCCAACCACCAGCACTCCATCACGCCGGCCGCTCTGGTTTCCACGCAGATCTGCTGCGCGCGATAAAATCAGCCCGCGGAAACGGACTCTCGGCCCAACACGCGCTCGGCCATTGCGTACTTCAGCGCTTCCAAGCCAAGTCCCGTCACACTAGAAATCTCAAAATAAGGCAGCTTGCGTTCCGCAGCCAGGCGCCTGAGTGACGCCACACGCTCGGGGTCCTGTGCGGCGTCCAACTTACTCGCCACCACCAGCATGGGCTTCTTTGCCAGATCTTCGCTGAAGCTGGCCAGCTCGCGCATGACTGCTTCGAAATCTTCCACCGGATCCCGGCCGCTTGCTTCCGACACGTCGACCATGTGGACCAGCAGCTTGGTGCGCTCGATATGCCGCAGAAACTGGATGCCCAGGCCGTGTCCCAGGTGGGCGCCCTCGATCAGGCCCGGAATATCCGCCACCACGAAGCTACGATAATCGTCCATCTTCACGACGCCAAGATTCGGTTCGAGCGTGGTGAATGGATAATCAGCGATCTTTGGGTGCGCCGCAGAGATGCGGGAGATCAGCGTGGATTTTCCCGCGTTGGGAAATCCCACTAGCCCGACGTCGGCGAGCAGCTTCAGTTCCAGCCGCAGCCGCCGCTCGCCGCCGGGTTTTCCTTCCTCGTGCTCGGTAGGCGCCTGGTGCGTGGACGTGGCGAAACGCGCATTGCCACGCCCGCCCTTTCCACCGCGTGCCACCAGAATGCGCTCGCCCGCATGGGTGAAGTCGTGCAGCTTCTCACCGGAATCGGCGTCATAGACTACCGTGCCGACGGGCACTTCCAGGTCGATCGATTTTCCTTCCTGCCCGGTGCAGTTGCTGCCTTCGCCGTGACGGCCGCGCTGCGCTTTGTGTTCCGGATTGAAGCGGAAATGCAGCAGCGTATTCACGTGCTCGTTGGCGACCATATACACGTCGCCGCCACGCCCGCCATCGCCGCCACTGGGCCCGCCGCGTGGAACATACTTCTCGCGGCGGAACGCCAGGCAGCCGTTGCCGCCGTCGCCCGCCTTCACGTAGATTTTGGCTTCGTCGATGAACATGGCCGGACACAAAAAAACC
>Ga0335077_10006167_pt1 | contig 14780 bp, 10 predicted proteins | sample Lox_Sample_31_FD_207151 | JGI IMG/M metagenome (GOLD analysis project Ga0335077, IMG submission 207151) | Soil microbial communities from Loxahatchee National Wildlife Refuge, Florida, United States - Lox_Sample_3.1 | ecosystem: Environmental > Terrestrial > Soil > Wetlands | place: USA... | reverse complement strand
CACATCGAGAACAGCACCGAGGCCCCGGCGACGGTCAGGTCACGGGCGAGCAGCCATCCCTGCACCCGGCGCCGCCGAGAGAGCAGGTAGGTGAGCTGGGCGCAGGCGGAGAACAGGTAGGGCAGTGCGACGGTGACGACGGTCAGATCGACCAGGTCGATGAACACGGTCAGCCCGGTGGCAGTGGTGTAGCGCCACAGCATCAGCAGCGAGGGCAGCAGCGCCGCGATCACGATGCCGAACCAGGCGTTGCCCCTGCGGTCGGTCCAGGCGAACGGGCGCGGGAACAGGTCGTCGTCGGCGACCGCCCGGGACACCTCGGTGGTGACCAGCGTCCACCCGTTCAGCGCGCCGATGGCGGAGACCACGGCCACGGCCGCGACGAATTTGCCGGCCCAGACGCCGTGGGGGAAGATGGCCTCGAAGGCGGGCACGAACGGCGCTGTGTTGTCCACCAGCGCGTGGTGCGGGACCAGGCCCATCACCGCGGCCGACACGAGCAGGTACAAGATGGCGCAGGCCCCGGTGCCCAGCACCGAGGCGCGGCCGACGTTCCGGCGCGGGTTACGGACCCGCTTGGCGGTGATGGCCGCCACCTCCACGCCGATGAAGGAGAACAGCGCCACGCCGGCCGCGATCCCGATCGCGGTGTACAGGCTGCCGCCGGAGGCGTTGAACGGGCCGAAGTTCGCCGCGCGGACGAAGAACCACCCGGCCACGCCTACCAGCAGCAGCGGCAGGAACTTCAGCACCACGGTGAGGTTCTGGAACCAGGCCATCTGGTGTACGCCGGCCAGGTTCACGATGGCGGGGACCCACAGGCCGAGCAGGGCGATGCCCCAGTTCCCCCACCATGCGGGCTTGATGGCGAACAGCGCGTCGACGTAGAAGACCCAGGACGCGACGATCGCGGCGTCGCCGGCCCAGGACGAGATCCAGTAGGACCAGCCGGTGACGAACCCGGCAAAATCACCGAACTCGTACCGGGCGTAGGCGTAAAGCCCGCCGGCCGAGTTGGGCACCCGCCTAGTCAGCTGGCCGAACAGCACCGCCAGCAGCATGGCGCCGACCGCGACGACGGCCAGCACGAGCAGCGAGCTGGTGCCCGCGCTCGCCAGCACGGCCGGCATGGTGAACACGCCGATGCCGATGACACTGCCGATGACCAGCCCGGTCGCCGAGGTCAGGCCGATACTGCGTTCGGGCTGGGCGCCCGCCGGGACGGCTTCCGCTGGGCTGCCCGACGGCTCCGGGACACGTTGGGGGTTGGCGGCCATGACGATCACCCTCGCCGGATCGAGCCAGTACGGTCTTCTGTCACTGTGCTGCGCAGCAACCCTGGTCCTAGAGGGCGAAGGTCCTGATTGCTGCTGCCGAACGGACCTCCGCTGGAAAGAGCTGCTGTCAGGTACGGTCCCGGCCCTGGAGAATGAGTTACGACATGACGGCTCGCAGGCATCCTCAGCCGCCAGGGCAGCAGCCAGGCGGAGGGTCGATCGACGCCGGGAAGTCCACGTCGGTTGCGCAGAAGGCGGCCAGGATCGACGCCGCGCAGGCGCACCCGCCGACCTGGAAGACCGTCGTCAGGCGGGCCCTGCCCGTCGCGGTGGCCGGCGCGGCCATCTACCTGGTGCTGCCCGCGCTCATCAAGGTGCTGGGTGAATGGCCGCGCCTGTCGGCACTGAACCCGGTGTGGTTCACGGTCGCGCTGGCCGCCGAGATAGTCGCTTTCACCTGCAACTTCGCCTTGCAACGGCTGGCGCTGCGGACCCGGGGCTGGTTCGCCGTGGTCACCGCCGGGCTGGCCGGCAACGCGGTCACCAACAGCTTGCCCGGCGGCGACGCGGCCGGCGCCGCCGTCCAGTTCAGCATGCTGACCACCGCGGGGTTCGACACCGACACCGCCGTCGGCGGCCTGACCACGTTCTCGCTGCTGGGCGTCGGCGGCCTGCTGGCGCTACCGGTCTTCGCGCTGCCCGCCATCGTGGCCGGCGCGCCGGTCAGCCGCGGGCTGGTCCATACCGCCCTGCTCGGCCTGGCCGGGTTCGTCCTGTTCGCGGTCTGCGGTGTGATCCTGCTGCGCACCGACCGGCCGCTGGCCGTACTCGGCCGTGCGGCGCAGAACCTGTGGAACCGGGTCACCCGCGGCCGTCGGCCGCGGGTGACCGGCCTGGACACCCGGCTGCTGGCCGAACGCGACACGATCAGGTCGGTGCTGGGCCGGCACTGGCGGCAGGCGGTCCTGCTGACCGCCGGGCGCCTCGGCTTCGACTACGGCTGCCTGCTGGCCGCGCTGCGCGCCACCGGGGCCGACCCGCAGCCCTCCCTGGTGCTGCTGGCCTACTCCGCCGTCGGCATCGTCGCGCTGTTCCCGGTCACCCCCGGCGGGCTGGGCATCGTGGAGGCCAGCCTCAGCGGCCTGCTGATCCTGGCCGGCGTCCGCCCTGGCTACGCCTTTCTGGCCACCCTGGCCTACCGGATCGTCTCGTACTGGCTCCCCCTGCTGGCCGGACTGCCGGCCTACCTGCTGTTCCGCCACCGCTACGGACACCCAGTCCCCCAGCGCGCCACCCCTGCCGCGGACAGCCAATCATGACCGGGCAGCCGGTCAGCGATGACCCCGGACGCGGCTGCCATATGCAGACCGTGGCCAAGACCGCGGCGGTGACGAAGCAGTTGCCGTAGCTGAGCTTGCTCATCGCCGGGGAGCTGCCGTCGTGCTGCCAGCCGGCCCCGTGCACCCTCCGCCCGCAGCGGCGGAACACCGAGTCATTGACGGCCACGCGCAGATCAGCGCCCGGCTCGGTCACCAGCAGGACCGCCAGCTGCGCGACCGCCAGGCCGAGCTGGTCAGGTTCCCAGCGGGCCCGGGCGAAGAAGTAGTGCGCCAGGTCATGCGGCCAGGCATGCTGCAGGCAGCCGCCCATGCCGAACGGGACAGTGGCCGCGCAGGCCGCGCAGCGGTTCGGCGTCCAGGTGCATCCCAGTCGGTGCGCACGGCGCTGAGGCGGCGGCTGGCCGAGCCCGGCGCCGGGACCGCCGGACCGGCGGCGCCGAAAAGCAGCCGCCGCGGCTGACAGCGGCACCGCGGTGCTGGACGGGACGTTAGTCCCTACCCAGGAACTGGGCGAAGGCTAGCGTGGGACTCGCCTATCGGATAACCGACCGGGGAGATGCCATGGCTGAGAACAAACAGCTGGTCGTCTACGCCGCAGCGTACGAGACGGTCGACGCCGCGCTGGCAGACCTGGACGCAATCGAGCAGCTGCACAAGGAGGAGATGATCGGCCAGTACGACGCGGCTGTGATCGATCAGGAGGACGGCAAGCCTCACGTGGTCAAGCGGATGGACCGGCCGCACATCCGTGTCATCCCTGAGTGGTTCGGGCGCGGGACCCTGCCCCGCAAGGAGCTCCACGAGGCGGCGGAGCAACTCACCGCCAGCCAGGCCGGGCTCATCGCGGTTGGCGAGCCGACCATCGAACAAGCACTCGACAAGGCGCTGACCAAAGCCGCCAAAGTCGTCAAGCGAACCGTGGAGGCCACGACTGACGAAATCACCAGCGAACTGCAGGAAGCTCTTAAAGGCTGACAATGCCGCAAGAGCCGAGGCCGGTCATCCGAAGCCGGCCTCCTCCGCGTTCGGCGGCGCTGGCTGCCGCCTGCAGGTCGGCGAGGCGCCTGCGGAGCTCGGGGCGGCCCGGTGCCGACCTTCACAGCCAGCCGACCGTGGTCTGGACCAGCACGACCGCTGAGAGCAGCCCCACGATGGTCACGCAGAGCGTGGCGACGGCGCGGAAGATCGGGCCATTCGCCGCGTCTCCGAGGACCGACCGGCGGTTGGCGAGGATCAGGATGTAGGTCAGGAGCACGGGGGTGATGAATCCGTTCAGCACCTGGGCGTTGATCACCAGGCTGACCGCGTTCCCCGGCAGGAGGGCAACCGCGGCGCCGACAATCAGCTGGACGGTGTAGATCCCGTAGAAGAACGGCGCCTCGCGCAGCTTCCGGGACAGCGACCGCTCCACGCCTGCGGTCTCGGCGATCGCGTACGCGGTCGACAGCGGCACCACCGTCGCCGCCAGCAGCGCGGCGCCGAGCAGGCCGATGGCGAACAGTTGCGATGCCGCCTGGCCAGCGACCGGGCGCAGCGCGGCCGCGGCCTGTCCGACGTTGCTCAGTGGTCCGGTACCGCCGATCGCGGCGGCCGTGGCGATGATGATGAAGATCGATACCACGTCGGACAGGATGGCCCCGTTGATCGTGTCGATTCGCTCACCCTTGTAGCTCTGCGGGGTGACGCCTTTGTCGACCACGGCCGAGGTCAGGTAGAACTGCATGTAGGGGGTGATGGTCGTGCCGATCAGCGCGACCGCTAGCAGCAAGAACGCTTTCGAGTGCAGGAAGTGCGGCCACAGGAGGTTACTGACCACGGCGCCGGCGCCGGGATGGCCCAGGAACGCCGCGACCGGATATGTCAGGAATACCAGGCCCATCACCACGAACACGCGCTCGGCCTGCGAGTAGTTGCCGAGAACGGTGACGACCCAGATCCCGGCCAGCGCGACGGGCACCACAATGTAGCGCGAGACCCCGAAGATCTGCATCGAGGCACCGACGCCCGCGAACTCGCTCACCGTCAGGCCCGCGTTGGCGATGAATAGGAGCACCATCGCGGCGGCGCCGCTGCGCAGCGGGAACTGCTCGCGGATCAACGCGCCCAGCCCCTCGCCGGTGTATGCGCCAAGCCGCGCGCACATCTCCTGCACGACCACCAGCGCCACCGTGATCAAAACCATGAGGAACAGCATCCGGTAGCCGAACTGCGACCCGGCGCTGGCGTAGGTGATGATCCCGCCCGCATCGTTGCCGGCATTCGCCGAGATCAGCCCCGGACCGAGGATGGCCAGGAAACCGAAAACTGCTGCCAGCCAGCGTGGCAGCTTGGCCCGTCGACGGCGGGCCCGGTCGCGGAGGCTGTCGACGGCGCTCAGGGTAGCTCTCCGGTGCGTCTAGCCTTCGCGTCCTCAAGCGCCGCCTGAACCTCGCTGGGCCTCAGACGTTTGACTTCGGCGGCTTCGCGGTCGAGTTCCAGGCCGGTGCCCGCTTCACCCGCGATCTCCGAGCGGCGGCCGTGACGTATGTCTCCCTTGGCTCGCGGGGGGACGAAGGCGCTGATCGACCCCCAATCGATGGCCCGGCCCAGACGGACGCGGCTGCGCAGGCTCTTGGGCCCGAGCCGCCGGACCAGCGCCCGGATGCCAACTTCGATCCCTACTAGCTCGATTCGGTCCCCCACCGAAGCCAGGTAGATGTCGGAAGGGCGCAAGATCTGAACCCCATCCGCGTCGACGACTTGTCGATCGAGAACGTCGTGTGCGAGCGCGACATCATCAGGGTGGCGGCCGACAGCGCTAGCGTACGCGCGAGACGACCGCAGCCGGACCGTAGACGGCGAGGCGACTTCGAGCCAGCGTGCGCGGATCACTACCTCAAGTTTGCCGGTCTTCACGACGATCGCTTTGACGGCTGGATAGGCCCCCCGCATGGTCCAGTGGACGACGACATCGCTCAGTCGGCCGACGCTACGGCCGTCTGAGTCTTTGACCTCGCTACCGAGCAGAGCGGCGAGGGACATCAGCGATCCCTTGAGCGCGTGGGCCGCCGCGGTCTCCCGCGCCCGGGCCTCGCGTTGCCGGCGCAGCCTTGCCAGTTGCCGGAAGCGGGATGCCCCGATCGGCTTACGCTCATGTCCCGGAGTCCACGTCACCCGGTTGAAGCCCACGCCGCGATCGTATATGGCTTGGCAACGAGATTCCCGGCCCAGTCAGGCATCACCGGGCCTCGCGACGTGGTAGTCCACTGCGGTGAGGCCTCCCGGCATGTCTGAGACTTCCGTTGTTGGAGGATCGAGATGGCCCGGCTGGCGGTCCTTCATGGCGTCGGCACGGATAGGAAGGACATCATTGACGTACGCATGCTGGAGCTGGTGCGGGGTGACGGCCAGGTCCAGGCCCGCCCGCCGGCCGCCAGCGGCGATCAGCTCGCCGATCGCATCCGGGCGCATCGGCGCGCCGATCCGCTCGCGGAACAGGTTGACCAGCACGAATTGTCCCGAAACCGCGCCAGCCTCGCCGGCGGGCCGCGGCGGCCCTCGTCGCGGCGGGGCAGCCGGGGCAGCCCCTCGGCGTCGAGGATCTGCCAGACAGTCTGCGCCGAGCCCGGCATCCCCTCGCCGGTGAGCGCGGCGGCGATCTCGGTGACGCTGTGCCTGGCCGCTCGCAGCTCCAGCACCCGCTGCCGCAGCTGGCCGGTGGCCTTCGCGGGTCCTTCGGCCCCGGCCTGGCCCCGGCGAACAGCGCCAGCCTGCTCTTGCGCAGCAGCGTGGCCATCTGGTCAACGCTGGCGTGGAGTACCCGAACTTGTCAGCAACCTCGCTGGCGGGCATGTCCTCGGTGAAGTTGGCGCGCAGCGCCTCATACCGGCGCCGCGCTGACGGCCGCCGGGTACCGGGAATGACAACGAAGCCCGACTGGGCGACGACCAGCCGAACCGTCTCAAGGGCCACTTCGGGACCATAACCTTGCTGGTGAGAGCCGCAATCCGGTGTGCTTGGCGAGAGCAGCCCAGGCCGGGTACGGCCCAGAGCGGGATCGTCGCGCAGCGTCCCGAGCCGCAGGTACGCGCCCGCCATCGACGGCCGGCGGTTTCTTAGCCCCCTTTGTCGTGGGGGCGGTCAGCCGGTGATCTCGAGTTCGTCGAGGACGACCATGACGCCGTGTCCCCGCCATACGGCATCGACTACGGCGTCGCGTTGGGCCTGGGTCCGCACTTGGCCGATAAGGGTGACCGTGTTGCCGGTGGTGTTGACCCAGACATGACCGTCGTCAGGAGGCACCGAGTGGCGGTCCAGGGCCTTCCGGACGAGCCGGTTGATGTCGGCGGGGTCCACGTCGAAGGCGAGCTCGATCTCGTCCTTGATGTTGCGGACACCGATCAGCCCGGTAACGGCCGATTCGGCGGCGGCGCACTGACTGCGGTACTTCACCATGCCGGTCAGCCTGAGGTTGCCCTTCTCCGCGGTCGCCTCGACCCCTTCCGGCACCGTGGCGCTGGCCGCGAGCGCATTGTTCGCCGCAGTGGTCAGCATGGCGTCGTCACGGTAGTTTTCCGGCGGTAGCACCACCTCCAGGTGGTTGTGCACATTGGTCACCCCGGCGATGCGCCATGCTGCCTCGGCCGCCTTCAGGTACTGCGGGTAGCTCGGCACCGTGCCGTTGAGCGCCACCTCCCCGTTGATGTTCATGACGGTGATGCAGGCCGCGTCGACGAGCGGGTCGTCGATAAGCTCACTTTCCACCGCCTCGCGAATATCCTTGGTCTTTCCCATTGCGATGTCCTTTCGGAGTGGACGGCGGACCTCGGTTCTCGCTATCGCGCCTGGGGCGCGATGGCCGAGGTAGATCCAGGCCGGGACCGGGATCGGGACAAAGGGCACGACCGTGAGGATCCGCGAGCCTGGGTAGAGGATGAAGTAGCGCCCAGCCATGGCGGCGGTGGCGCCGCTGGCGCCGAGGTTCGGCACCTGCGCGTTTGCTGCCGTGCCGAAGAGCAGGGTCATCGCGGACCGCGTCATCATCGCGACGAAGCCGTCGGCGAAGTAGAGGGCAAGCTACTGCAGCGGCCCGAAGGCGTCCTCGACGTTCTTGCCGAAGATCGCCAAGAACAACATGTTGCCGAGGATGTGGTCCCAGCCTCCGTGCGGGAACGTGGCGGTGATCCAGCTCACGCCCCACGGCTCCGGTGCGTGGCGGGCGTTGTCGACGGTGCACGGGGCAGAACGAGGCGTGGCAGACCGCCGAGTTGAGGTGCGGAAGCTCACAGAAGATCCACACCGCGAAGTTGGCGGCGACCAGCAAGACATTGACGATCGGGAACCGCCGCGCGGGGACGCCCTCAGACAGCGGAAGCATTTCAACCGCTCGGGCCCCTGGTGCCGCTCCCCAGCCGGGCAGGGATGTCAGCAGCCCCAGCGCGGCGGCCTCCGCCGCCGTCACTGGCGACGGGAGGGCAGCGCTTTCCTTGCGGCGGGGGACGGCAACTGCCACAGGCACCTCGCTCCATAAGGTCTTCCCTATGCTCTTGTCTTCGCGCACTCCGCGGCCAGAGCCTAAGGTCACGGCCCGGCAGGACCGGCTCCCGGAAGCTTTCCAGCACCGAGTCCATCCCTGCTCGCCGGTGATCCTCGAGCGAGCACAGGGACACGAAATGCGCGCCGTCAGCCAAAGCACGGCGCAGGCCAATCGCCACGGCGCGGGTGAGGCGGGTCTTGCCATGCCGCCGGAGCCGATAAGGGTCGCCAGCCGCCGGCGACCCGGCCAGGCCTGCCTGATCTCGGCCCGCTCGTGCAGCGGTCCGTCGCCCACGAGCCCACCTCGTACTGCATGAACGCGCATGCCCAGTGCCACGCCAGCGCAGCCGTTATGCATCATTGTTCTTAACGGCTGCGCTGGGCGGACGCGCTTCCTGCGCGAACGCGAGCGCGTCTCCCCGGCTCGCCTTCTTCGCAGCGGCCCGCTTGTCAGCACCCTGGAGCTCCGCGGGATCGTCGGCGCCGAAACGCTTGTGGGGCAGCAGCGAAGTCCGGTAGACGCCGATGCTCTTAGCCCCGATCCACCGGCCGATTCCCTTAGGTCGTTTCCGGCCTGATTCCTCCACGAGGAGCTTCCGGGGTGAATGGGGGGGCAGCCGCACCCTTGATGTCTGTCCAGCCGCGGCCGTGGCCGCAGCCCGCGCCGGAGATCGTCGCGGCCGTCGCGGCGATGTGCCGGGGCAAACGCGAGCGCCCGCTGCCGGTGATGGTGTGCGTGACCGGCTGGGTGCGTGGCTGTCCGATGAGCAGTTCGTGGGCGGCTAAGGGGTGCGCGGCAAGCCAGGCTGGCGCCGAGCCGTGGCACTGCGGCTGCCGCGACCAGCCCACCCGCACCTTCCAGCCCCTGGGCCGGGCTGCTACCCGAGCGCCTCGAGTGCGACGCGTCGGCTGACCTGCAGCCCCTGCTCGGCAATGCCGAAGGCGGTGTCGAGGACCTCTTCCGGACGAGTGACCGCCGCGGGCAGCGCACCGCGCAGCAGCCTGACCGGTGGTGACATCCTGAACTGTGCCCGACAGTCTGGCCAGCAGGGGCAGGTTGTGATGACGGCGACGGTTACCGCATGGACTGCTGGACCGAGGGCAATGCGGGAGGCGGCCGGGGACAGGCTGATGGCGTGGGCGGAGCAGTCGGGGCACCGCCGGGTCGCGGAGCCGGGCCGGGGCGCGCTGAGGTTCACCTTCTACGGGGGTCTCGACTGTCTCGACGGAGGACTATCAGGATCCGGTCACGTCACGAGCGCGGCAGCGGGATCAGGCTGGTGCGCTGGCGGCAGGTCACGGGTGTTTGCTGCGGAGTATCATCTGGCGCGCACGATAGTGGCGGATACTACTTGAACCCTGCGGCTTGGACGTAGGCTCATCCAGCTGGCTAATCGACTCGGAGCGACATGGACCAGCTCTCCGCAACCTTCGCAAGGCACCACCGGCGGCTGGAGGAGATCGTCAACGTTCTCGGTCGCTACGGTTTCGCGGCTTGGGCCGCGAGCCGCGTCACCGCCATTCCCGGCGTGAAGATCGCGCAAAGGCTCGCCGACCCGGACCTTGTGGCACTGTCTCCCGGCGAACGATTGCGGGGCGCTGCGACCGACCTCGGGACGACGTTCGTCAAGTTCGGCCAGATGCTCAGCCTCCGTCCCGATCTCGTCGGTCCGGATGTCGCCGCGGAATTGGAGCAGCTCCAGACCTCGGTGGCGCCGGATCCGCCCGAAGTCGTGCGCGGCATCGTCGTCACCGAGTTGGGAGCGCCGATGGATGAGCTGTTTGCCACCTTCGACGCGGACGCGATGGGCTCTGGTTCGGTTGCGCAGGTGCACCGGGCAACGATGCACGACGGCACCGACATCGTCGTGAAGGTGCTTCATGCGGGCGTCGAGCAGAAGGTGGCAGAGGACCTCGAACTCATGCGCGCGCTCGCCGCGTCCCTCGAGGAACAAGATCCCGAGATCGCGCTATACCGTCCGACCATCATGGTGTCCGAGTTCGACAAGATGATGCGCGGCGCGATCGACATGGGCCAAGAGCTGGCGAACCTGGAACGCTTCACGACGAACTTCGGCGCCGAGCCCGACGTCGTCATCCCGGCTCCGTACCGCAGGTTCTCCCGTACCCGTGTACTGACGATGAGCCGGCTTGCCGGGCAAGGTGTCAGCGACCGCGGCGCGCTCGAGGCAGCCGGTTGGGACGTCGACAGGTTCGTGCACCGGGCGGCTGAGATCTACTTGGAGATGATCTTCCGCGACGGCGTGTTCCATGCGGATCCGCATCCCGGAAACTTCTTGCTCCTCAGCGGGAACCGGCTTGGCATTCTCGACTTCGGTGACGTCGGTTACGTCACGGGGCCGCGCCGAGCGCAGCTGGAGAGCCTCGTCATCGCGGTCGTTACGCGCGACGTGGAAGATGTCACCGACACGATCCTCGAGATGACGACTCCGCCGCCCGATGTCGATGTGCTGCGCCTGCGCGCAGACATCGACGTCTGGCTGCACCGGTACTTCCTGGGTGACGTGGCGCATTTGGACATCGCTGGGATCCTGGGCAGCGGGATGCATCTGATGCACGACCACCACCTCGTGCTTCCCGCGGATCTAGCGCTGCTGTTTCGCGTCCTGCTGCGGCTGCAGGGCCTTGGCCGCAGTCTCGGTACGGACGTACGTCTCACCGAGCTGCTGATGCCATACATCAACGAAATACTGGCCGACCGATTCGACCCCAAGCGCATGGCGCGCCACGCGGTCCGTACCGCGAGGTCGTGGCAGCACCTCGTCGAGTCGCTCCCTGACCAGCTACTGGCGACGCTCGAGCGTGCCCGGACGGGAGAGCTGGGCATGGACTTTCGGGTGCGTGATGTGGACGGCGCCGTGGACCATCTGGTCGATGGCCTGCTCGCGTCCGCGTCGCTGCTTGCAGCGGCGCAGCTGATTTCGCGCAAAGCCGGCCCGACGTTCCGCGGCGTATCGATCGCCGGTGTCGCTGCGGGCGTGAGTGCGATCGCGACTTGGCGTCGGCTCGCCGTGAAGCGGCAAGACCACAAGAGCTTCGTGCAGCGTGCACGTGCCATCTGGCCCAGCACGCCCGAGGGTCCCCCCAGCCGCCAGGTAGCTGGGGAGAGCCCATAACGACAACGGTGCAACTACCCAAACGGCCGGGGGCGTCGACTGCTCCAATGGCGCGTGGTGGCTAGCTACCGGCCGGTTTCCTTCGCTCGCCCAGAACATGGGTATCGTGCAGCCGCCAGGCGGACGCCGGCCACCTCCAGCTCCAGGAGCATCCCCGGGGCGCGGCCGAATCCCCCGAGCGCCAGGTGGCGGGTGCGCTCAGGCGGCGCTGCGGCTGGTGGCCGTCCAGCAGCGCCTCGATGGCAGCCGCGCGCCCAGGTACCGGCGGCCTGCCGCGTACTGCGTTGTGCCGGATTCGCCGCGGTCAAGACGGCTGGGCGAGAAGCAGGACGAGCGAGCGCGGGCGGGTGGTCAGCTGGCCTCCCGGGCCGATCTCGGCCGCGCCACGCTCGGCAGGCGCCGACGTTGGCGGCGGTCCGCCGACTGCGGTTGAGCAGGCCGAGGCCGACGCCGAGCGCTGCGAACGTGCCCAAGGCGGCGAGCGCCGCGCCGGTGCGCAGAGCCGGCGGGAGCCGATGGCCGGCTCCGCTCAGCGGAGCGGTTTTCCCCACTCGGTCTGCTCGCGCAACAGTGCCTTGAGTATCTTGCCGCCGGGGTTCTTCGGCAGCGGTTCGGACCGGACGACCAGGTACTGCGGCACCTCGAAGTCAGCCAGATGCCTGGCCGCGAAGGTGACCAGCTCGTGCGGCTCCACGGTGTGCCCGGGCTGCAGCACGACGACGGCGCCGACCTTTTCGCCCATCATCACATCGGGCACGCCCACGACGGCGACCTCGCCGACGGCGAGATGAGCACCGAGGACATTCTCCACCTCGATGCAGTACACGTTTTCGCCGCCGCGGTTGATCATGTCCTTGAGGCGGTCGACGATGTAGACGAGACCGTCGTCGTCGACCCGCGCGATGTCACCCGAGTGCAGCCAGCCGTCCACGAAGGTCTCCGCTGTCTGCTGCGGCTTGCGCCAGTACCCAGCGACCACGTTCGGCCCGCGGATGAGGAGCTCCCCAGCTCCTGTCGCCGGGTCAGGGCTGGCCACCCGCACATCGACAACGGGCACCGGGAACCCGACCGAGTCGGCGTGACCGGCCGCCTGCTCGTGGGGCAGGTAGGTGGCCACCGAAGCCGTCTCGGTGAGGCCGAACCCGTTGCCGACCCGGGCCCTGGGGAAGTTCTCCTGGATGCGGGTCACCAGGTCCGGGGCGATTGGCGCGCCGCCGTAGCTGAGCGAGCGCACCGTCGAGACGTCCGTTCCGGCGAACTCCGCTTGGTGCATCGCCAGCCAGTAGATGGCGGGCACGGTGACGAGAAACGAGACCCGCTCCCCGGGGATGGCCCGCAGGAACTGTTTCACGTGGAAGGCCGGCATTAGGACCGAGGTCCCGGCCACGCCGGCCATGGTCAGCAGCTGGGTGTCGCAGCCGGTGACGTGGAACAACGGGACGGAGATGAGCGTCCGCCACACCTCGGTGCGATCGAGCTGGGCGCAGCGGATGACGTTCTCGACGCTCGACAGGAAATTGTCGTGGGTCGTCATAGCGCCCTTCGGAAACCCCGTCGTGCCGCTGGTGTAGAAGATGCCGGCGAGATCGTCACGCCCTTGATCCTCGACGGCCAGCGGGTTGCCATACGGGAGCGGGACCTCGGGCTCGACGACGTACCCGGCACCGGAGTCTTCCAGTACATAGGCCAGCTCCTCCGGGGCGAAACGGAAGTTCACCGGAACGACGACCGCGCCCGCCAGCACGGTCCCCCAGAAGGCCAGGGCCCAGTCGATGCCGTTCGGCAGCCGAAGGGCAACCCGGTCGCCGGGCCGCACCCCCGCGTCTCGCAGCCCGCCCGCCACCCGGGCCGCCCGGTCCCACAGCTGGGTGTAGGTCACCCGGTCCCCGCCTAGCTCTACCAGCGCCTCGCCGGCGGGGTGCCGGTCGACCGCCCGGCGCAGGGTCTGCACGAGGTTCTGGGGAAGCGAGCGGTACCTTCGGGGACCGCCGGCGCCGCCCTCGATGCCGCTGGTATCGAAGGGGTAGTTCATCAGCCGCAGGCCTTTCGAGATGTCGTTCCGGATCGGGCCAGAAATCCTTGTCTTAGAGGGCGTCCTGTTTGGGTTGCTGGTGGTTTGGCAGGTCGCTCTAAAAGATCTACCTTGGGGTCTTTGCGGTCGCCGCCGCTGGCCAGTAAAGCGGTCCCCGTGACCCCCCGACGTGCTTATTCAACCGACCTGTCCGATGAGCGCTGGGCGCTGATAGAGCCGATCCTGGCCGGCTGGCGGGCCGCCCGGCGAGGCATCGGGATCAAGGAACCCGGGCATGATCTCCGCGAGATCGTCAACGCCATCTCGTGGATCAACCGGGCAGCCTGCGTCCCCTTGGTTTCCCGCCATACAAGACCGTGCACACCTACTTCAGCATGTGGGCCAAGGACGGCACCACCGAACAGATCCATGATCTGCTCCGCCGGAAGGTCCGCGAGCAGGCGCAGCGCGCGCCCGAGCCAACCGCCGCGCTGACCGGCGCCCAGTCGGTCGAGACCTCATCCAACGTGCCCGAAACCCGCCAGGGATCGATGCGGGCAAGAAGATCAACGGGCCACGATCAATCTCTGCAGGGTCTCGGGACGATCCGGCGTCGCCGATGCGCCCGGGCAAAAGATCGTTCCTCACCTGCGCGCCGCCACTAGCTCGTGGAGCGTTTGACGGCCGTCGTATCCCGGCTGCCACCCCAGCTGTTGGCGAGCGCGGGTGCAGTCCATCAGCATCGGGACGCGTACCGCCTCGAGCCAGCCTGCTTCGACCGCGAGCAGCGGGATCCGGCCGACCATGTGGGCGGTCACGTCGATCGCGCGCCGGGGAATCCGGACGGTGTACCAGCCGAGCTCTTTGGCGACGTCGCACCATCGGACCTCGCCGGACCCGGCGAGGTTGTAGACGCCTGGGTTGCCCTCGCCCAGCACGCCTGTCACCAATGCCGCGGCGACATCGTCGTGGTGGACGAGCTGGAACGGCACGCCGTGGTCGGGCAGCACCGGCTTGACTGCGGGCACCCGCCCGAGTGCTCGCAGCGCGGCGGCCGGTAGCTTGTGCTCAAGGCGCAGGTATGGAAGCTGGTCCAGTAGCGCCGGGGCCTCGGGCCCGGCGACGACGCAGGGCCGGAACACATAGGCGTCAGTAGCGGAACCCGCGAGCGCCTCATCTAGCACACGCTCGACCTCGGCCTTCTGGTGGGAGTACGCGTGACGCTCTGTACCGCGGGCCGGCATGTCCTCGGTGAGCGGCCCGTCGTGGTCGTGGTAGCCGTAGGCCGCCACCGACGAGGTGTAAAGGAGCCTGGGGACCCCGGCAGCCGCGGTCGCCTCGAACACATTGCGCGATCCCTCAATGTTGATCCGATAGCTTGCTACTGTGGCCTTGACCACAATGAAGGCAAGGTGTACGGCGACGTCGACCTTCGCAACCAGCTCGTCGACCGCGGCCCGGTCAAGGATGTCCCCCTGACGGTACCGGGCCTTCTTCCACC
>Ga0335077_10006166_pt1 | contig 14783 bp, 10 predicted proteins | sample Lox_Sample_31_FD_207151 | JGI IMG/M metagenome (GOLD analysis project Ga0335077, IMG submission 207151) | Soil microbial communities from Loxahatchee National Wildlife Refuge, Florida, United States - Lox_Sample_3.1 | ecosystem: Environmental > Terrestrial > Soil > Wetlands | place: USA... | reverse complement strand
TTCCATTGTCGTCACTGACAATTCCACCCTGATTCCTGGTCCGAACTCTGTGGGAAGCGCCAAAACGGCTGCAGGTACCAGCCACCAGTTCACTGCCTTCGGTATCTATTCAGACGGCGGCGAACGCAACATAACGAGCTCTGTCACCTGGAGCTCCAGCCCCCTGACCGTGGCGACGATCAACAACACTGGGCGCGCCATGGGCCTCACGCCAGGAACGGCAACAATCACAGCTACAGATCCGACAACCAGCCTGGCGCAGAACGCCTCGCTTGTTGTGACCAATGCAACCGTAACGGCAATCGTGGTTTCGCCTGTAAACCAGACCATCGCTCCGCTTACGCGTTTGAGTTTCTCGGCGCTCGGGGAGTTCAGCGACGGGACAACGCAAGACGTTACCGCGGATTCGAGCTGGAACAGCACGACAGGCGCGGCGACTGTAACAGGCGGCACTGCCACTGGTATCGCCGCAGGACCGACCGTGATCCAGGCTGTTCTGGGCGGCGTGACGGGATCAGCCTCCCTTACGGTGAGTTCATCCTCGCTGGTATCGATCGCACTCTCCCCCTCCGCCGCGGGAGTGGCGATTGGGTCGACACTTCCGTTACAGGCAGTCGGCACCTTTACTGATGGGACAAAACAGCTCGTCAATTCGGAAGTCGCATGGAGCGTTACACCCAACGATGGCTCCATCGCCACTGTAAACCAGGCGGGAGTGGTAACGGGTGTCGCCGCGGGAACGGCTACGGTCAAAGCGCAATTCGGCGCGGTCTCCCAAACTGCGACTGTTACTATCCAGACCCTGAAATCCATGATGGTCTCCAGAATTGCGGCACCTGATGCCCAAAACGCAGATACCATCACGATCACACCGGGCTCAGCCACCATCGCGCCCGGCACCAATATTCCGTTTCGCGCGGTCGCCACGCTCGCGGACGGCACCACTCAGGATGTAACGTCCTCTGTGCTCTGGATTTCGTCGACTCCGGCGACGGCCATAGTCAGCGATGCGCCGCAGGCTCCAGGGTGGGCATCGGGCATCGCTGCTGGAACTGACACGATTGCCGCGGTGTTCAGCGGCCAATACGCCCCCGTTCAGCTGACCGTGAGCAGTGCAACCTTGACTAGCATCGCGATCACGCCGACAGCCCCTCAGAGCATCGCTCTGGGTGGGGCGCAGAAATACAACGCAATTGCAACTTTCAGCGATTCAACAACCCAGAATCTCACCTCTCTGGTTACTTGGACATCCTCAGATCCGGCTGTGGCGGTTATCAAATTCGGCCAAGCTACCAGTACTGGGGCCGGATCAACCATGGTGAAGGCCGCGGCCAACATCGACGGAAACACCGCGTCGGATGACAAAGCTCTCATCGTGTCTGCAAGCCCAGGAACGCCGTAGGAAGGCTTTCACCGCAAGAGCTCTCCCGAATGGCCTGAACTCGAAGCATCGGTGAGTCCGATCCGGATCTAGATTGCTGGACGAAACGACTTATGGAGGAATGAATGAACCCTAAAGTCGCATTTATCTTTGTGGCTGTCATCCTTCCGGGCCTGGCGTGTGCCCAGGAAGCTCCCAAGATGGAGGTTTCGGTCGACTACAGCTACGTTCACTTCCAAGCTATCGACTACGAGACGCCGGGCTATTTCTTCGGTCAGTACTGGAAACTGAACGGTGGCGGGGGGGCGTTTACCTACAACTTCGCTCCATGGATTGGCATCCGAGGTGATCTGCAGCTCTATGCGAGCCAGTCGCGAACCGTCACTGTCCCGCCAGGCAATCCATTTCTTCCGCAGGGCGGATCCGCCCCCGTCGATGGAAATCTAGTTACGTACATGGGCGGTCCGCAGATCGGCCTTCGCCACGGCATTTTCCGTCCGTATGCGGTAGGACTCGTTGGAGGCGCTCATACTGACGTCTACAAGAACGCAGTTTCTGCATTGGGCTTGACGAACTTCACCTCCGCCCCACCCAACAATGCGTTTGCGGCAGACGCTGGGGCGGGACTTGACATCGCTGTAAACCCGCGTTTTTCCATTCGTGCGTTTGAGCTAAGCTACTTGTACTCCAGATTCCAGGATAAGAGTACCTTTTTGACAGATAACCAGCAAAGCTGGCGCGGTCTGGCCGGCGTCGTCTTCAATATGGGAATACCGAATCCGGTCACCCCGACCATGGCCTGTGCGGTACAGCCGTCGTCGGTGTTTCCGGGCGAGCCTGTTGCAGCCACCGCAACCGCCACGAATCTGAGCACCAATAAGAACAACAGCGTGATCTACAGCTGGTCGGGGACCGGCGTAACCGGAAACGGAACGACAGCAAGCGTGGCGACCGGGCCGCTCGACCCGGGCAACTACACAGTGAATGCCACGGTGAAAGAGGGCAAGAAGGGTAAAGAGGGATTGAAGCCGTGGCAGAACGCCCAGTGCTCGGCGAGCTTCACGGTGAAAGCATTCGAGCCGCCGACGATTAGCTGTTCGGCCAGTCCCGCGACCATCAAGCCGGGTGACTCCAGCACAGTCTCCGCCACGGGCATGAGCCCGCAGAATCGGCCGCTTACCTACAGCTATACGGCCGCCGCGGGTTCGATCAGCGGCAATGGAGCGACGGCAGCGTACTCTTCAACAGGCGCTCCCACCGGCACCGTGGCGATCACCTGTAATGTGAGCGACGATAAGGGCCACACCGCGAGCGCGAACACATCTGTGGAAATTGTCGCGCCTCCTCCGCCGCCTGTCCCCCATGCGCAGGCTCTGTGCTCGGTCGCGTTCGAGAAGGACAAGAAGCGTCCGACGCGTGTGGACAACGAAGCCAAGGCCTGCCTCGACCAGGTTGCGCTTTCCCTGCAGCAGCAGTCCGACTCCAAGTTGGTCGTCGTCGCGAGCTCGACAGGTGCCGAAAAAACGCCTCCGAAGCATCCTAAGAAAGGCGCAGTGTTGGACGTTGCCGGCCAGCGCAGTGTGAACGTCAAGGACTACCTGGTGAAAGAGAAGGGCATCGATCCCAGCCGCATCAGCGTCGCGACCACAGCTACAGAAGCACAACAGGCGCAGAACTACCTCGTTCCTTCCGGAGCCAACTTCTCGGCAGACGTCTCCGGGACGACACCCGTGGATGAGTCAACAGTACAACCCGAGGTGCGCAAGCCGCTTCCCGAAAAGCACCACTCGCATTAGTGCAGGCGGCACCAGCTCCGAAGTACGGCAGTTGTCTCGGTTCACTTCTCCTGCCGGTGAGAGGCATGCGCTCTCACCGGCGCCTTTCTTAAGCTAAGCTCGGAATCTCATCGTTTGTGGGCGCCCATCAGTCGCCGCGCAGCCATTCCCGTACATGCATCGATGTGGAGACATAGTTGGGAGCGTCCGTAATCGTCAGAAAAATGGTTACACCCTTCGCTCCACAATTAAGGTCGATCTGCTGTGCCGAAACACTCCCCTTATCGACCGTCTGGTTCTTGTCCCCCGTGGTAAGACGACAGTTCGTGAATCCGTCTTCCTCAAGGTTCTTGCTCGCGAGGTCGAGCGCGTAGAAAAGAGACCTTGCAGATGTGGTTTTGACGTCCCAGTTCCGGCTGACACTTACGAGCCGGTGATTGGTAAAGCCAACCCGGCCCAGGGTCGACTCTGGCGGGGTGATGGTTGTCCATTCCGATCCTGGTCCGATTCCTTTCGGGACCGCCCGCAAGATCAGGTCGTTGCCAAGTTGCTCAAGGACTTCGGACTCCGGCATCCCGATCCTCAATACGTGAGGCCCGATGGTCAGAGACGAGGGTGGGGACTGTGCGAATCCCGCTGCGATGCACATGAGAGCCATCAGGAAAGCAACAAGTCCGCGAGGGTTCATGCCACCGATTCTTCCACCAGGGGTGAGATTCTCAAAGCCCCAGGCCCCAGAAACTCTGTGTGGCGTTCGCCCCCGGGGGAGTTTCCTTGTTTTTCGGGCATCGATGATGGCCGTTCCAGCAACCTGATCGACCCTCGTTCGTTGGTTAGAATCAGACTTTGGCTGCGGTTCGCCGCAGATGTGAAGGAGAAGGCATTTGGGCAGGGTGGAAGTTCCCGGCGATCTGGACTCGGTTCTCGATGAAGCATGGAAGGCGGCCGAGAGCATTCCGGGCTTCCTGGGGGAGAATGAGGCGCGCCTGCTTGGAACCATTGCCGCGTGTGTCCCGCGCGGAGCGATCGTGGAGATCGGCAGCTTCAAGGGCAAGTCCACCGTCATGCTGGGCAAAGTGGCCGCGCATTACGGCCTCGGCCCAATGGTGGCCATCGATCCGCACAACTTCGGCAACGTCGAACTCGAGGCGCACCGCACCAGCCCCGACGCTTCTTCCCACTCCGAATTCCTCCAGAATCTTGGGGTGGCCGGCGTGAGTGACCTCGTCGAGGTTCACCGCGCATACTCGACGGATGTCGCCCCCGGATGGAATCGCCCCATCGCCTTTCTGTGGATCGACGGGGATCACAGCTATCGCGGCGCCAAGGCCGACTTCGACGGATTTGCGCCCCACCTGATTCCCGGCGGAGTGGTCGCCTTCCACGATGCGCTGCACGAGTTTGCGGGGCCGATCCGAGTCTTTGTCGAGGACGTGCTACGTTCCGACCGGTTTGGGGCCGCAGGATTCGTGCAATCGATTGCTTGGGCGCAGTACAGGCCCGAAGACGGGGCGCGATTCAGCTCCCGCCGGGCGGCTCTCGATCGTGCTGCGGCTCCGCTCATCCGGCTCCTGAAAGACGAGCGCGAGTTACATGGCATCCGCAAGCTTCGCTTCAAGCTTAGACGCTCTCGTGTGCCGCGCTGGGCGCTGAGCCCTAAGGCGTGGGCAGCCAGCTTAAACGAGGAACTCTGCAGATAATTTGCCTCGACTGGTGCACAATGGATTTGAAGGGTGAAACCATGGACCGGCTTCGGCCTGCAATGTCCCACATCGGTGCGAGTGGGTACGGCCTATGCGGGAATGGTGTACCCCTCCTCCCTCGGCTGTCTCACTGTACGGATTGGCAAGGTTAATAAATTCAGCATCTTGCGGGAAGAGCTGATACAGCGGTACAGTTACACAGTCCTGCCGCAGCCCTTCGAAAGATTCTTCAGGCCTCGATGGAGGCGGCGCGGGGTGAGACTCCTGTCATCTCGGCTGCGCGCGCCTCCGCATAAGCGGCGGCTCCCAGAACGGCGGCCCGGCTCTCGAGGATCACGCGAACCGGCATGTTGATCAGAAGCTGGCTCAGGCGGCCCTTGTCCTGGAAGGCGCGGAGGAACGTGCCGTCCTTGAGCTTCTCCAGGAGGCGCGGCGCGATGCCGCCCCCAAGGTACAAGCCGCTGACCGACATCACCTTCAGGGCCAGATTGCCCGCCTCCGCGCCGTACGCCGAGACGAGCATGTCCAAGGTCCTCTCGCAGATTTCGGCCTTGGCGGCCAGGCCGGCTTCGGTGATCACCCGGTTCGGATCCTCGACGGAGGCTATCTCTTCGGCCAGCCATGAGGGCACTTCCATGCCGCGCACATCGCGCAGGAACTCGTAGATATTGGTCATGCCCATGCCGCTGACCACGCGCTCCCAACTGATGCGGCCGTGGTACTTCTGCTTGAGAAAGCGCAGCAGGTCGATTTCGTCTTCGTTGCGCGGCGAATAATCCGCATGGCCGCCCTCGGAGGGATACGGGATGTGCATGTGGCCGTTCCAGATCAGCAGGCCCTCGCCCAGGCCGGTGCCCGCGGCGATCAGCGCCCGGTTGCCGATCTGCCCGGTGTCGCCTTCGCTCAAGGTGTGGATCTGGTCCGGGGTAAGTTCGGCGATGCCATACCCGTTGGCCTCGAGATCGTTGATCAGGAAGACGTGTTGAATGCCGAGGTTTACCGTAAGCTCGTGGCAGTCGAGAGTCCAGGGCAGGTTCGTAAGGCGCAGGCGGCCGTGTCGCACAGGGCCCGGCACGCCAAAACAGGCGGCCGTCACCTCGTCGGCGCGAATGAATTCCTTGACGATTTCCTCGAGACCCGAATACTCCTTCGCCGGGAATCGCTCTTCGCGAGTGTATCTCAGTCTTCCGTTCGCAAAATCGTAAAGCGCAAGGTGAACCTTGGTGCCGCCTACATCGCCGGCCAGAATCATCTTTCTCTCTCCAGAACCCCGCAGCCTTCTCTATCCGTCGCGGGCAAAAGCTCTGCAGCTGCCTTATCCAGGAACAGAGTGAGTATACCGCTTGAGGGCCAGATGAGTTGACTTGGCAGACGTTCGGGATCGCGCGGACCCATGAAAACTTCGTGAACGCGCTCGGTCTTGTCGGCGCCGGCGATTAGGAAGAAGATGGAGCGGGCCTGGTTGATGACCGGCCAGGTGAGTGTGATGCGCCAGGTGTCCATTTGGGGCACGTGGTTGGCCGTCACCAGGCGGCTCATCTCGTGGATGGCGGTGGTGTGAGGAAACAGCGAAGCGGTGTGGCCGTCGGGGCCCATGCCGAGCGAGATGAGGTCAAAGCGCGGAGTCTCGGCGCCTTCCAGTCGGAACGCATTGCGAATCTCCGACTCGTAGCGGGCCGCGGCCGCCTCCGGTTCCAGTTCGCCTTCCATGCGGTGAACCTGCGACGCCGGCAGCGGCACATGATCGAGCAGGGCTTCCCGGGTCATGCGGTAGTTGCTGTCGTGATGATCGGGCGGTACGGTGCGCTCATCGACCCAGAAGAGCTCGAGCTTTTCCCACGGCATGCGATGGAGGTAACGCTCGCTGGGATCGGCGAGAAGTTGAAAGGCCGCCTTGGGACTCGACCCGCCGCTGATGGCGATGCGAGCAAGCCCGTTGGCCTCGGCGGCTTCCGAAATCATTTCCACCAGGTGGCAGGCAGCGCGACGAGCCAGGGCCGCAGGATCCGGCTCGACGTAATACTTGATCGTTAAATTTCGGCGCATGGGGGAAGCGTCCTCAGGTTTAACTTACACCGTGTAAGTCAGTGAAATTGTCACTGGATGGGACGTGCGTCGTGCTCGAGCCATTCCGCGGATTTGCGGAACCACACCTTCAAACTAATAGGATAAATGCTCTTTCGACCGGGGATGCGATGCGGGCAAGGTTACCGCCCGAGGTACACGCGGTACTGCTGCTCCAGCACGCCGGAAGCGCGGGCAAGGGCCAGCTTGGACAAGTTGTACTGATAGAGGCTCTCGACCAGGTTAGTCTGCGCACGGGCGAGAGTGGCCTGGGCATTGACCAGCGGCAGATTATCGTCAATCCCAGCGTTCACGCGGTCGGTTTCGTCGCTGAGGGCGCGGGTAGCAAGTTCGACGTTGGAGCGGGACACCTCGACAAGCTTGCCCGTAGCCGCGACATCGAGTAGCGCCGATCGCACCTGCTGATCGATCTTGCCGCGTAGGTCTTCGAGCTGGGAGTCGGCGGCGTCTAGCTGCGCCCGCGAGGCCTGCTCGTCCCCGCGCAGGCGGGCTTCGCGGAATATCGGGAAGCTGAGCGTACCGACGGCCTCGAAGGTACCGTGCGTGCCGATGCTCCCGACCGTGGTCGTGCCATAGTTGCCGCTGAAGCTGAGCGTGGGCAGGCGCTGCGCCCGATACGCTGAGTGCACGGCCCGGAGCTCTTCCACGGTATTCTGCAGGCCCTGGTAATCCTGGCGGTTCTTGAGGGCGACGGCGCGAACTTCTTCCGGCGTCTGCGTGGCGAGCTCGCTGTAGGGCGCGGGATCCGTTAGTACGATCTTCTGGCCCGGATCGAGGCCGATTTCGCGCTTCAGCAGGATGAGGTCCTTGTCGAGATCGTTCTGGGCGGCGATGAGGGTCTGCTGTTGCGCCTGGAGCTGTACGCGGGCCCGCAGTTCGTCGAGATTGGACAGGGTCCCGGCCAGGTGTGCCGCGCGCGCCTGGTTCAGCGCGACCAGGTCGGCCTCCTCCAGCGCCTTGGCATTCTCCACTTCGCTGGCGGCCGCAATGGCTTGCAGGTAGGCCGTGGCCACCTGCTGCACGACTTCGCCGCGCGCGCGCGTGGTGCTGAAGTGCGCGGCGCGAGTGGCGGCGCCGGCGGCGCGCCATCCGGCGATTACCGGGCCGGAAAAGAGAGTCTGTTTGTACTGAATCTGGCCTTGCGTGACAGTTGCGCGGGTGATGAACTTGAAGGAGCCTGGCGGGGGCGCGCCCGGAAAGGTCTTGGAGAGTTCGGCGAGGAAACTCGGTGTGAAGCCCTGCGCCTCCAGGTTGTACTGGTGGAATCCGGTGACCCCGTAAAGGGAGATCGTGGGCAGGAATTCCTGCAGCGCCTGCATCTTCTGCCCATGAATGGCGTATTCCTGGTACTCGTTCTGCTTGAGCCCGAGATTGTTCTCCAGCCCGCGATGAATGGCGTCGTCCAGCGAGAGCTGGATCACGTCGCCGGTAGCCGGATGCGCGGTGATGCTGCCGAAATAGGGGTTCGCCGCGGACGAGGGATTGGACGCCTGGGCCCGCGCTCGCAGGGCGCAAACGATGGCCGCAACAACGAGCATTCCTGCCCGCCGAAGGCGAGGATGTAACTTTCCGCTCACTGACATCATTGTCTCAGATGAGTGCGGGGCGGCAGGGGATTCGAAGAGTGAGCGCGGGTGGGCGCAGGAGAGCGCGCCGCCCGCGTTCCGCGATGGTCATTTACTGGTGTTGAGCTGGACGTTGATATGGGCACTGCCGGAGCTGTCCACGGTTTGGGAGAAGACGGCTGGCAGTCCCCCCTTGACCAGGGGAGAGAAAGGCAGGTTCACAAACCACCACGCATTGGGATCAACGGTTTGTCCCGTCACGATCTGGTGCGGTCCGAATCCGCCCCCGGACAGCCCGGCGCGCAGATAGGCCCAATCATAGATTGCGTCCAGGTGTCCGTCGTTGTTCAGGTCCATCAACTCGAGTCCGGTCGTCGCGGTGGTTGATGAAACCGCGCTGGCCCAGTAAAAACCGCCCTTTTGCTTCGCAAGCAGCGTGGCGATGCGCCACGTCGAGCCGGATACAAAATGACCCGTAGAGTCCAGCGCCGGGCTCAAGCCAACCACGAGATCCGTCTTGTGATCGCCGTTGAGATCTCCGCTTGCCAGCGATACGGTTTGAGTGTCGGTTGTATAGATGTGCGTTGTCCCGAACGTCCCGTCGCCGTTCCCGTACATGTAGTGAATCTGGTAGGGAGTCGGGATCGGCACGCCCTGGTACTTCACGGTCCAGGCCAGGTCCTGCCTGCCGTCGCCGTTGAAGTCGCCGGCCACGATCAACCATACCCCGCTGCCCTCGAGTGGAATGGACCTCTGCTGCGCAAATTTTCCGTTCCCCTGGTTCAAAAACACTGTGATCTCGGCGGGGGCTCCCATGCCTGAGGCATCGGTGCCGCCCTGGGTCAGGAGGGCGAAGTCGATCTTGCCATCGCCATTGAAGTCCGCGGCTGCCAGGGGGTCGGTGCTTCCGCCGTTACTCTCCGGCAGGCTGCCGAGGCTGGTGGTGATGGTGTAATGCCCTTTGCCATCTCCGAGGGCCACCACGAACTCGCCCACGGTGGTCAGATACCCGCTGCCGTAATCGCTGTAGGTCCCGAAGGCGAACACCTGGTCGGCGATGCCGTCTCCGTTTACGTCCATGAATTTCGGTATGGGATTGATGGCCCCGAGGTCCAAGGAATTGAGCGTGAGGGGGGTTGTCGAAAAGCCGCCGGTCCCGTCGCCGAGATAGGCGGCATACACGGCGTTGGCGGTCGGGATGATGACATCTGACTTGCCATCGCCATTAATGTCCGCCGTCTGAACCTGGGCAATGCCCGTGTACGACGTCACAGTGACCGGTTTGGGCTGGCCGAATGTGAAGGTTTGCGCGACCAGCGAACTGCCCCAGACGGTCATAAGCGCCAGGCAGAGCGCTAACCGCGATCTCACGTGCATCGATATCTCCCCGGAGCCGAATCAGACTCCTGATCTGCTTTGCATTTGTCGCTCGGAATGTGACGCGCCAGAAGAAGCCGCCGGAGAACGTCTGTGCGGTGAGCGAACTACCGAAGGCCGAGAGGGACAACAGGCAAGGCGTTGCCCGTGACTCAATGCGCATCGATATCTCCTATCGACTGGCCCGTGCCGGATCATTGCCGGTTCGGTTGAGTCTATGCGTCGGAATGGCGGCATGCCAATGAAAATCCTGAGCGGTCGCACAAATCTGTAAGAGTCCCCACAACCTGGCGCAACTCACGTCCTTGGAGTGGTTCCATCTCTCAGGAATGCCGGGGATGCAAGCCATGCGCAGAGCAATAAAGCCCGGACGTGGAATTGAACCTCCGTGCGCCCCGGCCTTTCCGCGCAGTCAACGCGATTGCGCGAAAAGCGGGGCACATGGGTAGGGACGGCTCAGATCTGCTGTTTCTTCCAGCGGCCCTTGCGGAACAGGGCGATGCCGGCCGCCGCCATCGAGCACTCGGCAATCACGATCGCCAGGAATGCGCCCTCCGCGCGCATATGCAGCGTGACAGCCAGCACCCAGGCCAGCGGCAGTTCGAGCACCCAGAAACCGAAGAAGTTCACGAGGGTTGGCGTGAACGTGTCTCCGGCGCCATTGAAAGCCTGCAGCATCACCATTCCATAGGCATAGCCGATGTTGCCGCATGCAAACGTGCGCAGGGCGAGCGCGGCGATAGGAATGACTGCCGGGTCGTCGACGAACAGCTTCACCACCGGCGTTGCGAACACCACGAAGAAGATGCCGATGCCGCCGAGGAACAGCATGTTGTAAAAGCCCGTCCGCCAGACCGCCTGCGCGGCGCGATCCGGCTGGCGAGCGCCCAGGTTCTGTCCTACCAGTGTCGCCGCTGCATTGCTCAATCCCCATGCTGGCAGAATGAAGAACACCACGATGCGAATGGCCACCGTGTATCCGGCCACCGAATTCGAACCGAAGACCGACACGATCCGCACCAGGAAGATCCAGCTCGCGTTGGCGATCGCGAACTGCAGCATTCCCGTGAGCGAAACCCGCAGCAGCCGCAGCATTACGTTCATGTTGATTCGCAGGTGACGGACCAGGATGCGGATGCGCTCAGAGCCCTTCAACAGCCGGTAGAACTGGTAAAGAACTCCGACGCTGCGTCCGGTGAACGTGGCCAGCGCCGCGCCCGTTACGCCCAGCCGCGGGAACGGCCCGATACCGAAGATCAACAACGGATCGAGGATGAGATTGATAATGTTCGACACCCACAGCAGACGCATAGCGATGGCCGCATCGCCCGCGCCGCGGAAGATGGCGTTGTTGAGGAACAGCATGATGATGGCGCCGCATCCGCCTAGGGCAATGCGCGCGTAGCCCGATCCGCCGGCAACGATGGCCGGCGAGGCGCCCATCAGCTTGAGCAATTCCGGTGCACAGATGCCGGCGGGGATGCCCATGCCCAGCGAGATCACGAGTCCTAGCACGATCGCCTGCACGCCGGCGATCGCTGCATCCTCAGGGTCTTTTTCGCCGATGCGGCGCGCCACCATCGCCGTAGTGGATAACGCCAGCCCGAGGCCGATGGCGAACACCAGCGCGAGCAGGGATTCCGTAAGGCCGACGGTAGCGACAGCATTGGCGCCCATGCGGCCTACCCAGAACACATCGACCACAGCAAACAGGGATTCGAGCACCATTTCCAGCACCATGGGAATGGCGAGCAGGAGGATGGAGCGGTTGAGGCTGCCGGCGGTGTAATCCTGGTGCGAGCCGCGCAGGGCTTCGCGCACCGAGGACCAGAAACTGAGCGTAGCGGCATCCGGCGGGCGGGGCACGGTTGATTCGATCACGGACATGGGGAAGCTCCACGGTTACGCTCCGCAAAACATGCGGGTGCGAGCGATGGGGTCACGCTGCGGTCAATCTGGATTGTGCAGTGTAATCACCCGGGGCTGCGTCATCCTCGGGTTTGCCGCGGTACGCGGCACGGGGTGAATCCCGAGGCAATGTTCAGCAGGACATTCTGGGTCGAATGACGATGACGGGCTGGAACATTGTTCTCCTCCGTTGGCTGGAGTCCCGGGGATCCCGCGAACGTGTCTTCGTTCGCGGGGTGGACATCCGGCGGGTTTTTAGAGTGTAGCGCAGGTGCGGACGCGAATTCCAGAGAAAATCGTGGGAAAATCGCGATTTTCGGGCGCGATCAGACGCAACAAGGGTGCCGTTCAGAGGCCTCGTCAACCAGTTTGCGCAGCCGCTGTGCCGTCATACAGTGGAATTGATTCGATATAACTTCGCCGTCATAGACGATGTCGAACGACGCGTAGGGCGAGGGCGCGATCTGCCGCACTTGCGCGAGCGTGTTGAGGCGAAGGGAGCGGGCCCCTGAGATGTTGTTGGCGTGCGCAAGGGATACGATCTGCTGCGCCCCCTCGTAGGTGTATGGGCACTGCGGAGTGGAAACAACCGTCAGGCTGTCGCCCAGGGATTTTGCTTTTTTCTTCAGGTCATTCACGAAATGCGGGTCTGCACTGGCGAAATTGAATTTCAACGCCACCAGGTCCATGCCAGATGGAGTGGTCTGGACAACGTGAAAGCCGTGATGAAGGAAGAAATCAGTATCAACGAAGCCGTCTTTGTCCCGCGCCGTGACCGCGGCGATGCCATGCATCCTTGCCTCGCGCGCATCGCGGATGCACGCGTCGAGCAGCGCTTTTCCCGCGCCTTTGCCCTTGGCCCGCCCGACCACCCACACACAATGGATGACCATGTAGCCCGGGGCTTCAATGCCGCGCCAGGCCATTTTGCCGGGCATGTACTCGATGAAGCCGCGCCCGCCGCGCGCGATCATCTTGATCCGCAGCCCCTCGTGGAATCGCTCCTTGACCCAGGCGAGCTTTTCCCTGTAGCCGGCGTCGTTGGGCTTGCTCATGGCGCAGAAGAGGCCGATTTCGTCCACGTTGGACGCGTTGACGTCAATAATCTCTAGGTCAGACATGGTGCGAACTGTATACACCCGCGCCCGTTCTAAAGGACGTGATCCTCGACACCCAGCAGGTCGTGCGCTAGGGCAGCGATCTGGGGGCGGGCGTGCTGCCAGTTCTGCCAGACGGTTTCGCACCAGCGATGGATCATGGCGTTGCGCACGGGGCCGGGCGGGGCGGCCACCACATCGGCGACCCGGATGGCAGCGTGCTGCTGTGCCGGGAGCGGCGGAGCGGTCCAATGCTTGCGCCGGCGCGCCAGCTGCATGTGCGCAAGCTGCACCCTGCGCCCGGTGAAGTTCTTCTCCAAGTAGAGATAAAGCCCGATCAATCCGAAGACGACGCCTATGGGCTTGCTGCTCTGGCCCGCGTGCTGGACCGCCCAGGCATCCACAATGTGCTGGTGGATGAAGTCCGGGTCCCGGAGCTCGAGCGTGTACAAGGCCAGCTCGTTGAGGAGTTCCTGTTCAGAGGGCACGGCGGTCACACGATGAGTTTGCCACAACTACAGAGTGCACTCGACCCCGCGGGGCGTTTAGTAGAATTAGCCGTTGGCAATTGGCTCTCTCTCAGCGAGGAAGATACGATGGCAGTCTCGACGATGGCCGGCATCCCGGCACTGAAAGATTTGAACGCTGATCTCCGGCGGCGCATGGACCAGGCGGTCGCCACGTTCCAGTCCAGCCTTGCTTCCACCCGCACGGGCCGGGCCAGCGCGCACATGCTCGACCAGGTGAAAGTGGATTACTACGGCACGCCCACGCCCATCACGCAACTGGCGCAGGTCTCCACGCCCGAGGCGCAGACCATCCTCATCTCCCCCTATGATCCCAACGTGCTCAAGGAGATGGAGAAGGCGATCCGCTCGTCCGATCTGGGATTCAATCCGCTCTCCGACGGGAAGATTCTGCGCGTGCCCGTTCCCCCCATGACCGAGGAGCGCCGCCGCGAGGTGGTGAAGCATCTGCACAAGGTGCTCGAGGAGCACCGCACCGCCGTTCGCAACGTTCGCCGCGACGGCAACGAAGCGCTGAAGAAACTCGCCAAGGAAAAGAAGATCAGCGAGGACGAAGAGAAGCGCGCCATGGAAGAAGTGCAGAAGATGACAGATGCGGAAATCCGCAAGATGGAGGAGATGTCGCAGCGCAAGGAAGTGGAAGTGATGCAGGTGTGAGGAAGCCCCCTCCTGAGTTATCCGATAACGGCTCCGTTTGACGGCCTTGTTGGGCAACCTACTTTCTCGTCCGCTTGTAGAACGGCAGCGGCACCTGCTTGGCCCGCACCTGGTTCGCACGAACCTGAACCAGCACATCGGCTCCACTCGCCGCCACTTCGGACGGCACCAGGGCCATGGCGATGTTCGTTTTCAGGAACGGCGCCGGCGAGCCCGATGTAACGATACCGATCTCTTCTCCAGAGAGGGAGAGTACGGAGTACCCGTCGCGGGCGATGCCGCGATCGATCATCTCCAGGCCGATGATCTTCCTCTTTGGGCCGCCTGAATTCTGCACCTCCAGCAACACGTCGCGCCCAATGAAAGAACCCTTGTCGAGCTTGAGCCAGCGGTCGAGGCCCGCTTCGAGCACATTGATGTCTTGGGAAATCTCGTGCCCGTAGAGACTCATCCCGGCCTCCAGGCGCAGCGTGTTGCGCGCGCCCAGGCCGCAGGGCCGGATGCCGAACTCGGCGCCAGCTTCGAGCAACTCGTTCCACATCTTCACCGTGGTGGCCTCGTCGGAGGGCGTGTAGACCTCGAATCCGTCTTCGCCCGAGTAGCCGGTGCGTGCAATCAGCACATTGGGAATGTCCGCCACCGTACCCCACGTGAACCAGTAATTCTTTATCGCCGCCAGGTCGACCTTGGTCAGCTTTTGGAGCGTAT
>Ga0335077_10006164_pt1 | contig 14785 bp, 16 predicted proteins | sample Lox_Sample_31_FD_207151 | JGI IMG/M metagenome (GOLD analysis project Ga0335077, IMG submission 207151) | Soil microbial communities from Loxahatchee National Wildlife Refuge, Florida, United States - Lox_Sample_3.1 | ecosystem: Environmental > Terrestrial > Soil > Wetlands | place: USA... | reverse complement strand
CGTCACCCGCGAGTTCAATCACGGTACCTGGACCATCGGTTACACCGGCCAATCGCCGGAGCGCTTGCAAGCGCATATGCGCAACATGCAAGTATTCGACGTGAAGACCCTGCGCGCCAAGGGTGGAAAAGACGCCAAGACCGGCTATGTGCTTGACGGCGATTATTTTGGGCTACCCTGGCCATGTTATGGCAATGCGGCGTTGAAGCATCCCGGCACACCCAATCTTTACGATACTTCCAAAAATGTAATGGATGGAGGTGGCAATTTCCGTGCTAACTTTGGTGTTGAGAGGGACGGCATCAATCTGTTGGCGGAAGACGGCTCGTGCTCCAAAGGCGCCGAAATCAACACCGGCTATCCGGAGTTTGATCATACATTCATGAAAAAACTCGGTTGGTGGGATGATCTGACCGAAGAGGAGAAAAAGGAAGCTGAGGGCAAGAATTGGAAGACCGACTTGTCCGGCGGCATTCAACGCGTGGTGATGAAGCACGGTTGTCATCCGTTTGGTAATGCCAAGGCGCGCGCCTTCGTGTGGAACTTCCCGGATCCAGTGCCTTTGCATCGCGAGCCTTTATATTCCCCGCGTCCGGATCTGGTCGAAAAATATCCGACCCACGACGACAAAAAGGCCTTCTGGCGGCTGACGACGCTGTTTAAGACGGTTCAAGAGGCGAACAAGGATATATCCAAGCAGTTTCCATTGATCATGACCAGTGGTCGCATGGTGGAGTACGAAGGTGGCGGAGAAGAAACCCGCTCCAACCCGTGGCTCGCCGAGCTGCAACAGGAAATGTATGTGGAGATCAATACCAAAGATGCCAACGATCGCGGCATCCGCAACAACGAGTATGTTTGGGTCGAATCACCGACCAAGGCGCGACTGAAGGTTAAATCCTGGGTGACTGAGCGTGTTGCTTCGGGTACCGTGTTCCTGCCGTTCCACTTCTCCGGATGGTGGATGGGCAACGACATGCTTGAATATTATCCTGAAGGCGCGCATCCGATAGTACGTGGCGAAGCGGTCAACACAGCGACTACGTACGGATATGATGCAGTGACCATGATGCAGGAAAGCAAAACCACTCTGTGTCAGATCACCAAAGCATGATATGACCCGTCAGACACATAAAGGAGCAAACAAATGGCTAGGATGAAATTTCTATGTGATGCGGAGCGCTGCATTGTATGCAACGGCTGCGTGACGGCGTGCAAGAATGAGAACGAGGTGCCTTGGGGAGTGAACCGGCGACGGGTGGTGACCGTCAACCAAGGAGTACCGGGGGAAAAGGCAATTTCGGTAGCCTGTATGCATTGTTCTGATCCGCCATGCATGGCAGTTTGCCCCGTGGATTGCTTCTATAAGACTGATGAAGGGATTGTGCTCCACGACAAAGATTTGTGCATTGGCTGCGGTTACTGTTTCTACGCGTGTCCGTTTGGCGCACCGCAGTTTCCCCAGGACGGCGCATTCGGGCTGCGTGGAAAAATGGACAAATGTACTTACTGCGCCGGCGGTCCGGAGCCTGATTTCTCGGAAGCTGAATTCAAGAAATACGGCCGTAACCGCATCGCCGAAGGCAAACTCCCACTATGCGCGGAGATGTGTTCCACCAAAGCGTTGCTCGCCGGGGATGCAGACGTGATTTCGGATATCTACAGGGCCCGGGTAACGACGCGCGGTACGGGCGCTGAAGTCTGGGGCTGGGGCACCGCTTACGGCAGACCCGAAAAAGCTCCGACACAAGCTCCTGAAGGAAAATAAAACATGAAGACGACCATATTGGCAATGTTAATCGGCGTGCTTGCCATGGGCTTGTCAGCTTGTGGCGAAAGACCAGCCGTGATCTACAAGCAGGGCAAGTATCAAGGGAAGCCCGATACCCAACCTTGGAATAATGCGTACTTCAAGGGCGATCGGACGGCTTGGGAAAATGCTCTGAAAGCGCGCGCCGAGCTCGAAAACGAATACCGAAGGATGAATACCGGAGACCAATTATGAAGTCAGTGCATGTTGCAGACTTCCTGTGCATGTATGTTTTTGCAGCGATGTTTATGCTCTCGGGTATAGCGTGGGCGGCTGAACCGGTGCAGATAAATGAAGGGCAGGTCGCTGCCGCGAACAAGGGTACTGAAGCCCAGCGGGAAGTGACACAACCGTATAACAACGCACCCGTCTGGCGCCAAGTGCGCTCCGGTCAGGAGAACTATACAAATATAAAAGGAATTGAAACGGGTGTGCTGGTTCAATCGGCGGGCGAAACCTGGCGTGCTTTCCACAACGGTCCGGTTACTTTCTACAGCGGCATTTTCTTGATTGCTGTACCGCTGCTGATCTTACTTTTTTACCGCATATACGGGCCGCTAAAACTCCATGACAAACCCACAGGAAGAATAATACTGCGCTTCAGTGATTGGGAGCGCGTAGTACATTGGTCCACCGCCATCAGTTTTGTGATATTGGCCATCACGGGCATCATTATTTTATTCGGTAAGCACATTCTTCTGCCGATTTTCGGTTACACTTTGTTTTCCTGGCTTGCCATTCTTTCGAAAAATCTGCATAACTTCGTCGGACCGTTGTTCATTTTCTGCGTAGCGGCGACCTTCGTGACTTTCCTCAAAGACAATTTTTGGAAAGTGCATGATTTGCTGTGGTTCAAGAAGTTAGGAGGCATGCTTAGTAAAGAGCATGTTCCTTCGGATCGCTTTAATGCCGGAGAAAAATCCTGGTTCTGGGGCGGCGTTTTTCTGCTGAGCATAATCGTTGCTGTGACCGGCCTAATACTCGATTTCCCTAACTTTGATCAGGGGCGTTCCATCATGCAGCAGGCGAACGTGATCCATGCGATCGCCGCAGTCTTGTTTGTTGCCGCCTCGCTTGGGCATATCTATATGGGCACAATAGGAGTGGAGGGAGCCTATGAGTCTATGCGCAATGGAACGGTGGACGAAACCTGGGCGAAGGAACATCACGAACTCTGGTACAACGACATCAAATCGGGCAAGATTGCCCAAAGGCCGCTAAACACAGCGGGCACCGCGCAGGCGAGACCGTAGATATTATATCGGGGGATAGGATGAAAAAGCTTGCTAATGCAGTTATGAGCGGATTGGTGCTGGCGATTTTCGCTTCAGGTTTGGCATACGCCAAACTGCCGCCGCCTACCGAAGCGCAAAAAATGGCAGCTGAACAGAAAAAAGAGCAGGCCACAGCGGCCGCCAAAAAAGAGGCGGAAACGCTAGCCAAGGTCGAGGATAGGATTGCAGCGAATTACATCAAAGAAATGAAAGCGAAGGGGATTACTGTAAATCCTACTATACCTCCCTCCACACCAGCAGCAGCAACGGAAAAACACAAAAAATAAATCGTGGTGGCCGATTTAAGCCCGGCTGGTGCCGGGCTTTTTATTTGGTTCCTATACTAGGCCTTCGAGCACCTGCACATCCACCACGCTGCCGGGCGCTACATTGCCCTGTGAATCTTGCAGGATTATGAAGCAATTTGCTTCGGACATGGAACGCAAAATTCCAGAGCCTTGTGCCCCGGTAACGCGCACACTCCAATTGCCGTTGGCGTCTTTGCTCAATATGCCACGCTGGAATTCGGTTCGCCCCGGAGCTTTCTTCAGCGCGCTGAGGCACGGCGCCTTAAGTACCGGGACGGCAATATTCTCGTTGCGTCCCATCAGTACCCAGAGGGCGTCGCGAACGAATTGATAAAAAGTCACCATCACTGATACCGGATTTCCGGGCAATCCAAAAAAATGACTTTTGCCCATTTTACCGTACGCAAGCGGCCGCCCCGGTTTCATGGCAATTTTCCAGAACACCACTTCGCCGAGCCGGCTGAGCAGCTCTTTGATGTAATCGGCTTCTCCAACAGACACACCACCGCTGGTAATCACTACATCCGCCGTCGTAGCCGCTTCCATGAGCGCCTGCTCCAGGCTGGCCGGATCGTCTTTTACCACGCCCATGTCCAGTACTTCCGCTCCCAAGCTCACCAACATGCCGTAAAGGGTATAGCGGTTACTGTCGTAGATCTGGCCTTCTTCCAACGGGCTACCAATTGAGCGCAGTTCATCACCCGTGGAAAAGAATGCTACACGCAGCCGCCGGCGTACTTCGACCTCCGCAATACCCAGTGAAGCAATCAAACCAAGTTCGGCAGGGCGAACACGTTTTCCAGACTTGAGCACCACTTGGCCGATGGCGAGGTCTTCGCCGGCCTGGCGTACATTCTGGCCCTGTTTGTGCGCTCCGTAGACGCAAATATTTTGGCCGTCAGGGTTCGTTTGCTCCTGCATGATGACGGTGTCGGTTCCATTTGGAAGCACCGCGCCGGTCATAATGCGTACGCATTGTTTGTCGCTGACTTGGCCAACAAAGGGTTTTCCGGCGAGCGCAGTTCCTACCAGGCGCAAAGTAGTATCGCCTTGCGTGTGCAGGTCTTTGAAGCGCACCGCATAACCGTCCATTGCGGAATTGACATGGGCCGGCACGTTGATGCGCGAGCTGATATCTTCTGCCAACACGCGTCCAAGCGCGGCGCGGATATTCACTTTTTCTATCCCGGAAATCGGAGTGAGATAAGCCTGGATGAATTCTCGCGCCTTGGCAACGGGCATGGAATCCGGATCATAATCATCCGCGCAACTCAATTCACGCAGCGATTTGCTGGTCATGTAATAAGCTCGCTTGATCGGTTTGCTTCGGGTTCAACAGTGCGGAAATTGCGTGCTTCACGAATGCGCGGAATGGAAGGATCGTGAGTTTATCCCCCCGTAATTGACATAAAGCGCACGATTTTGGGTGTGGGAAGATAGACATTGAAGTCATGGCCTTTAGGTTTGATGCCCATTGCCTCGACGATACTTTCGCGCAGAGGTGCATCATCCTCCGGATGGGCGCGAAGTACCGGCAGTAAAGACACTGCATCATTTTGTCCCAAACACGGGTAAAGTTCCCCGGTACAGGTTATGCGTATACGATTACACGATTCGCAAAAGTTATGCGAATGCGGGGAGATAAAGCCGACCTTGGTCTTGCTGTTCGGAATGCGCCAGTAGCGCGCAGGTCCGCCGGTGGTTTCCGCTGAACTCACCAAATCAAAATGTGCTTGCAACAAGGGAAGCGCCTCGTCCTGACTAAAATAGGTGTTCGCTCGCACGTGATCCACTTCTCCTAAAGGCATTTCCTCGATAAACGAGATATCGAGCCCCTGATCAAGCGCGAACTGCACCAAATCCACCAGTTCGTCATCGTTGACCCCGCGCAGCATCACGCAATTAAGCTTGATACCCGCAAAACCGGCCGCTTGCGCGGCCTGAATCCCGCGCAAAACCCTGGACAGTTCACCAACCCGAGTCAGGTCCTTAAAGCGTTCGGGCCTTAGGGTATCGAGGCTGATATTGACGCGTTTAACGCCCGCTGCGCGGATTTCTTTGGCCATTTTTTCGAGCTGCGAGCCGTTCGTGGTCAAAACCAGCTCTTTCAGGCCTCCCAATCCTCCAAGTTGCTGAAGTAACCACAGTACATTTTTGCGTACTAAAGGCTCACCCCCGGTGATCCTTATTTTGGTAACCCCAAGCCCAATAAAAGTACGAGCCAAGCGCAAGCACTCCTCCAAAGATAATATTTGTTCGCGGGGCAGAAATGTCATCTCTTCGGCCATGCAGTAGCTGCATCGAAAATCACAGCGATCGGTGACCGAGAGCCGGATGTAACTTATGGCGCGACCGTATTTGTCAACTAATTGCGCAGAGGAGGATGGCATCGGAATGGGACTCGAAATAATAATTAATTCTAAGCGATATCCTTCCTCGGTGCCACACCAAAATCGCGAACCGGCCGAGGTCTAAACAACGCTTCGAATGCCGACATTAAACCCCTCGATGCTTATGGTTTATGGTGATTTATTGCTTTAATTATGCATTATATGATACTGATTATTAATGAAGTGTATAGTGCATTTTCAGCTTAATCACAGTCGTCGACCTGCTCATAAGGAATTTATTTGGCTTCGTAAACAGGCGCGGGCCCATTATGCAGCCGATTTTAAAGATGCTAGGATGCTAATTGAAAGATCATAGGCTTCATGTTTTTCGAAACCTCACCAGAGATCAGAGATACCAATGCAGAAATCATTGCTAATAAACCCCGACAAATGCACAGGCTGCCTGCAGTGTGAAATGGCCTGTTCCTTCGAACACTTCGGGATGATCAATCCCTCGAAGTCTGTAATCAAAGTTTTTGATTTCCATCATGAGGGCAGGAAAGTACCGTACACCTGCACTCAGTGCGATGAAGCGTGGTGTCTGCACGCATGTCCCGTGGAAGCGATAAAGGTCGATACAAATACGGGCGCGAAAGTCGTATTTGACGCAGTATGCGTGGGGTGCAAGGTGTGCACTATTGCCTGTCCGTTTGGAACCGTGAATTACAACCATGACACGGGCAAGGTCATGAAATGCGACTTGTGCGGAGGTGACCCCGCGTGCGCGCAGGCCTGCCCCACCGGTGCGATTACCTACGTGGATTCTGACTGGACCGGCTTGGAAAGAATGCGTCAGTGGGCGGCAAAAACCGACTCACGCCCAGAAGCGCAAGCCTAACGTTGAGGAGAAATGGACTATGGCATGGCAAAAGCAAGTTCTACGGGTAAACCTGAGCGCGGGTACTTGCAAGGCTGAACCGCTCAATATGAAGTGGGCGCAGGATTATCTGGGCCAGCGAGGTTTGGCCACAAAATATCTAGTCGAAGAAATCAATCCCAGGGTGGACCCGTTATCTGCCGACAACAAAATGATTTATGCCACCGGCCCGTTGACCGGAACCATGGCTTCCACCGGCGCTCGCTATTCAGTGATTACCAAAGGACCGCTTACCGGGGCCATCGCCTGTTCCAACTCGGGCGGCTATTTCGGTGCGGAACTCAAGATGGCCGGCTGGGACATGATCATTTTCGAAGGCAAATCGCCCAAGCCGGTCTACTTGCTTATCCAAGATGAAAAAGCCGAATTGTTGCCTGCAGAAAATTTCATTTGGGGCAAATCGGTATGGGACACCGAAGAACTCATCAAGAAAAGACATCAGGACCCGCTGATTCGCGTTTCATCCATCGGTCGCGCAGGAGAAAATAAGGTTCTTTTCGCTGCGATTGTGAATGACCTGCACCGCGCGGCCGGGCGCTCCGGGGTAGGCGCAGTGATGGGATCGAAAAACCTCAAAGCAGTTGCTGTGCGTGGCACCAAGGGCGTGACTGTCGCCAATCCGAAAGAGTTCATGAAAGCGACGCGGGCCGCAAAGAAGGTATTGGCTGATAACGCGGTGACAGGACAAGGTTTGCCGAAATTCGGAACTCAGGTGTTGATGAATGTCATCAACGAAATTGGCGCCTCACCGACTCGCAACCATCGCGATGTGCAGTTTGAAGGCGCGGCCAAAATATCCGCTGAGGCGATGCATGAGAAGCGTCCAACCGACGGCAAAGCAAATCTGGTAACCAACCAGGCTTGTTTCGGTTGCACCATCGCTTGCGGGCGCATCTCGAAGATCGACGAGACTCACTGGACGGTGAAGAATAAGCCTGAATACTGGGGCGCATCAGGAGGGCTGGAATACGAAGCAGCTTGGGCTTTGGGCAACGACAACGGTGTTGACGACTTGGAAGCGCTGACCTACGCCAACTTCATCTGTAATGAGGACGGTATGGATCCAATTACTTTCGGTGCCACTGTGGCTGCCGCAATGGAGTTGTACGAAATGGGCGTGATTACCGAAAAAGATACCGGCATTAAAGCGCCGTTCGGCTCCGCCGAAGCGTTGTGCAGGTTCACCGAGTGGACTGCACTTGGGGAAGGCTTCGGAAAAATTCTGGGTCTCGGTTCCAAACGTATGTGCGAAAAATATGGCCACCCTGAACTCTCGATGACGGTGAAAGGACAGGAGTTCCCGGCTTATGATTCTCGCGGCATCCAGGGCATTGGTTTGGCTTACGCCACTTCCAACCGAGGTGCGTGCCACCTGCGTGGCTACACTGTGGCTTCCGAAGTGATGGGTATCCCGGTTAAGACCGATCCGCTTACTACCGAGGGCAAGGCAGGACTCGTGAAGGCTTTTCAGGACGCAACGGCTGTAGTGGATTCTACCGGACTTTGCGTATTTACCACGTTCGCTTGGACCTTGAATGACATTCAGCCGCAGGTTCAGGCGGCATGCGAAGGCGACTGGTCCTTGGAGAAGTTAAATCTGATGGGCGAACGCATCTGGAACATGGAGCGGGATTTCAACAACGCTGCCGGATTTACTGCCAAAGACGACACGCTGCCGAAACGGCTGCTGACTGAAGCTGCCAAGACCGGACCCGCTAAAGGCAAGGTAAATGAACTTGGTAAGATGCTGCCGGAATACTACAAAGTGCGCGGCTGGACGCCGGAGGGTATCCCAACCAAAGAAACGAGGCAAAGATTGGGGCTGTAGGTTTCGCAGCACGAAAGGCAACGCAAAGGGGGAAAATGAAATTTATTTTCCCCCTTAATTTGGAGGACAGAATTGACATGAACTACGTGATTATAGGCAATGGACCTGCCGGAGTCATTGCCGCCGAAACCCTGCGCAAATGCGATCCTCACGGCGGAATTACTCTCATCGGGGACGAGCCGGAGCCACCGTACTCACGCATGGCGATACCCTATTTACTTATTGGTGATATCCAGGAAGCCGGAACCTATCTACGCAAAGGCGCGAATCATTTCAAGAACCTCAAAATTGAACTGCTCGTCGCAAGAGCGGAGAAAGTTGACAGCAAAAATAAGAAAGTATTTTTGAACAACGGGAAAACCGTCAGTTACGGCAAGCTGCTGATCGCCAGTGGTTCCAGGCCGATTTCTCCGCCGATTAACGGCATAAACCTACCCGGAATTTATCCCTGCTGGACACTGGAGGACTCGCGCCACATCATGAAGCTTGCCAAAAAGGGCGCTCGCGTGTTGCAAATGGGAGCGGGCTTTATCGGCTGTATCATTCTGGAGGCGTTGGCGTCACGCGGCGTTGAGCTTACTGTGGTGGAAATGGGGAACCGCATGGTGCCGCGCATGATGACTGAAGCGGCTGGCGGGCTCATCAAGAAATGGTGCGAAAAAAAGGGGGTCAAAGTATTTACCTCCACCAAAGTCGAGTCGATCGAGAAATCCACCGATCGCATCAACCCGCTTAAAGTCAATTTGAGCAATGGTAAATCAATGGTTGTGGGCTTGGTGATCAGCGCAACCGGTGTGCGTCCCAACATCGAATTCCTAAAAGACAGCGGGGTCGTCACGGAGACCGGAATCAAGGTAGACGAAACGATGCAAACCAGTGTGCCAGGCGTTTACGCAGCGGGAGACGTGGCACAGGCTAAGGAGTTTTATACAGGCGCACAGCTAGTAAATGCGATTCAGCCAAATGCGGCAGATCAGGCGCGTATCGCCGCGCTCAACATGGCTGGCAAGGACGCAGCGTCGCAAGGTGCGATGGCGATCAACGTACTCAATACGTTGGGATTGATTTCATCCTCCTTTGGGCAATGGATGGGCGTAGCGGGAGGGGAGCATGCAGAGCTGCTTGACGCAGAGAACTATCGCTATCTGCACTTGGAATTCAAGGACGATATTCTCGTTGGCGCGACCAGCCTGGGGCTCACTCAGCATGTTGGAGTAATCCGCGGCTTGATTCAGGGAAAAATACGCCTGGAGCAATGGAAGGATCGTTTGCTTAAGGATCCTACGCGTATCATGGATGCGTATCTGGCCCGCACCCAAGGAACAAATTTCAAATTGGCTGCATGAAAATCAAATTCAAGTTGTTTGCCAATCTTGCAGATTTCTTGCCGCAACCTTCCAAAACGAATTCCGTGGAACTTGAAGTTGTAGCAGGTTCTACTATCCAGTCGGTTATTGAACAGTTCCGGCTTCCTAGCCAGTTAGTGCATCTGGTGCTGGTGAACGGACTTTATGTTTATCCGACCGCCCGCGTTAGCACGAAACTAAAAGAGGGCGACGTCCTGGCCATTTGGCCGCCTATCGCCGGCGGCTGACATGAAGCGCGAATTGAGCCTGAGGCGTGAAATGACTATTAGTCACGCCGATTTTCTGCGCACCCTGCCTTCCGCCTTGAAGAATAAGGAATACGCAGTAAACGGGGACGAAATACGGGTGGAATCGGAAGACCGACGGCTGCAGATTATATTATCTCCCGAGTCGTCGCGTAATTTGGGTTCGGTGTCATTGCCCGTGACCCGGGTAGAATTTATTTTTTCAGGTTATTCGGAGCGCCGGGTACAGCGGTTTATGGAGCGTTTCGATATGGTTTACCGGCGGGGCGGAGGATAAGCTCTCAAGATCGATTTTGATTGCAGTTCCTCGAAGGCAAGCTAACTGGGGTCGGTCTTTAATCGGGGGAAAACCTTTGTAAGCGGCGTAATTTCACCCGCATGTGCCGCATCGTACCCGGGCAGGCCGGAGATCATGTTCTTAAACTCGCTGCTTTGTATCGCCGAAATTAGCCCTTTGAACGCGGGTAAATGTATTCTGTTTTGCCGGGTGATCAGAAAATAACGCTCGCTCGCAATCGGTACGAAATCCAGCTCGAATTGCCTGGCGACAGCTTCTATACCCACCCCTGCGTCGGCTTTGCCGCTCGCAACAGTCGCGGCTACCGCAGCATGCGTAAATTCTTCGTGGTGTATTCCTTGAATCTTATTCTTCTCGACTCCGGCCTCGTCTAACAGCATATCCAGGAGCAAACGTGTTCCTGAGCCCTGTTGACGATTAACAAAGCGCACACCTTGTTTGGCGAGGTCACTGATAGCGTAAATTTTTTTCGGGTTCCCGGTTGCCAGGATCAGTCCCTGCTGACGGGTAACAAATTCCACGAGTTTCTGACTCCGCGGTTTAAGCCATTTGCGATAGCGCAGCAGCACATTTTTACTGCCGATGGATTCGGGGATATGAAATCCCGCTACATCACACTGCGAGCGCGCCAATGATGCAAGACAATCAAGGCTGCCGCGGAATTGCAGCTCGATACGCGGGCCGTTTACGCGTTGGTTAAGCATCTCGCGTAATTCAGCCAACGCAAGGTCATGGCTCGCATGAACTCGGAGCACTGGCCGCCCGTCTACAAGTGTGTCATTCAGTTCCAACTCCAGCTCGGAAGCTAGGTTCTCAAGCTGCGGACCCAAACGGGCTCGTACTTTCTGGTCGGCCCAAAGCAATTTTTCCCCAAATGACGTGAGACGCGCGCCCCGTCCACGTTCCAAAACGGCAACAGGTTGACCCAGCAGCTCGGACCATTTACCGATGAGATTCCAAAGGTGCCGGTAAGATAAGCCTATGATGGGCGCCGCTTTATTGAGCGAACCGGTGCGGTGTATTGCCTCGAGCAGGCTAAAAATCTGCTGTCCGGTTGCTCCTTCGGAAGCATTTCCGATTGACCACTGACAATCCAACTTGACCTGAATCATTTATGAATGATAATTCATATTTGATTATCAAACAATAACTCCTAATATGTTAACGGTAATTTGCAATCAAATATGTAATTGCTCGCCAGACTAAATTAAAAAAATGCTCACGGGATTGCGATTTTTAGCTGCAATTGTCTTGCGAGTCGGAACTCCCGGTTAGCCTGGCGCGCTACGCATCTTTACGGCAGGTCATTGGTCTGCCATGGCCGAGCTAACGGAAACTTATACGGCCAAAGGAGGGGCATGATTTGAGCTAATTTACGGATCTTTGGGTGCCTTAAGGAAGCAATTCGAAAGCAATAATATTCCGGTTTGTGGGCTTTTCTATCCCTCGAGCACACCGGACCTATTACCGTCCGGGAATTCTGCGGAGGGCCTCAGTGTTTGCCGAGAACTCCCTATTTCTCAAGGCCGGATCCGGAACCCGCTTGGATCAGCAAAACATAATCGAACTTATCCTTGACCCAAAAATTCGCTTGGGCGCATCAGCGCCTAAAATCGAAACTGCGTGTGACCACACCCGGTATTTGCTTATGGCAATTGACACCAAGCGGCTTGATGCTTTCAAAATTCAATCGGAACCGGCGATTCAGCTAATGGAAATTGACGTCGACACAAAGCAAAAAACGCTCCCCCAGGCTATGATCTTCGAGCAAAAAAGTTGACGTTTTTATGTCGTGTTGCACCAACGCCGAAGCGATGGCAAAAGCGGTTGACAATTTGAGCTGGTCGCGTTCTTTAAATGCCGCGAATAAAAGAGGAACCTCGGCCATAAGCGTCGCGTTTACCGCAGAAGAAACTGCATCTCGCGAAATACGGTTTTAATAACTTGCCAATCAACTCATAAGAAAGGAGAGCAAAATGGAACGTATTCTTAAGGCGCTGACACTAGGCTTGCTTTGGCTATCACTTGCCGGCACTACCTACGCGGCAAAGGATATTCGGCTCGCGACAACCACCAGTACGGAAAATTCCGGGCTGCTTAAGTTTCTGCTCCCCAAATTCGAGGCTCAATACGGAGCCAAAGTGCGCGTCATTGCGGTGGGAACTGGAAACGCCCTCAAGCTCGGCGAAAACGGCGACGTGGACGTGGTAATGGTGCATGCCCGTCCTTCGGAAGATAAATTCGTTGCCGCGGGCTACGGCGTGAACCGCAGAGACATCATGTATAACGATTTCATCATCGTTGGGCCGGCCAACGACCCCGCTAAAATTGCAGGCACGAAAGATGCGGTAGCAGCGTTTAAGAAAATCGCCGAAACCCGATCTGAATTTATTTCTCGCGGTGATGATTCGGGTACCAACAAAAAAGAAAAGATTTTCTGGGAGGAAGCGGGAATCACGCCTAAGGGCGACTGGTACATTTCCGCAGGCCAAGGTATGGGGGCCGTGCTCACGATGGCCGGGGAGCGGCAGGCCTATACGCTCACCGACCGGGCAACGTATTCCACGTTTCGTGCTAAGACGGGACTAACAGCGCTGGTCGAAGGTGATCCAAAACTCTTTAACCCGTATGGCGTGATCGCGGTCAATCCCAAGAGATATCCGGACGTCAACTACTTGGGCGCGATGGCCTTCATCGCATGGCTGACTTCGCCGGAAGGCCAAAAGGAAATCGGTAGTTACACATTAAACGGCCTCCAACTTTTTCATCCGGATGCAAACAGCCAACCTGACAAAGAGTGTCAGTAACGAATTTGCTGCGAAGCTCAAACCGGATAGTCAGTGTGCATTTGGAAGGAGGGGCAGTTCTCTTGGTTTGGGTGGACAGGGCCGGTTTTATGCACATGATATGATTCAACCTCCGTTCGATAAACCTTAACCAGGAGGCAAACATGAAAATCAGTGCACGCAATTCGCTTAAGGGCAGAGTGACCAAATTAGTGAAAGGTCCGGTCAGTACCGAAATAAGTGTTCTGGTCGCGCCAGACATCGAAATTGTTTCTTCGCTAACCACGGCTTCGGCGAAGAGGTTGCAATTGAAAAAGGGGTCCAAGGTACACGCCATCATCAAAGCCAGTAGCGTCATGATTGCGACGGATTGAAACCGCGTTAGTCCAGCTAAGAATGGATCTACTGGAGCCCACTCGCGAGGCATTTTACTTGCTGTTTACCGGCGACGCGGAGTTGTGGCGCATCATCTCTATCTCGTTGCGGGTTTCCTTGACAGCCATGCTCGTTGTATCCCCGGTTGCAATCGCGGCGGGTTTTATTCTTGCCACTGTTCCGTTTACAGGCCGGCGGACGCTGGTCATTTTGATCCAAGGGCTGTTGTCTTCACCGACCGTGGTCGTGGGCTTATTGTTGTATCTCTTACTTTCACGGCAGGGTCCGTTTGGCGAATGGCATTTGCTGTTCACGCAAAAAGCAATGATGATTGGCCAAGCCATCATCGCCTTGCCAGTATTAGTGGCATTCACATTGTCGGCGGTGCAGGGAGCCGACCCGCGCGCGCATGAAACCGCGTTAAGCCTTGGCGCGGGCACCGCGCGCGCGGCGCTGACCACCCTTCTTGAAGTGCGTTTTGGCGTCATGGCTGCCGTTTTCAACGCCTTCGGCCGAGTGTTTTCGGAAATCGGCTGTTCATTGATGGTTGGGGGCAATATAGCGGGGCTCACCCGCAATATCCCGACTGCGATTGCTCTTGAAACCAGCAAAGGCGGGTTTGCCGAGGGCATTGCCTTGGGATTTGTTTTGCTGGCGACGGCTTTTGGAGTGAATTACGCTTTAGCATTTCTGCAAGGGGAGGGCGGTCTCAAATGAGCGCGCCCTTGCTGCTCGTGGAAAGCGTGTTGAAAAGCTACGGCCCGAGATTGGTTCTGGATATCGATAAACTGGAGCTGTACGCAGGAGAAAGTTATGTAATAACCGGCGACAATGGGGTAGGCAAAAGTACCTTGCTGAGAATCCTCTGCGGCTTGGAGAAGGCGCAGGTCAGAACATATGAGTTCGAAGGCAAATCGGTATCGATAGAAAATTTCCCGCCGGAACTGCGGCGCGAAATTATTTACGTGCACCAGCAGCCGTACCTATTTAAAACCAGTATTGACGGCAATATTGCCTACGGCCTTAAAGCCCGCGGAATTCCGAGGCTACAGCGCGAGGCGCTGGTAGAGGAGGCCATGGAATGGGCGGGCGTAGCCAACCTTGATCATGTGCCCCCGCAAAAACTTTCCGGCGGCGAAAAACAGCGCATTGCGCTGGCACGGGCCAAAGTGCTGAACCCGAAACTTTTTTTATTGGACGAACCGACTGCAAATCTGGATGCCGAAG
>Ga0335077_10006163_pt1 | contig 14787 bp, 11 predicted proteins | sample Lox_Sample_31_FD_207151 | JGI IMG/M metagenome (GOLD analysis project Ga0335077, IMG submission 207151) | Soil microbial communities from Loxahatchee National Wildlife Refuge, Florida, United States - Lox_Sample_3.1 | ecosystem: Environmental > Terrestrial > Soil > Wetlands | place: USA... | reverse complement strand
GATCCTCGGCCTCGCGCCAGGTCATGTCGCGGGTCGCCTTCAGCAGAAGCGCCCCGATGAGGGCACGAAGATGAGGCGGTCTTCCGGCCGCGTTCTTCAGCTTGCTCATCCGGATCTCGTCCACGCGCTCTTCCAGCTCCGTCCAATCCGTCTCCTCGGTCAGCACCACCAGCCGGTGGTTCGGGTCGATAGGGATCGTCGGCCGCCTGGATCGAGGGAATAGATCTGGTTGACGGCTCCGGCCGCGCGCCTTCTCGGACATGCTGGACCTCCTCGTCGGTCACAGCGTCCAGGTGCCATAAACTGACAGTGCTGTCGATCCCACCGGCCAAGTGATCGACTCCCATGGGCTTTCCATCACGCCCCTCGTGGCGCTTCGCACCAGAAGGGGGTCGGGATTTCCCGACACGCTGTAGCTAGCCTGGTGCGGAAGGTGCGGCCTCTGTCGGTGAACTGGATGACCTGCGGCTCGCCATCCCTGAGGGCGCGCTGCGCCGCCACCTCGAAGACATCGCAGGCATCCGGCGCCATCCCCACCTCGCGAGCGGTCTTCCCGAGTCCCTTGTCTAGCCGGAACACCACATCCGGTAGATTCGAGATGAGGGTCTCGAACTCGCCCGGCCACGTCTGGGGGTAGGGGGTGCCATGACCCGCAGGATACTTGCCGTGTGCCAGTTCCGAAGCGCTGACTCCAGGCGGGGCGGCCTGAGCAGTTCGGCTATGACGGGCAGCGGGCGCACGGGCGTTCATGAAGAAGCCTTAGCGCCCCCGTTGGTGGGGCCTCCCGGCACGGTTTTCCCTGGAATACCAACAACCTACTTGACCGGAGCCCCCCTCGCGTGACGCAGAAGTGCCCGCTCCGTCGACTAGCACCCCGCAGTCGCCACCCCAATCGCTGAAACGAGCTGGATTCGAACGGGCCAGTGGCCGAAACACCCGGGCGAGCGAGTACCACCGCAACGGACTACGCCGCGCACTTTGGCGTGCGTTCCTCGTCAAGCCTTGCCCTTCGCGAACGGGGTCTCCGGCCGGCCCTTCCCGAGCCCATTTCTGTCGCCACCCGCCGAGGGACTGTCGTCGCCGATGGTCAACCTGCTGTGGGGTGCTCTCAATTGCCTCCCCCCCCCGTATTTGCTCATCGCGCGAGGCGGTCGGCTCGAGATGCGCCGACTGCAGCACGCCCTGCCCGTCGCCCTCGGTGAGCGGCTCACGGGCGGTCATGCTCGCGCGCGCGTGCGGCCGGGTGCTTTGTGGATCGCAGCAAGCAGATTGGTGGGGAGGGAGGGGCTAAAGCCGAAGCTCGGCCGTCGCCCAAGGAACGCAGGACCACCTCCCCGGAGGGAAGCGGAAGGGCGGCTGGCCGAGAGAAGCGTCTCGTCCGCTCGCCGAACCCGGGAGGCAACTTCCTCAGGTCACGCTCCTTCCAAGCGTTGAAGCACACATTCGCGGGCGCGTGAGAAGATGCGTCATGCGCTCGCTCCTCCCTGGCTGGATGGTGTACGCCCTTGGTTCGGCCTTCTTCGCCGGGCTCACTGCCATCCTCGGAAAGGTCGGGGTCAGCGGGATCCCCTCGAACCTCGCGACCTTCCTCCGGACCTGGGTGGTGCTCGCCTTCGCCGGCGCGATCGTCGGGGCCCGCGGTGAGTGGCAGAATCCGTTGCGGCTGCCCTCTCGGGCGCTCGTCTTCCTGGTGCTGTCCGCGCTCGCCACGGGTGCGTCCTGGCTTTGCTACTACCGGGCGCTACAACTCGGGCCGGCATCGAAAGTCGCGCCCGTGGACAAGCTCGGCGTCGTCTTCGCCGTCGTGCTCGCCTTCGCGTTCCTGGGGGAGGCACCAGCTCCGAAGACCATCGCCGGCGCCGCCCTCGTCGCCGCCGGCGCTGTGGTGATGGCGCTCCGGTAGCCGCGCGTCCCCCGGAGGTGGCGGTGGGAAAGGCAGGGCTGGAGGCCTTGGCCCCGTGCATTTACGGCCGGTGGGACGACGGCCCTACCCGAAGCCTCTCCACATCGGGGAGCCCGGGCCTCAGGGGCGAGGAAAGCTCATCACAAGATCGCCTGCCCTGCGGAGCTTGTGGGGCGAAGCGCCCATCCTCCTCTGGAACATCGCGATGAAGGCGGAGGAGCTGCTGTACCCGAGGTCGAAGGCGATCGACTCGACGGTCCGCCCCTCCTCGAGCATGGGGAGCGCCCTCACGACTCGAAGTCGCTGCTTCCACTCGCCGAAGGACATCCCGAGATCGCGACGGCAGCGCCGGGTGAGGGTCCGCTCCGTGGAGTGCACCTTCCGGGCCCACTCGGAGAGGGTCCGCCGGTCCTCCGGGTGCGACTCGCACGCGGCCAGCACCGGTTGGAGGAGCGCGTCCTCGGAGGTGGGCAGGTAGGTTCCCTGGCGCGGCGCCGCGATGAGCTCGTCCACGAGCACGTCGACGAGCCGGGCATCCCGCGGGGTGCGGGGCGCATCGATCCCCCGCGCCCGGAGTTGTTCGAGGAGGGCCCTAACGAGCGGGCTCACCGCGAGGGCGCAGGGCTGCCCGGGGAGCGCGTCGCACCTTTCCCGGGCGAGGTAGAGCGAGCAGAAGGTCGCCTCGTGACGGTTGAGCCCGATGTGTTCGACCTCGGCCGGGAGCCAGATGCCGTACTGAGGGGGAGCGAGGTAGTGACGATCGGCGAGCTTGAGCTCGATCACGCCCCTGAACGCATACACGAACTCGCCCCAGTGGTGCCGGTGACGCGGGTAGGACGAGTCCGGTTCCAGGCTATCGGTGCGGAAGAAGACCGGGTGCGGGAGCGTCTCCTCGAGCGGGGTGCGGATGTGCTTGGCCATGACGGAATCGCGGCAGCGATTGTCCGTTTCGAAGTATATCGCGGGACTTCGCCAGTGGGATCATCCGCCCCGCCGGCCCGAGACGGGTCGGCGTTCGGCGGTCCGGGCATGGGAGTGGGGCGGAAGGCTCTCGACGCGTTCGCGGTCTCGACCATGGTCTTGCTGTGCGCGCTCTGGGGCGCGCAGCAGGTGGCGATCAAGCTCGCGGCCCCCGACGTCGTCCCGGTGATGCAGGTCGGCCTGCGTTCGGGAATCAGCGCCGCTCTCGTCCTTCTCCTCATGTGGGCTCGCCGGGAACGGCTCTCCCTCCGGGACGGAACGCTTCGGCCTGGGCTTTTCGCCGGAGCGCTCTTCGCCGCCGAGTTCTTGTTCGTGGCAGAGGGGTTGCGCCGGACCACGGCCTCGCACATGGCGGTGCTGCTCTACACCTCGCCCATCTTCACGGCGATCGGGCTTCATTTCACGGTCCGCGCGGAGCACCTCCGCCGCAGTCAGTGGCTCGGGATCTTGCTCGCGTTCACCGGGATCGCGGTGGCGTTCGCGGGCGGTTGGCTGGGCGGAAAGGTGTCCTTCAGGACGCTGAGCGGCGATGCCCTGGGCGTTTTCGCCGGCGCCTCCTGGGGAGCCACGACGGTCGTGATCCGGAGCTCGGCGCTCTCGGAGGCACCCCCCGCGAAGACCCTCCTCTACCAGCTCTCGGTAGCGTTCGTCCTGCTCCTGTCCTCGGCCGCTTTGGCTGGCCAAGCGGGACAGGTCTCCCTGACCCGGGTCGCGTGGGCGAGCCTCCTCTTCCAGGGGCTCATCGTGTCCTTCGCGAGCTACCTCACCTGGTTCTGGCTCCTCCGGCGCTACGTCGCGTCGGAGCTGGCGGTGTTCTCGTTCATGACTCCCCTGTTCGGGGTGAGCCTGGGCGTGCTCGTCCTGCACGAGCCGGTGAGCCTCGCCTTCGGCGTCGGCGCCGTGCTGGTGCTCGCCGGGATCGCGGCGGTCAGCGCGCCGGGGCTCCGGGAAGGCGCGAGGACGTTGCCCGGGGGAAGCGACGACTCACTGAAGGGCGGCGGTCTGCCTCGGTGTCCGGAGGGCGGGGCTCGAGGGGGGAAGACGGTGCCCAAGAGTAGATGACCCGGCGGCGGCCCGGCTACGGCGGGGACGTCGCCGGAGCCTAATCCGATGCCACCTCGCGATGGCGATCGACGGTCCCTCATCTCGACCTCGGTCGGGCGCCGTCGGAGGCGCGCAGGGCCAACGAGAGGTCCTTCACGAGACGCCCGAGCCTTCCGAGGGGCGTCACCTGGAATGGCCCCGGGTGGCTCGGTCAGGGCTCGCCGGGACGTCGGTTGGCGGCTTCTCCGCGCGAGGTGAAGGAGCTCGGCGAGGGCCTCGTCCCTGTAACCGCTCCGAGCCGGCTTCTTCAGGAGCGACCGACGCGGGAGGGACGTTCGACCTCTCCCGGGGGGCTGAGCAGTTCACCGCGGCAAGGAGTCAAGGCTCCGGGCAAGATCCGCGATGAGGTCCTCGGGGTCCTCGATGCCGATGGAGAGGCGGATCACGCCATCGGTGATGCCGGCCCGGCGCCGGGCCTCCGGGGTCATCGAGGCGTGGGTCATGGTCGCGGGATGGGCAACCAGACTCTCCACCCCGCCCAGGCTCTCGGCCAGGGTGAACCAGCGCAGGGTCCGGAGCACGTGGTCGACGCGGTCCCGTGTTCCGTCGCGGAGCTCGAAGCTGAGCATGGCCCCGAAGCCCGATTGCTGGTGGCGGGCCAGCGCGTGCTGCGGGTGTGCCTCGAGGCCCGGGTAGTGCACCCGCGCCACCCGAGGGTGGCGGGCCAGGAACTCCGCGACGGCGCGGGCGCCGGCCTCGTGGGCCCGCATCCGGAGCAACAGCGTCTTCAGTCCCCGCAGCACCAGGAAGGCGTCGTGCGGGCTCTGGGAGGTGCCGAGGAGGTTGTTGAGGCTCTGGATGCGTTGCAGCAGGGGCGTCTTTCCCGGGCCCACCACCACCGCCCCGCCCACCACGTCGCTGTGACCGTTGAGATACTTGGTAGTCGAGTGCACCACCAGGTCGGCGCCGTGTTCGAAGGGGCGCTGCAGGATGGGGGAGAGGAAGGTGTTGTCCACGGCGGTGAGTGCCCCGCGGGCGCGGGCCAACCGGGCCACCGCCCCGATGTCGGTCAGGCGCACGAGCGGGTTGGAGGGGGTCTCGATCCACACGAGGCGCGTGTCCTCCCTGAGCGCCGCCTCCACCGCGGCCAGGTCCCCGAGATCGAGGTAGGTGACTCTGAGCCCGTTGGCGGCTCGGGCGTGCTCGAGCGTCCGGAAGGTCCCGCCATAGCAGTCCACCGTGCAGAGGAGGTGGCTCCCCTGGGGTAGGAGGTTCAGCGCCACCAAGACCGCGCTCATCCCGGTGCTGGTGCAGGTGGCCCCCGCCCCCCCCTCGAGCAGGGCGAGCGCCTCCTCGAGCGCCGCGCGGGTGGGGTTCCCGCTGCGGGTGTAGTCGTAACCGACGTTGGTGCAGACGTCGCGGAAGGCGAAGGTGGAGGTCTGGTAGATGGGCGGCATCACGGCGCCGTAGGCGGGATCGGGCTGCACGCCGGCGTGGACGCATCGGGTGGCGATTCCCGCCTTCGGAACCAGGGCGGAGCGTTCGGTCCAGCCCACCTGGCCGGGCGAGCCGGGCGGCAGGATGCGAAAGTGGTAGGCGGGGTTGCCGGGAACGTTCGGGTCGAGATGGGCTTGGTCGGACATGGGCGGCACCGCCGGGGGCTGGAGGGTGCTCTGTTATAGCGGACACCCCACCAGGAGGGCCAGACACGAGCCCGGGCCGGTTGACAACGGGGCATCCGTTATAAAAGATGAACGTCTAGCCATGATCGCCGGGGCAGGTCCCGGCTCAAGGAGAGCACCGTGAGATGGACAGCGGCCCCCGGAGGGAAGGACCTCGAGCCGGAGCTCCTACCCCTGTTCCTCAAGCTCGCCGGCCGGAGGGTGCTCCTCGTGGGCGGTGGCACGGTGGCGAGCACTAAGCTCGAGCCCCTGCGCCGGTCGGGGGCCGACTTGCGTGTGGTGGCCCCGCAGATCCGCCCCGAGATCGTCGACAGCGGCGTCCGGGTGGAGCGACGCCCGTTTTGCCCCTCCGACCTCGACGACGCGTGGCTGGCGGTGGCGGCCGCGACCCCCGAAGTGAACCGGACGGTGGCCCGCGAGGCCGAGGCTCGGCGCGTCTTCGTGAACGCGGTCGACGATCCTTCCTCGGCCACCGCCTATGCCGGCGGCGTGGTGCGCCGCGGCGGGGTCACCATCGCCGTCTCGACGGGAGGGCGGGCGCCAGCTCTCGCCGGGTTAGTGCGCGAAGGGATCGAGGCGCTCCTCCCCGAACAGGTCGACACCTGGGTGGAGCGGGCCGAGGCTCTCCGCTCCCGGTGGAAGGCGGAGGGTGTGCCTGTGAAGGAGCGACGCCCGGAGCTGCTCTCCGCGCTGAACCAGCTGTACGAGGCGCGGGAGGGCCTCGCGCCGCGGTCGGGGCCCCGCGCCCCGGCGACGCCGCCGGGCGGCTTCGTCTCGCTGGTGGGGGCGGGTCCGGGGAATCCGGAGTTCCTGACGGTGAAGGCAGTGCAACGGCTCGAGGAGGCTGACCTGGTCCTCTACGACGCCCTGGTGTCGGGCGAGGCGCTCCGCCATGCCCGGCACGCCCACTGCTTCTTCGTGGGGAAGCGGGCTGGCCGCCCCAGCGTGAAGCAGGAGACCATCCACCGGATCCTGGTCCAGGCCGCCCGGGCGGGGAGACGGGTGGTGCGTCTCAAGGCCGGCGACCCGTTCGTGTTCGGCCGGGGCGGAGAGGAGGTCCTGGCGCTGGCCGAGGCGGGGATCCCTCACGAGGTCGTTCCGGGGATCTCGTCGGCGCTGGCCGCTCCGGCGCTGGCGGGCATTCCGCTCACGCACCGCGGCCTGGCGACCGGCTTCACCGTGGTCTCGGGCCACACCGAGGAGGCTTACCGGCCCATCCTCTCCGCGCTCCCTCCCGGCTCCTCCACCCTGGTGGTGCTCATGGGCCTCGGCACGCGGGCCCGGCTGGTCGAGCTGCTCCTCGAGGTCGGCTGGCCGGCGGAGACGCCCACGGCCGCCGTGCTGGGTGCCTCGACCCCGGGGGCTCGCGTCTGGGCCGGCACGCTCGGTCAACTCCCTGGCGCGCCGCTCGAGGAAACGCAGGCTCCGGGCACCCTGGTGGTGGGGCCGGTGGCGGTGTTCGGGGCGAAGGCTCGGGCCCCGGCGCCTCCCACCGTGGTGCGGGTTCACTGACGCGAGCGAGGACTGCATGGGCGACATCACCACCTCGCGAGCGCGATCGAGCTTCGCCGATCCGAGGGAACTGGACGAGTTGGTCCGGCAACTGGAGCGCTACGAGCGGGGCGAGATCTCCGCCGAGGAGTGGCGGGCCTACCGGCTCGTGCAGGGTGTCTACACTCAGCGCCAAGTCGGGGATCTCCACATGCTCCGCACCAAGCTCCCCCAGGGGGTGGTCCGGGCCGATCAGCTCACGGCCCTGGCCCAGGTGGCCGAGGACCACGCGCGGGGATTCGGCCACATCAGCACCCGCCAGAACCTGCAGCTGCACTTCGTCTCGGCGCGCGGCGCCGAGGCGGCGCTGCGGCGGCTCGCCGAGGTCGGCCTCACCTCCCGCGAGGCCTGCGGGAACTCGGTCCGGAACATCACCGCTTGTCCTTTGGGTGGGGTCTCGCCGCAGGAGCTCTTCGACGCCACGCCCTACGCCGAGGCGCTCACCCGCCACCTGCTGCGCCACCCTCTCTCCTCGTCCTTGCCGCGCAAGTTCAAGATCGCCCTCGAAGGCTGTGCCGAGGACCACGCCGCAGCCGCCATCCACGACATCGCTCTCTTCGCCCGGATCGCCGATGCCCGGCGCGGCTTCGAGGTCCGGCTGGGGGGAGGAACGGCCACCCTCCCCTCTCCCGCCAAGCCCCTCGTCGCCTTCCTGCCTGCCGGCCGGGTCCTGGCGCTGGCCGAGGCGGTGGTGCGGGTCTTCCACCGCCTCGGCGACCGCAAGAACCGGCAAGCGAACCGGCTCAAGTTCCTGATTCGCAAGATGGGCTGGGAGGGGTTCTCGGGCGAGGTCCTTGCCGAGCTGGAACGCGTCGGGGCGGAGGGCGCGCCGGCTCTGCCGTTCGACCCCGAGCGCCCGCCCGAGGAGGCCGCGCCCGACGGTCACCGTCCGGCGCCGCCCTCCCCGAAGGAGATCCAGGAGCGGGTCTTGGCCCAGCGACTGCGGGGACCGGGAGTGGCCCCCGAAGTGCGTCCGGAGCCAGCGCCCTCCCCCTCGGCGCTGGCGGCCTGGGCCCGCACCAACGTCCGTCCGCAGCGGCAGGCTGGGTTCGTGGTGGCCACGGTGACCGCGCCGCTCGGCGACGTCACCTCGGCTCAGCTCCTCACCCTCGCCGAACTGTCGAGGGCCTACGGGGACGGCACCGTCCGGTTCAGCCGCGAGCAGGACGTGCTCCTCAGGTGGGTGCGGGTCGCCGACGTCCCGGCGCTCTTCCTGCGGCTTTCGGCGGCTGGGCTGGGTCGGGACGGAGCCGGGACCCCGGCCGACGTGGTGAGCTGTCCGGGGGCGGAGAGCTGCCGACTCGCGGTCACCGCCTCGCGCGGCTTGGGGCGCGAGGTGGAGGCCCACCTGCGCGCTCACCCGGAGGTGGCGGAACTGCTTGCCGGTGCCGACGTCAAGGTGAGCGGCTGCCCCAACGGTTGCAGCCAGCACCACGTGGCGGCCATCGGGCTTCAGGGGAGCATCCGCAAGGTGGGCGAGCGGGTCGTTCCGCAGTACTTCGTCCTCCTCGGCGGCGGCGTCTCGGCCGAGGGAGCCCGTTTCGGCCAACTCGCCGCCAAGATCCCCGCCCGCCGCGTGGGGCAGGCCCTCGACCGGCTGGCGGAGCTCTACCGGGCGCAGGGACGTCCGGGCGAGGGCGCCAGGGCCTTCTTCGCGCGCCTGCCGGCGACCGAGGCCCGGCGCGCTCTCGCTGACCTGGCCCAGCTCACGCCCGAGACGCTCACCCGCGAGGACTCCGTCGACCTGGGCGAGACCTCCGAGTACGGAGTCGAGACGCTGGAGGGCGAGCGCGCGGCCTGACCTCTCGTCGGAGCGGCCGGCGGGGGGACTCGTTCGGCACTGGCGTTCTCGTCGGGTCTCCCCGCGCATCCAACATAGCGGATGGCGAATACTACGAGCGGACGTCCATCCGGTCAAGCGGACGAAGGGGGCCCTGGTGGGGTCGGCCGAGGCTTCTCTCGAAGCCTGCCGCCCGACGGCCGGGTCACTCCGGGATTTCAGGCCTCGGCGAGGTGGCTAACTGCGCACCGAGCGCGGATCCTGGGCCTCGCCCAACCCGGCCCCTGAACGCCGAGCGCAGGCCGCACTCTCCCCTCTCCCTCTCCGTCCGCTTGCGGCCAAGGTCCCTGAGGCGGACACCCTTGGACCCGCGAGGGCGTCGACTTCTCCTGCTGAGTCTCGCACGCTATCCGCGGTTCCCAATTTGCCATGATGGACTATCGAAACGGTGTTCTCCCCGCGATCGGCAACACCCCGCTCATCAAGTTGCGGCGCCTTTCCGAACTCACGGGCTGCGAGATCCTCGGCAAGGCCGAGTTCCTCAATCCCGGAGGCTCGGTCAAGGACCGCGCCGCCCTGGCGATCGTGCTCGACGCAGAACGCCGCGGCCTCCTCCGCCTCGGGGGCGTGATCGTGGAGGGAACCGCCGGGAACACGGGGATCGGGCTCACCCTGGTGGGGAACGCCTTGGGATACCGAACGGTGATCGTCATCCCCGAGACGCAGAGCCAGGAGAAGAAAGACGTGCTGCGCATCGGTGGCGCCCTGCTCTACGAGGTCCCTGCCGTTCCGTACCGCAACCCGAACAACTACGTCCACGTGGCCCAGCGGCTTTCGGAGCAGCTCGCCAGGACCGAGCCGAACGGTGTCGTCTGGGCCCAGCAGTTCGACAACATCGCCAACCGGCAGGGCCACTACGAGACCACCGGTCCGGAGATCTGGCACCAGACGGACGGCGAGGTGGACGCCTTCGTCGCCGCGGTCGGGACGGGTGGAACCCTGGCCGGTGTGGCTGCGGCGCTTCGCGAGCGCAACCCAGCCGTCAAGATCGGCCTGGCGGACCCGCCCGGTGCGGCCCTTCACTCCTACTTCACCACCGGGGAGCTCAAGGCCGAAGGGAGCTCGATCACCGAAGGGATCGGCCAGGCCCGCATCACCCGAAACCTCGAGGGGCTCACGGTGGACATGAGCTGGCGGATCCCCGATGCAGAGGCGATCCAGACGGTCTTCGACCTCGTCGAGGAGGAAGGGCTCGTGCTCGGCGGCTCGACCGGCGTCAACGTCGCCGGCGCCCTCCGCATGGCCCGGGAACTCGGGCCCGACCATGTGGTGGTGACGATCCTCTGCGACTCGGGGACGCGGTACGCCACCCGCCTCTTCAACCCTGACTACCTCAGGGCCAAGGGGCTCCCCGTCCCCCGCTGGTTGGCGGGCGACCGCCCGAGGATCCCGGAGGGGACGCTGCTCGATGCGGCAGGCACCCCACCCTGAGCACGTTGCGGGTGCCGGCGACCAACGTCTTCCGCCCTCGAAGACGACGGACGGGGGGAGGCGTTCTCTGTCCTCCCATCGGGGCTTCAGCCACCTCGACCGCGGCCGCCGCCCTGTATGAGGCGGTCAGAGCGATCTGCCTAGTGGCCCGCAGCGACCAGCGCCCCTGCGGGGAGGCGCCCGGGCCGGGAGACACCCCGCTTTCACTTTCGCGAGCGAGACCGAGCGCCTTCTTGCGCCGACCAGCGGGCCCGAACGACTTGGCGTGCGGGGCGGAACGCTATACGCCCGGCTGATGAACGATGCGGAGATAGGGCTTGGGCGCTTTCCAGCCTCCAGGGTATTGCCGTCTGGCCTCGTCATCGGTCACCGACCCGGCGATGATGACGTCCTCGCCCTGCTTCCAGTTCGCCGGTGTGGCGACCCTGTACTTGGCGGTGAGCTGGATCGAGTCGAGCACGCGCAGCACTTCGTCGAAGTTCCGACCGGTCGTCATCGGATACATCAAGATGAGCTTGATCTTCTTGTCGGGTCCGATGAGGAAGACCGTGCGAACCGTCTGGTTTTCCGCCGGAGTGCGCGACTTCGCGTCGCCGCTCACCGCCGAAGGAAGCATGTCGTACAGCTTGGACACCTGGAAATCGGAGTCGCCGATGATGGGGTAGTTCGGTCTTGTGCCCTGTGTATCGGCGATGTCGCTCATCCAGCGGGCGTGGTCCTCGACGGAATCGACGCTCAGGCCAATGATCTTCGTGTTTCTTCGCTCGAACTCGGGCTGTATGCGTGCCATGTAGCCGAGCTCGGTGGTACAGACCGGCGTGAAGTCCTTGGGGTGAGAGAAGAGAATCGCCCACCGGTCCCCGATCCACTTGTGGAACTCGATGGGGCCTTCGGTGGTCTGCGCCCTGAAGTTGGGCGCCTCGTCGCCAATCCGCAGCGGCATTGGGTGCTCCTTTCGCGGTTGGATGATGTTTAGTCGCGGCGTTCGGGCGCGGCGTAGCCCCGACGTGAACGGGGCCGAGGAGCATCTGGATGGGCCGGCTAGCAGGGGGGGAAGCGATCTTCCGCCTGCCCGCCGGCTCCGGCCCCTGGCCCCTTCGGTCCCCGTACGGGGTTATCGGAGCTTCCCCCCGGCGGTTTTAGGCTTGGATTTACGCGAATGGGCGAACGCATCCCAGGGCTCGCGTCTCGGCGCTGGAACTGCTGAGCGTGCCTCGCTCGGAAACGGCCTCCGTATGATGGCTCTCGCTGCTGTTACACGCTCCGCTCTTTCCACGCCCGTGGGCGCTTCCCACCTGAAGGTCCTGACCACGTTCCGCGTGGGCGATCAGCGGTCGAGCAGGCGGATAACCTCTCGCTCCCCGGATGCGAGCAGGTAGAAGGCCGTGAACGTCGCCGGCCCCTCGCCCTCGGCGTCGAAACGGGCCACGCGGATGCCGGCGGGTTCGTAGAATGCCTCTCCGGGACGGAGATGCTGAACCGGTTGACCCTCGATCTGGAAGGCGATGGCGCCAGACCGGATCACGCCCACGACCGGGCACGGGTGCAAGTGGAGCGGGACCGGCTGGCCGGCTTCGAGCGTGACCTCGTGCACCTCCACCGAGGCTACGGCCCTTTCAGGAGAGAGGCGGGCGGTGAGTAGCTCCTTCCGAGCGACGCGGGAGCGGGTATCGGGCATAGCGGTCTCCGGGGTAGTCGCCGATGTGGCGGGTACCATCGCGATGAGCGGGAAGGCGCGCAGGGCGTTCGCCGAAAAGGCAAGGAACTGGCCTCCTCCTGCAGAACCCCCGAGATGGGCTCTCGGGCGGCCCTAGAAAGGCCAAGTTCGGAACCCCCGGCGCTTCACTCCTAAGCCTCCGGTTCTCGCGAGCTTTTCGAACCTGATGGCCAATCGGAAGACTGGGCCTGCTACTGTCCCCCATACTCGCCGGTGGGCTATCCGGACGCGCCCCGCTCGGGCGCTCCTCGTCGAGCCCCGTGGACGAAGCTTTACGAGATCCCTCTTACATTCCGCACGAGTCGGGAGAGACGGGGTGATGCGATGGAAATCGGGTTCATCGGGCTCGGGACCATGGGGCGCCCCATGGCAGCGAACCTTCTCCGGGGCGGGCACGTCCTCCACCTTCACTCGCGGAGCGGCGTTCCGGAGGAGCTCCTGACCCTGGGAGGGAAGCCTTGCTCGGTACCGAGCGAGCTCGCGGCCCGCTCCCAGGCGATCATCACGATGCTCCCCGACACGCCCGATGTGGAGCAGGTCTTGTTCGGCAAGGAAGGCGTCGCCGACGGGCTCTCACGCGGGAAGGTGATCATCGACATGAGCTCCATCTCGCCCATTGAGACGAAGCGCTTCGCCGAGCGGATCCGGTCGCTCGGGTGCGAGTATCTCGATGCGCCCGTCTCCGGCGGCGAGCTCGGGGCGAAGGCAGGAACCCTGACCATCATGGTGGGTGGATACGAGGAAACGTTCGCCCGGGTGCGACCCCTTTTCGACCTCCTCGGCAAGAACGTGACCCTCGTGGGGGAAAACGGCGACGGACAGACGTGCAAGGTCGCGAACCAGATCATCGTCGCCCTGAACATCGAAGCAGTCGCGGAGGCGCTGCTCTTCGCAAAGCGGGCGGGAGCCGACCCCGCCCGGGTACGCGAGGCGCTCCTCGGGGGGTTCGCGTCGTCGCGAGTGCTCGAGGTCCATGGGAAGCGCATGCTCGAGCGCGCCTTCCATCCGGGGTTCCGCATCGAGCTGCACCAGAAGGATCTCGCACTTGCGCTCTCCGGTGCCCGGGCGCTCGGCGTCCCACTTCCTGCCACGGCGACCGTCCAGGAGCTCTTCAATGCCTGCGCGGCGGCCGGGCAGTCGAAGCTCGATCATTCCGCCCTCCTGACTGCCCTGGAGCGGCTCGCGAGCCTAACGCTCCGCACGTAGAAGGGCTGCCCCTAGCGCGACAGGGAGCCCCTCGGCGGCTGGCGCTCGCGCCGGCACTGGGTCGCCTTCGTGCGCTCGCGGAAAGATGGCTCTGGAGCAGCGAACGGAGCGCGCTCCCTTGAGATGGGTTCACCCACTGGCTTAGGCTGGAATGGCCTCTTCGTCCCTCGGGGCGACAATGCCTGCCCATTCGCTCCTGCAGTGCGTGGAGTCTGTCCCGAGCGCCGATGGACAATGGGCGCCGCTCTCGTTCTACGCCTCGCCCACCCGCTCCAGCGCCCTAGGCGGATCGGACCGGTGACGGCTGACGTTCGCCCCGTCCTCGGGGCGCAGGACGGCGAAGGTCCAGGCACATAGGGCCGTCAAGGTCCCCAGGACCAGGAACGCGCGGTGCAGGGAGCCAATGAGCCCAGCCCCCGCAGCGGGGTGCACGACCCGCAGGAAGAAGGTCACCACGAGCGACGAGATCGCCACGCCGAAGCTCAGGGAAAGCTGCTGGGCCGTGCTGAAGATAGAGCTGGCCTGGCTCGCGTCGCGGTCGCTCACGTCGGCAAAGACGAGCGAGTTCATGCTCGTGAACTGGAGGGAGGAGAAGAAGCCCTGTGCGAAGCTGAGCGCCAGGACGGCCATGACCGGCGCACCCGGCCGGACCATGGCGAAGGCCGCGATGGTCCCCCCGAGCAGAACGGTGTTGCCGACGAGCACCCGGCGGAATCCGAATCGACGCAGGACTCGCTCGCTCAACACCTTCATGAGGATCGAGGCAGCCGCCTGGGGCATCATGAGCAGGCCCGCCTGCCAGGGGGTGTAGCCGAGCCCGAGCTGGTAGAGGAGAGGCAGGAGAAAGGGCATGCCTCCGATCCCCAGGCGCGTCACGAAGCCACCTCCGACCGACGACCGGAAGGTCCGGATCCGAAACAGCGAGAACTGGAGGACAGCGTGAGGGAGCCGCCGGGCGTGGCGGCCGTAGGCGGCAAATAGGGCCGCCGCCGCCGCGGTCATGAGCAGGAGGGGCCCGGCTTCCCAAGCATGCTCGCTGAAGACCTCCAGCACGTGGGAGAGCAGGGCAATGGCCGTGCCGAAGAGGAGGAACCCCAGCCCATCCAGGGGGGGCACGCCGTCGGTCCGGTAATCGGGCATGTACCTTCGAATCAGCCACAACCCCAGGAGCCCCGGGGGAATGTTCAGGAAGAAGATCGCTCGCCAGTGGATCCAGTGGACGATGAGCCCCCCCACGAAGGGCCCGATGAGCGGACCGATGAGGGAGGGCATGACCACGTAGTTCATGGCCCGCAAGAACTCCTTTCGGGGAAAGGTGCGCACGAGGACGAGCCGGCCCACCGGCGTCATCATCGCGCCGCCCGCTCCTTGAAGAAGGCGCGAACCCACGAGCATGGGAACGTTGACCGACAAGCCACACGCCAGCGACCCG
>Ga0335077_10006162_pt1 | contig 14787 bp, 12 predicted proteins | sample Lox_Sample_31_FD_207151 | JGI IMG/M metagenome (GOLD analysis project Ga0335077, IMG submission 207151) | Soil microbial communities from Loxahatchee National Wildlife Refuge, Florida, United States - Lox_Sample_3.1 | ecosystem: Environmental > Terrestrial > Soil > Wetlands | place: USA... | reverse complement strand
ACAGGTGGAGCAAGTTGCGTATCCGCGATAGCGGCTGAGAAACACGCGTACGTGCAGCTTGTACTTCTTGCGCTCGAGGTAAGCGAAGAAGCCCTTGATACCCGGGAAGTGTCCATCGCCCTCGATGATGAGCTGCTGGTCGTCGAACGGCAGCTCCTCCCAGGGCACGTCGAGCGCGATGTTGTGCGTGCGCGCGAAGCGCTTCAGGTCGCTGAACAGCGGACGGTATTTGGGCTTGGTCCAGGGCTCGATGGCGCCCCCACCGAGCGACCGCGATTTGTCCGGGATGACCAGGTCCATGTCGAAGTCGATGGTGTTGCCGAAGCCCTGGCAGCGTGGGCAGGCGCCATAGGGGTTGTTGAACGAGAACAGGCGCGGTTCGGGCTCGTCGAAGCGTAAATGGCAACGCTTGCACTCGAAGCGCTGCGCGAAGCGCAGACTTTGCGGCTCGGCGTCCGCCGGCGCGGTCTCGACGATAATCTCCCCAGCCTCGCGGTAGCAGGTCTCGAAGGCATCCACGATGCGGGAGCGCGCATCGGCGGAAACGCTGATGCGGTCCACCAGTACGAACACAGGCTGTGTGAAGTCGATGTCCAGCAGCGACTCGGGCGTCGAGAATTCGAAGACCTGCGAATTCTGGTATAGCCGGCCGAAGCCGCGCTTGCGCAGCTCGAACAGCCGCGCCTTCAGCAGTTCCTGTTGCGGGACCTCATCGGATTTTTTCTTCCTGCCGCGGCCTTTGGCTTCGGGCGGCGCCGGACGCGCCGGAGCGGTGTGCAGGGGGAAGAAGACCTGGATTCGCGCACCTTCATCGAGCGACAAGATGGCGTCGGCGACTTCGTCCACCGTATCCTTTTTCACTTCGGCGCCGCACTGCACGCAGTAGCTCCTGCCCACGCGCGCGAACAGCAGGCGCAGGTAATCGTAGATCTCGGTGGCGGTGGCGACGGTAGAGCGCGGGTTGCGCGTGGAATTCTTCTGCCGGATGGCGATGGCCGGGGCGATGCCGTCGATCAGATCCACGTCCGGCTTCTCGATGCGCTCCAGGAATTGCCGCGCATAGGCGGAGAGCGACTCAACGTAGCGGCGCTGCCCCTCGGCGTAGATGGTGTCGAAGGCGAGCGACGACTTGCCCGAGCCCGAAACCCCGGTCACCACCGTCATGGTGTTGTGAGGAATGTCGAAGTCGATGTTCTTGAGGTTATGAACGCGGGCGCCGCGTACAACAATGCTTTCCGTGGACATCTCCAGGGACCGCCACAGCGCGGGGAAGACGCGCTGCGGAACCTCTCATTATAAGCGGCGAGAAGAGAACCCGCCACAGAGAGCGAGGGCAGGTAGTGGGTCAGCTTGGCCGCCGGCGCTACTGCTCGCGCTCGCGGCGATACACAAACGCGATGCCCACGAATCCCACCAGCATGGTCACGGCCGGGACGAGCAGCACCAGCACGGCGCGGTTGAGCGCCTTCTGCGACTTCTCGCCGGCGCCGGCGGCGCTCGAGTAGCACATGGCGCATCCCTGTCCGAAGGCCGGGGCGGCCCACAAGGCGACTAACAGCGCGAGCGTGGCCAGGCGGAGGTTCATCAGCGTACCCCCAGCGAGATGATGCGCGCGGCATCGGCGAAGAAGACAGACATCAGGCACAGGCAGACGATCAGCGCCGTCATCAGCACGTAGCGCATGCTGCGCACCTCGAACTTCATGTGCATGAAGTAGAGGATGATGAGCGCCGACTTGATGATCGAAAGCCCCAGCAGGATGAATAGCATCTTCAGCGGCTGCATGTTCTGGTAGCCGAGATAAATTTCGATCCCGGTCAGCGCCAGCAGCGCGCCCCACACCCAGAAGAACTGTCCCGTGTTTACGACCGCACCTTCGTGATTTCCACTCTGCATATCGATCAGTCCTCTCTAGGTGATCCGCGTCGACATTAGGTAAACCAGCGGGAAGATGAACATCCACACGAGGTCGACGAAGTGCCAGTACAGGCCGCTAACTTCAATGTCAACTGCATCATACTTTTTAGGCTTAAAGTAAAGGATCATGCCCGCCACGATGGCGCCCAAGAGCAGCACGTGCGCTCCATAGTGGAACGGGCTCGAGGCTGGCGTCAGCAGCCAGGCCAGCAGCCACAGCACCAGCAGGATAGGGATCCACTTCTTGCGCAGCGCCACCACGCCGAGATAGATGACGCCCAGGGTGACGTGCAGCATGTGCATGCCGGTGAGGGTGAAGAACGTTCCGCCGAACTGCGGCACGCCAGCGGCCCAGGGGTTCTTGAATGGCGTCAGGCCCTCTTCGATCAGGCCAGTCCACTCGACCGAGTGCAGCACCACGAATCCGGCGCCCAGGGCCATGGTGGCCAGGATCCAGCGCGTTGCCGCCGCCATCCGGCCGGCGCCCGCCGCCGCTACGCCCAGCACCATGGTCAGCGAGCTCGACAGCAGGAAGAAGGTCATGATGCTGGCGCGCATGATGCTGGTGGAGTGGAACGGCATGGGCCACGCGGGATTGGAGATGCGCCCGTAGCTGTAGGCGAACAGCAGAGCTCCAAACGTCAGCGAGTCAGACATGATGAACAGCCACATGCCCAGCTTCTTGGAGTTGGTGCGAAACAGCGGCGGCTCGAACGCCTCGGCTGCCGGGTGATGCATCGCTACATCCGCCATCGAATCAAGTCCTCCAGCGCGCTCAGCGCGCGAAGTGCAGTAAAGCGAATATGTAAATCCACAAGAAATCCATGAAGTGCCAGTAAAGCGCGGTTACATCTACCACCACAAAACGAGTTACCAGCGGCTTGCGCAGCAGGGAAGTGATGCCCGCATAGCCGAGCGCCAGCACGCCGCCCAGCAGGTGAAGCGCGTGTGTGCCGGTCAGCACATAGAAAAATGAGCTGCTGGGATTGGTACTGACGAAAATCCCCAGGTGCCGCAGTTGTCCCCAGGCAAGCAGTTGACCGACCAGGAAGCCCGCGCCCAGCACGAACGTGATCCCCAGCCACGGGATGGAGCGCTGACCATTAACGATCAGCACCGGCTCTAGCGATGCGCCGCCACGGGGTGCGGCCTTCAGCTTGCGCGAGAGCGTGCGCTGCGCCATCGCCAGCGTGAAGCTCGAGAGCAACAGGATGACGGTGTTCACCCACAGGAGGGGCGGCAGGCTGATGGGCTGCCAGTCGGTGACGTAGCGGGCGGAGGCATCGCTCCAAGTGCCCACGCCCTGGCGCACGATGTAGGCGCTGGTGAAGGAGACGAAGATCATCACCACCGCCGTCAGGGCGAAAAACATGCCAATGCGGTAGCGGCGCAGGCGGTCACGATGGTCCTCGGGACGGCCGCCTCCCCAGCCGCCATCGCGCGGTGGCGGAACGATAGTTGGCCCGCGCCCGCCTATCTTCGGCTCGTCAACCGCTACCGGACTGAAAGTCGTTACCATGGGTCCTAGTGCGCGCTCACCGTCGCCGGGTCGGTCTGCATGACGTAATCCTTAGCCGCGCCGGGCACGCTGTATTCGTACGGCCCATGATTCACTACAGGCGTTACGCCGCCGAAGTTGTCATGCGGCGGGGGCGAGGGAACCGTCCACTCGAGCGTCGTGGCTTCCCAGGGATTGATCTCGGCCTTCTTGCCCTTCTTCATGCTCCAGAAGAGGTTGAACACGAAGACGAACTGGGCCGCGATGGTGATGAATGCCGCGATCGACATGAACTCCTGCAGTCCTATCAGAGGATGCAGGTAGTTCAGTTCGGTCAACTGCGAGTAGCGCCGCGGATGTCCGGCCATCCCCAGATAGTGCATGGGCATGAAGATGGCGTAGGTGCCGACCAGCGTGATGAAGAAGTGAATTCTGGCGAGGGTTTCATTCATCATCCGCCCGAACATCTTGGGAAACCAGTAATAGCTGCCGGCGAAGATGCCGAAGATGGCGGCCACGCCCATGATCAGGTGGAAGTGTCCGACGACGAAATAAGTGTCGTGCAGCGGAATGTCGAGCACCGGCTGCGCCAGGAACGGCCCGCTCAGCCCGCCCGAAACAAACAGCGATACGAAGCCGATGGCAAACAGCATGGGCGAGCTGAAGCGCACGCGTCCGCCCCAGATCGTGCCCAGCCAGTTAAATGTCTTGATCGCCGAGGGCACGCCGATGGCCATGGTCATGATCGAGAAGGCGAAGGCCGAATAGGGGCTCATGCCGCTCATGAACATGTGGTGGCCCCATACCAGGAACCCGAGAATCCCGATCGCCAGAATTGCGTACACCATCGCCTTGTAGCCGAAGATGGGCTTGCGCGAAAAGGTGGAGAGCAACTGCGACGCCACACCCATGCCCGGCAGGATGGCGATGTAGACCTCGGGGTGTCCAAAGAACCAGAACAGGTGTTGCCACAAAAGCGGCGAACCGCCGGTGTGGGTGATGGGATGGCCGCCGGGGTTCAAGCCTCCGGGTGGGAAGCTGAGATTGCCGCTGACGTTTAGTCCGCCAGGCACGAAGAAGCTGGTGCCGAGGTTGCGGTCGAGCAGCAGCAGGATGCCGCCGGCGAGCAGCACTCCGAAGGCCAGCAGCCCGAGCATGGCAGTCACGAACCACGCCCAGCAAGTCAGCGGCATGCGGAACAGGGACATGCCGCGCGCCCGCAGGTCGAGCGTGGTGGTGATGAAGTTCAGCGCGCCCATCAGTGACGCCACGCAGAAGATCGCAATGCTGATAACCCACAGGTCTTCACCCAACCCCTGTCCTGGGCCTGACGAAGGGATGGCGCTCAGCGTGACATAGTTCGTCCACCCTGATAGCGGCGCACCGCCTTCCACGAAGAACGCCGCGATCATCACCACAAAGGAGACGAAGGTGGTCCAGAACGAGAGCATGTTCAGGGTGGGGAAGGCCATGTCCGGCGCGCCGATCTGGATGGGCAGGAAGTAATTGCCGAAGCCACTCTGCGGCGCCGTGGTGAGCACGAAAAACACCATGATCGTGCCGTGCATGGTGAGCAGCGTCAGGTACTGCTCCGGCTTGATGTGCCCGATCCACGGCAGATTGGCCTCCGGCCACACCAGGTGTATGCGCATGAACAACGACAGGAACATGCCCACGAAGACGGCCACCAGGGCCAGGAAGTAATACTGGATGCCGATCACCTTGTGATCGAGGCTAAAGACGTACTTGCGGATAAAGCCGGTCGGCGCAGCGTGCGCGTGTTGCTCACTCATCGCGTTTGTTCTCCGGGATGATGGATGAATACTTCATTACTGCGCTAGTTTTTCCGCCACCTTGGCGGCCAGCCACTTGTCGTAGTCCGCCTGGCTGACCACTTTCAGCATGCCGTGCATCTTGTAGTGTCCCAGGCCGCAGAGTTCGGCGCAGGCAATCTCGTAATTGCCGATCTTGGTGGGGGTAAAGTGCATGTGGATCATCAGGCCGGGCACGGCATCCTGCTTGAAGCGCATGGCCGGGATGAAGAGGCTGTGGATCACGTCCTGCGAGCGCAGCACCAGCTCGGCCTCGCGGTCGACTGGCAGGTACATGGTGCCGGTGACCACGTCGTCCTTGCCGGCCGGATCATCGGGATCAACGCCCACGGGATTGCCCACCGAGGCGTCCTCCAGCTCCGGCTTGGTGCGGCCCAGCTTGCCGTCCGGACCGGGATAGCGGAAGTACCAGGCAAACTGCAGGCCCGTGACCTCCACTTGCACTGCTCCTGGTGCAGCCCCCTGGAAGCGTGCCTCCGCCCAGATCTTCTCGCCCGAGAGGTTCAGCCCAATAAAGAGGATGGCGGTCAGCAGCGTCCAGGTGACCTCCATCGTGGTGTTGCCGTGGCTGTACTGCACTTTCTGGCCGCGGTCACGATACTTCCAGACCAGGTAGCCGAGCGCTAACTGCGCGGCCAGGAAGATGATCCCCATCAGGATGTAAGTCCAGGTGAAATGGTGGTCAATGGCGACGCCGTTGGCGGACGCCACCGGCAGCGGCGCCCATTTCTGGATCACAAAATAGTAGGTGCTGGAGAGAGTGATCAGCCAAATGATGAACAGGAGCGCAAGCCCCATCTTCTACCCTCTAATCAGATTGGATTGAACGATTGCCCCGCGGACCCCCGTCCGGCGGATTGTCGGTCATACTATCAACACGCGCGCGGCGGCGCAACCAAGAGCCGCAGTGCCTCGCGAGTTGCCGGCTGCGGGATCAGCCGGAGATCTCCTCGGGCGCCATCAGCATGACGTGCGCTTCGCCTTCGATCACCTTCTGGCCGTGCTGGTTGGTCCAGATGGTGGCCAGCGTCAGCAGGGGCCTTTCTTCGCGGGTGTGGCGGATGTGGCTGACCGTCGCGGTCAAAGTCACGGTATCGCCCACGTACACCGGCTTGACGAACCGCAGCGTCTGGTCCAGATAGATCGCGCCTGTGCCGGGCAAGTGCATGCCGATGCAGGTAGAGATCAACGACGCGCTCAGGATGCCTTGCGCGATGCGGCGTTTGAACCGCGTTCGCGCCGCGAAGGCCTCATCCATGTGCAGGGGGTTGCGGTCTCCGGTGAGCTCGGCGAACTTCTCGATTTCCGCCTCGTCGAAGGTCTTGGTTAGTTGGACCGAGTCGCCGACCTTCCACGTATGCTGCACCATAACTTTTCTCCAGACTTGCTTAAGACCTGCAGCCGCGCACCAATGTACACAAGCCCCTTCGCCTGTCATACAATCCTGCATTCATCGCTATTTTAGGGAGATTACTATGTCCAGCCCCAATCCCTACCAACTCGACCTCGACAAGAACGCGGCCAACTACGTGCCGCTCAGCCCGCTGACCTTCATCCGGCGCACGGCGGAGGTGTATCCGGAGCGCACCGCGGTTATCCACGGCAGCCTGAAGCGTACGTGGAAGCAAACTTACGAACGCTGCGTACGGCTGGCGTCGGCGCTGAAGCGGCGCGGCATCGGCCTGGGAGACACCGTCTCGCTGATGGGACCCAACATCCCGGAGACACTGGAATGCCACTTCGGCATTCCCATGACCGGCGCCGTGCTCAACGCGTTGAACATACGCCTCGACGCCGACGCCATCGCCTTTATGCTCCAGCACAGCGAAAGCAAGCTGCTCATCACCGACCGCGAGTTCGCGCCGGTGATCGGCAAGGCCCTCAGCATGGTGCAGAAAAAGCCGGTGGTCATCGACATCGACGACCCGCTCGGCAAAAATGGCGACCGGCTGGGCGAGCTGACGTACGAGCAGTTTCTGGCAGAAGGCGATCCTAACTACGCCTGGGAGTTTCCCGCCGATGAATGGCAGGCGATTGCGCTCAACTACACTTCTGGCACAACGGGCAATCCCAAAGGCGTGGTCTATCACCATCGTGGGGCGTACCTGAACGCCATCGGCGACTTGCTTACCTGGGCGGCGCCGCACTTTCCTACTTACTTGTGGACGCTGCCCATGTTCCACTGCAACGGCTGGTGCTTTCCATGGGCGATCACGGCAATGGCAGGCGCGCACGTCTGCCTGCGCGCGGTTACGCCCAAGGGAATGTACGACGCCTTCGCCGACCACGGCGTGACGCACATGTGCGGCGCGCCCATCGTAATGGGCATGCTGATCAATGCGCCCGACGATGTGCGCCGCAAGCCGCCGCAGACAGTGAAGGTGATGACCGCCGGCGCGGCGCCGCCCGCCGCGGTCATCGAGAAGATGCAGAACCTGGGTTTTCATGTAACACATGTTTACGGGCTCACCGAGACCTACGGGCCGGGCACGGTCTGTGCCTGGCACGATGAGTGGGACACGCTTCCCATCGCTGAGCAAGCGCTCTACAAGTCGCGGCAAGGCGTGCCCTTCGCCACGCTCGAAGGCCTGATGGTCGCCGATGCCACCACACTCAAGCCCGTACCCAAGGATGGCAACACGATGGGCGAGGTCTTCATGCGCGGCAACACCGTGATGAGCGGCTACCTCAAGAATCCCAAGGCCACGCGCGAAGCCTTCGCGGGCGGATGGTTTCACACCGGAGACCTCGGCGTCTGGCATCCGAACGGCTACATCCAGATCAAAGACCGCTCCAAGGACATCATCATCTCCGGCGGTGAGAACATTTCGACGATCGAGGTGGAGTCGGTGCTTTACCGGCATCCGGCCGTGCTCGAGGCTGGCGTGGTGGCGCGCCCGGATGAAAAGTGGGGCGAGACCCCGTGCGCCTTTATCACCCTGAAGGAAGGCACCACAGCGACCGAGCAGGAGATCATCGACTTCTGCCGTCAGCATCTAGCGCACTTCAAGGCGCCGCGGACCGTGGTCTTCGGGCCGCTGCCCAAGACCTCGACCGGCAAGCTGCAGAAGTTCAAGCTGCGCGACCAAGCCAAGACGATCTCGCCGCCTGCACACTTCGAGGCGAAGAAGTGAGCCTCCAACCACTGCGGCACGGAGAATTGAGCCATTAGGTCATTGAGCCATTGAAAATCCGCGATCCTCAGGCTCAATGAATCAATGACTCAATGGCCCAATCCAGGGCCGTGCTTGACTTCCGGCTGCGCTCTCCGTTAGTCTCCGCCCGCTCAAATGACTTGGAGGTAAGCATCCATGAGAAAAACGACGGGATGGCTGTTGGCGTTGTTGCTGCTGCTCGGCGTGCTGGGCACGGCTGCGGCGCAGGAGATGTCAGGAGGACCGCCCAAGGTGCTGGTTGTCTACCGGGAAGTCCTGAAACCTGGCAAGAACGGCATGACCCATGAGAAATCGGAGAGCGCGTTCGTGCAGGCCTTTGCCAAGGCGAAGTGGCCAACCCACTATTTCGCCGCGGATTCACTCTCCGGACACCCGCGCTCACTCTTCTTCATCGGCTACGACTCATTCGCGGACTGGGAGAAGGACAATCTGGCGACCGAGAAAAATCCGCAGCTTGCCGCCGCGCTCGACCGCGCCACGGTTAACGATGGCGAACTACTGAGCGAAGCCGAGGGACTCGTCTTCGCGTTCAATGAAAAATACAGCTTGCGTGCCAGCGTTGACATCGCACACATGCGCTACTTTGAGATCGCGGTTTATCGCGTGCGCCCGGGACATCACCACGAATGGGAAGAGGCCGTTAACCTGGTGAAGGCGGCGTACGAGAAAATCCCTGATGTTCACTGGGCGGCATTCAACACCGTTTTTGGGGGCGAGGACGAAAGCTATGCCATTTTCGTTCCGCGGAAATCTCTGGCGGAAGTCGATAAAGGCTTCGGATCGAGCAGGGAATTCGTCGCTAACATGGGCGAAGAGGGGATGAAGAAGCTCCATGAGCTGGAAGCTTCGGCGATCGTATCCACCACATCGCAGTTATTCCAGTTCAACCCGCGCGAGAGCTATCCCCCGGAAGCATGGGTTAAAGCGGACCCGGATTTCTGGAAGCCCAAGCCGGCCATGCCACCGGCGGCAACGCCGAAGAAATCGAAAACTGTCGTCCAGTGAGCGATTGAGCCATTGATTCACTGAGCCATTGATTCATTGTAGAGTCGTCACAATGGATCAGTGGCTCAATGCATTTAATGGTTAAATCAATCAATGACTCAATGGCCCATTTCGCCTCCCTGGCGGCCGCTGGCCAGCTTGCTGTGGCAGGCTGCCCGTCGCGCACCGCGTCCTACCGGATGGCAGGCGGCGCTCCGCCATATGGGCGCTTTCGGGCTGTTCGCGCTGGCCATCATCGATGGCTCGCCCATTCCAACGCTGGGCAGCCTTGACCTGCTGACCGCCATCCTGGCGGCGCGGCACCGCGAGCCCTGGTATTTCTACGCGCTGATTGCCACCGTCGGAGGGCTGATCGGTTCCTTCATCACCTATTCCATCGGGCGTAAGGCCGGCGAGGCTTACCTTGCACGGAAACTGGGCCAGGGCCGAGTGCGCCGTTTGCTCGACTTCGTCCGCCGGTGGGGTTCCGGCACCTTGATCCTTGCTACGCTCTTTCCTCCACCGTTCCCGGCCACCATGGTCTTCGCGGCGGCCGGCATTTTGAACTACCCCCCGAAGCGTTACCTGATTACGATCGCAGCCGGGCGCGCCCTGCGCTACGGCCTGCTGGCCTGGGCCGGCGAGCACTACGGACGCCACTTCATCCTTCTGGTTCGGCATCCCCAGCGCTACCTGGGCTGGTCAATTCTGATTGCCGTCCTGGTCATCGCCATGGTGGCCGCAGCCCTGCTGATGTCGCGCTGGCTTCGCGAGGAGCGGATCGTAAATAAGCAGATCGAGTCATTGGGACATTGAGTCATTGGGCGATTGAGTCCTTGAGCCATTGAAAACCGCTGAGCCGGGCTCAATGACCCAATGACTCAATGAATCAATGGCTCAATCGTCTCCGTCAAGTAAGCCGCCGGCGTCCTCCGACCATGTACTTCCGTTAGTTGGGGATGATTACCTTTGGGCTTACGCTTAGCTTCGCATGCCCGAGAGCGCCCCTAAACCCGGCGAGCCCATCCAAAGTCGTCTGCGTCAGGCGGAGCGCCGGGAATGGTGGCTGTGGTCGCTAGCCATCCTGGTTACGCTGGTACTGACGGCGGGCATCGCCTCTTTTCTGTTTCCCCTGCTGCATGCCCAGATCGATCCTTTTTACACCTTCAACCTGAGGCTGGCGTCGCGCGGGTTGGTGGGCGCCGTGCTGCTGTTCGATATCTACACGCTTTACCAGCAGTACCTGATCTCCGGCATGCGGCGGCGGCTGAACGAACGCGACGAGCTGTTCCGCCTGGTGAGCGAGAATGCCGGCGACATGATTGCCCTCGTCGACATGGACGGCAACCGCCTCTACAACAGCCCCGCCTATCAGAAAGTGCTGGGCTACTCGGCGGATGAGCTGAGCGCTACTCCGGCCTTCGAGCAGATCCACCCCGACGACCGGCATCGCGTGATCGAAGCCGCCGAGCACGCCCGCCGCACCGGCGAAGGCCGTACCCTGGAGTACCGCATCCGCCACAAGGACGGAAGCTGGCGGGTGCTGGAATCGTCCGCCAGCACCATCCTCGACAAGACCGGCACGGCGGAGAAGATGGTCATCGTCAACCGCGACGTTACCGCCCGCAAACATGCCGAGGAGAAGCTCCTGCATCAGAACTTCCACGACTCGCTCACCGGCCTGCCCAACCGCACGCTGTTCCTGGACCGCGTGCAACGCGCCTTCATCCATTCCATGCGGCACCCGGAGTACAAGTTCGCGCTGCTGTTCATCGACGTGGACGATTTCAAGAAGTTCAACGACAGCTTTGGGTATGCGGCCGGCGACGCGGTGATCGTGGAGCTGTCCACGCGGCTGGCGTCCTCGCTGCGCCGTCACCAGAAAGTGGCGCGCTTGGCCCTGATGCCGCACGGCGATGACAGCCTGGCAAGGCTGGGGGGCGACGAATTCGGCGTGCTGCTGGATGACATCAAGGATCCCAGCGACGCCATTCGCGTGGCCAACCGCATTCAGGAGGCGGTGGCAGCTCCCTTCGCCTTCAATGGCCAGGAAGTGTTCTCCTCGGCCAGCATCGGCATCGTGCTGAGTTCGACCGACCGCGACCGCGCCGAAGACCTGCTGCGCGACGCCGACATTGCCATGTGCCGCGCCAAGACGGCAGGGAAAGCCCGCTGCGAGGTGTTCGACGCGGAAATGCACGCGCGCGCGGTATACCGCCTGCGGCTGGAGCGCGAGCTGCGCGCCGCCGTCGCTCGCGGCGAGTTCGTGGTCCACTACCAGCCCATCGTGCGATTGGAGAATCAGCGCATCACCGGCTTCGAGGCGCTGATCCGCTGGCAGCATCCCGAACGGGGTCTGGTCCCGCCCAACGATTTCATCGACCTGGCCGAGGAGACCGGACTGATCGTCCCCATGAACCGCTGGCTGCTGCGCGAGATCTGCCAGCAGGGGCGAATCTGGCAATCGCGTTACCCCTCCGAGCCGGCACTTACCGTCACCACCAACATTACCTCCAAAGAACTGCTGCAGGAGGACCTGGTCACCAGCATTCGCCAGACCCTGCAACAGACCGCCATGAGTCCCCGCCACCTGCAACTGGAGATTCGCGAGACCGTGGCTATGGCCGATGCCGAAAACGCTGCCCAGGTGCTGGCCAGGCTCAAAGAGCTGGGCGTAAGACTGAGCATCGACGATTTCGGTACCGGATACTCCTCGCTCAGCCGCCTGCAGGGACTGCCCCTGGATACCTTGAAAATCGATCGCAGCTTCATCTCCGATATGGGCGATGACCCCGACAAGCGCGAGATCGTCCGCGTCATCGTCATGCTGGGACAGCAGCTCGGCATGAAAGTTGTGGCCGAGGGCACGGAGACCGCCGAGCAGGTGAAGTATCTCAAGGACCTGGGGTGCGACTACGCCCAAGGCTACTTCTTCTCCCGGCCCGTGGATGCGCGCGCCTTCGAAGAGCTGCTGGCGGGCGGCCAAATTGAGGTTCCCCAGTTGGCGCACTGACGCCGTTCCCGCGGTTCCTTTCCGCATCACCGAGTTCAGATACAATCCGCACCGAGGATCCGCAAGGATGGGCTTAGCTTCCGGCACGCGACTACTGGGCAAGAGGATTGCGGAGGGGATATCGGACGATGGTAAATGGGTGCTGGCAATGCTTCCGGGGCCGCCCTCCAGGCTGATGCTGCTGCCAACCGGAGCCGGTCAGCCGCATGAATTCCCCAACGGAAGTATCGACGGCTACAACTCGAAAGGCTCTTGGTTCCACGACGGTAAGCGTGTCGCTTTCGACGCTCATCTGCCCGGCAAGCCGTCACAAATTTTCCTGCAGGACTTGAGCGGAGGTGATCCACGCCCGATCAGCCCGGACCCGCTGGTCTCGGTGCAGGGCGGCATTTCTCCGAACGATGTGCAAATTCTGGCGTACAACGCGGAGCGAACCTTGGTGCTAGCGCCGATTTCCGGCGGTCCGCCGCGCCCGGTGGCCGGCATTCACGGGGACGACTCGCCCGCCGGCTGGAGCACCGATCCCGCTCACCTGTACGTGGTGGTGGCGGGGACTCTCCATCCCGAGCTTTACCAGGTGAATGTGCTCACCGGGGAACGGAAGTTGCTGCGCAAGATCAGCCCCGCCGATACCGCCGGCCTCTACCCGTTCCGCGGTAATTTCACGGTCGCCGCCGATGGGCGCACCATGGCTTACGAGTACGACCGCTCGCTCGACCAGCTCTTCCTCGCCGAGCCCTCGCGATGACCAACCTGCTCCATTCCTCTGAACTTCCTTCTTGCCGCATACGTAACTGGGTGTGACGATAGCCACAATGGGAGGGAGACCAATGCGCAACCGGTTTATCGTAGGACTCTTCTTGGGATTACTGACCTGCTTGCCGGCAGCAGCCGCGCCGCAGTGTGCCGAGGAAATCCTCGGTAAGGCGAAGCAGGCGGCGGGCGGAAATGCCCTGGACGCGATTCACACCACCTACACCAAGGCCAAGTTCACCACCAGCGGTCTTACCGGTCAAGCTGAGTCCTGGGAGGACAACCTCAGGGGCCGCTATCTCGAGAAATATCAGCTCGGCCCGACCTCCGGCGCCGACGGCTTCGATGGCAAGATGGTCTGGTCGCAGGATTCCTCCGGCGAGCCGCGCGTCGAAGGCGCCGAGAATGCGCGCCAGGGAGCAGCGGATGAAGCCTATCGCACGGCGATGGCCTACTGGTTTCCGCAACGCTGGCCGGCGCAAATCGAGTGTTCCGGCCAGAAACAGGAGCAGGGGAAGACTTTCCAGGTTTTGCGGATCACGCCCCAGGGCGGCCGTCCGTTCGACCTGTGGATCGAGGCGACTACCTACCTGATCGATCACACGGTGGAGAAAGCCGACATCGAGACTCGCAGCACGTACTTATCCGATTACCGCACCGTGAATGGCGTGAAGTTGCCATTTGCGATGCGCTCGACTAACGGTGATACCAAATACGACCAATTTGCGGCGCTGGAGAAAGTCGAGTTCAACGCTCCAGTCGAAGATGCACAGTTCCGGATGCCGCAGCCGCCGCTGCCGGATTTCGCCATTGCCGAAGGCAAGACCTCTACGACATTGCCGTTCGAACTGCTCAACAACCACATCTACGTCGAGGTGAAGCTCAACGGCAAAGGCCCGTTTCGCATGTTGTGCGACACCGGAGGAGCGAACATCATTACTCCGACGCTGGCGCGCGAACTGGATTTGAAAGCCGAGGGAGCGTTGCAGGGGCGGGGCGTGGGCGAGAAGTCCGAAGATGTCGGCCTGGTCAAGATGCAGAGTCTGGGAGTGGGGGAGGCGATTCTCTCCAACCAGGTCTTCGCCGTCTTTCCCTTGGAAACCTTCTCCGCCGTAGAGGGCGTAAAGATTAATGGGCTGATCGGCTACGAGGTTTTCCGGCGCTTTGTCGCGCGCGTGGACTACGAGCATCACCTGATCACGTTGACGGTGCCGTCAGCGTTCGCCTACAAGGGTGACGGCACCACGGTGCCCTTCCAGTTCAACGCCCACATCCCGCAGGTGGACGGTGCGATCGACGGCATCGATGGAAAATTTGACATCGATACCGGCAGCCGTTCTTCCCTCACCGTGCTGGGGCCCTTTGCGGAGAAGCATGATCTTGCAGCCCGCTATGGCGCCAAGCTGGAAGCAGTAACCGGATGGGGAGTTGGAGGCGCAGCGAGAGGGTTGGTCACGCGTGTCAAGGTTCTCCGCTTGGGGAAAGTGGAGGTCCGTGATCCGGTTGCGGAGCTGTCGTTGCAGAAAAAGGGCTCGTTTGTGAATCCGTATGTGGCCGGGAACGTCGGCGCGGGCGTGCTGAAGCGCTTTAATATCACCTTCGACTACCAGCACC
>Ga0335077_10006161_pt1 | contig 14788 bp, 14 predicted proteins | sample Lox_Sample_31_FD_207151 | JGI IMG/M metagenome (GOLD analysis project Ga0335077, IMG submission 207151) | Soil microbial communities from Loxahatchee National Wildlife Refuge, Florida, United States - Lox_Sample_3.1 | ecosystem: Environmental > Terrestrial > Soil > Wetlands | place: USA... | reverse complement strand
GTGGTGATGACCTCGCGCCGTCCAGGCTCGCGGAGCGCGTCGTACAGGCGCGCGATCGAACGCGCGGTGTTCCGGAACGCGGGGTGGGTGGTGACGTCCTGAACCCGCTCCCCGTAGACGTAGACCTCGCGGCCGTCGCGGATGCTCTCCAGATACTCCTCTCCGGTGAATGGTTCGGTTGTCCTGGGGGTGCTGTCGAGCATCGGATCCACGGCTCCTCGCTAGGCGGTTTCTGTCAGACCGATCCTTCCATGCCGGGAGATCGATCGGCAACCGCCAATCCGAACGGGCTTCCCTCGGTGTCCTTGCAGATCGCCCAGCGAGCCCCGGGATGGATCACCGTTCCGCCGAGTGCCTTGACCTTCTCGATCGCCGCTTCGACGTCGCTGACCTCGAAGTACGGGAGCGAGAACGAGTCGCCCGGCCCGCGGCCGCGTTCGTGCACCCCGATCATCGGGGTCACGCCCGGCGTCTGCCAGCCCTCGCCCTGCCCCGGTGCGCGATCCTCGAGTGGGGCGTCGAGCAACCCCGACCAGAAGCGGCGGGCCCGCTCGGGATCGTCAGCGGGAAACTCGAGCAGCGACAGGAAGGCGCGCAATCCAGGAGCCATTCTCTCAGCCCGACCCGCCCGGCACGATGCGATAGATCGCGCCGGTCTGATCGTCGCTTACGTACAGCGCGCCGTCGGGACCGGGCACTGCGTCGACGGATCGGCCCCAGCGTGAGCCGTTCGAGGCCTGGAACCCTCCCACGAGGGTGATCGCGCTCCCGAGCGTGCGCGCGCTCGCGTCCCAAGGCAGCCACAGGACGGCCGGTGGGCGCGGCGGATGACGGTCCCAGGATCCGTGCACAGCCACGACCGCGCCGTTCTTCCACGGCGTGGGCAGCGCGCTCCCGGTCAGGAAGTGGAATCCGAGGGGGGCGCTGTGCGCCGGAATCCCTCGATCGATCCGTGGCAGCTTGGCGCAATCCAGTTGTCGCCCGCCGGCGTTCGTCTGGACATCGGCGTCGAATCGCATGTCGCCGTAGTCCTCGGCCGTGCCGGCGACGCCGGGGTGGACGTCGGGATCGGGATCGCAGAACGGCCAGCCGAGGTTTCGGCCTGGGGTCAGGCGCGCCAGCTCATCGGGCGGGTGGTTGTTGACGTATGACCCCATCACCTGGCCGTACGCGTCGGACGCCCCGCCGTAGGCGCGATGGAACGGGTAGGCGATATCGTCGCGCTGGTTGACCGCGGTCCAGAGGGTGCCGTCGGGAGCGAATGCCAAGCCGTCACCGTTGCGGATCCCGGTCGCGAACACCCGGGTGCGCTTGTCCGCCGGGTGGTAGGCGAGTACGGAGGCGCGCGGGACGCCGCCGCGGCCCGGGGCGCTGGCGTTTGTCGCGCTGCCGATGTCAACGTAGACCGTGTGGTCGGAGCCGACGACCACGTTCTTCAGCGGGTGAGCGCCGTCGCCGGGAAGGTTGGGCATCACGACCGTGCGCGCGCCGACGCGGTGGCCGCGCCACACGTACCGGTCGACCTGGTCGGACTCGGCGACGTACAGCACCTCGTGGCCGCCCAGCCGATCGAACGCCATGCCCTGGGGACTGGTCAGGCCGGAGACGAGGGTGCGTGCGACGGGCGGCTGTCCGCGGCGAGCACGCGGCACCAGCTCGGTGATCGTGCCCGCGGTCGGCTGGCTCACGAGCAGATCGCCCTCGGGCGTCCACGCCTCGAGGCGCGCGCCGGACACGAGCGCCCACACTTCGGCCTTCCAACCGCGCGGCAGCGTCATCGTGGGCCGCGAGCCGTACGCTCGATTCATCGCCGGAACCTGCACCGCCACGTGTGCGAATCCGGCGCGGGCGGCGGCACTGGCTGTGACGCGCGCGGCTGCGTCGGTCGCGACCTCGGTGCCTCCACTGCCGCATCCGGCCAGCAGCAGAGCCGCCAGGACCGCCAGGACGCCGGGAGCTGAAATCAGTCGCGGACCGAATCGCATCTCGCCTCAGTTCAGCACAGGACGTCCGGGCTGCGCGAAGATCACCCGATGACCACGCGCGCGGCAGTGACCGAATGGTTGGCCGAGTACGAACGGGCCTGGCGGACGGCGGGAACCCGCGGCCTCGACCAGTTATTCACCCCAGACGCCAGCTACCAGCTCGATCCATACGAGCCGCCGATCGAAGGCCTCCGGCAGATCGCGGCGATGTGGGAGCGCGAGCGCGAGGGTCCCGACGAGCACTTCACGATGGACAGCGCGATCGTGGCGCTCGACGGCGATACCGCGGTCGTCCGCCTCGAGGTCCGCTACAAGGACCCTCCTCCGCGGGAGTACCGCGACCTGTGGATTCTCGAGTTCGACCCGGCGGGTCGATGCCGGTGCTTCGAGGAGTGGCCGTTCTGGCCGAAACGGCCACGCGTGGACCCCGACGCTTCGCACCCGTAGCGCGCGGTCCCAGGCCCGTCGCATAGGCTGCGCTGAGTGCCAACCGGCTGCTTCATCTCCACCGGCCGCTCCCTGGACCAGGCGATCGAGCGCGTCCGGCTCGCCGAGTCGCTCGGGTACCACTCGGCGTTCGTGACCCACATCGCAGGGCGCGAGTCGCTGACCGTGGACCGCCTACGCCCTCGCCACCGAGCGCATTCGCGTCGGGACGGGCGTCGTGCCGATCTACACGCGCACGCCCGCGACCATGGCGCAGACCGCGGCGACGATCGACGAGCTCTCGGGCGGCCGGCTGACGCTCGGGCTCGGGGTGTCGCACCGCCCCGTCGTCGAGGGTTGGCACGGCCAGACGATCGACCGCCCGGTCGCCGAGATGCGGGAGTACGTCGCGATAGTCCGCGCGATCCTCCGGGCCGAGGATCCTCCGCCCGGCGAGAAGTGGCAGACGGGCTTTCGTCTCGCCGGCCTCGACCCTCGCCCCGAGGTCCCGATCTTCATCGCCGCCCTGTCGCCGGCGATGCTCCGGCTCGCGGGCGCGGTCGGAGACGGCGTGATGTTGTGGCTCTGCAACCCGAGCTACATCCGCGACGTCGTCATGCCCGCGGTCCGCGAGGGTCGCGAACGGGCCGGACAGACGATGAGCGGGTTCGAGATCGTCGCCGCAGTTCCGGCCGCGCTGACCGACAACCCGTCCGACGCGCACGCCGCGATCCGCGCGGAGCTCCTGCCGTACTTCACGCTGCCGTTCTACCGCGCGATGCTGGAGGCCTCGGGCTGTGGCGACGACATCGCCGCGTTCGACGCGGCGCAGGGCGACGCCGAGACGATGCGCGCGGCGATCTCCGATCGCTTCCTCGACGCACTGACCGCGGTCGGCGACGAGTCGGCGGTCCGCGCCGGGGTCGACCGCTACGTCGACGCCGGCGTCACGCTGCCGTGCATCGGGCCGATCTCGCGCACCGACTTCGAGGCCACGCTGCGCGTCGCGGCGCCGTAGAGGCCGGGATGTCTACCCGGCAGCGGCGGCGGTGGCCGGCGCCGGCGGGCGCGCGAGCAGCAGCGTGACGATGTAGGAGACCACAACGCCGACGATGATCAGCGGCTCGACATTGGGGCCGGCGTGGCTGCACAGCACGGTGGCGATCAACACGGCCGACAGGGGAAGCCGGAGCACCGCGACGGTCGCGGCGCCCATGCCGACCGCGATGCCGGCCTGGATCGGAAAGCCGGGCAGATGGGACGCCAGCACGCCGGCAGCGGCACCCAGGAACAGGGCCGGAAACGTTGGGCCGCCGCGGAAGCTGCCGAGCGACAGGCCGTAGCCGATGCCCTTGAAGACGATCAGCCAAATGAGCGCTCCGACCGACCACGTCGACGCCTGGCTGACGAGGCCGGGCAGCGCGTCCTGTCCCGAGAACAGCACCTCGTTGAAGCTCTTGCCTGTGATCTGCGAGAACAGGACGGCGAGGCCGCCGATGATCAGCGCGATCGCCGGCAGGAGCAGCAGCAATCGTCGGTGCGAGACGAATCGATACGTGTGCAGGCCGCCGCGGATGATCACGCTCGTTCCGGCGGCGATCGCGATGCCCAGCGCGATCGTCCAGGCGAACTCGCCGACGTGAGGACGTCCGGCGTCGGTCAGGGAGAGCGCGCCGAGCGCGTAATGGCTCGTGTTCAGCCCCGTGAACGAACCCATCCCGATCGACACGAGCGACCCGATCCCCGCCGCCAGCAGGCCCGGAACCACGACCACACGTAGCCGCGGGCCGCCGAGCCCGGTGGCTTCGATCAGGAGGACGGCTGCGAGCAGCGGCGACTCGAAGATCAACGAGACGGCTGAGAAGGCCCCGGCCGCGGCGATGATCATGAGCGCCTCCGACGGGAAAGGCCGACGAGTGAGGTTGACCGCGAGCACTGCAGTTCCGGACCCGAGCGCGATCAACGGCGCCTCCGGCCCCAGCACGAGCCCGCTGCCGACCGTAGCGAGGCCGGCCAAGATCACCCCGGGCAGCACCTTCGGTCCGGCCGAACCACCCACGGCGAGTCCTTCGGCCGGGATATGACCCCCGTTCCCCGGGAGCCGCATGATCGCGATAGCGCAGATCAGCGCGCCTACGGCCAGGACCGGAAGCGGCCACCACTTCGGCGGCCCGTTCTGGTACCCCACCGCGTGCGGCAGGTGCACGTAGAGCTCCTGCTGGATCTGGTAGATCCCCTCGAGGAAGCACCACGCGGCCAGCGATACGACCACGCCGATGACCGCGACCACGACCAGCAGCCCCGCGTAGCGCTTGCTGCGGATCGTCGCGTCGGCCTGCTCAGCGGAGAGCGCCGGGGCGCTGTCGGACGCAGCCATTCAACGGGTCACGCTACGGCGCAGATACCCGCGGTCATCACCCGGTTCGGATGAGCACGCGAAGGCATCCGGCGACGATGATCCGCGTGATCGCCCGTGTCCGACGTCATCCTGCTCTCGCTCACCGCCTCGCTGAACCCAACGCTCGTCGCGGCCACGACCGTGATGCTGTTGCTCGACAAGCCGGTCCGGCTGATGGGCGGATACCTCCTCGGCGCGTACCTCACGAGCATCACGCTCGGCCTGATCATCGTGTTCTCGCTGTCGGACTCGGCCGCGGCCAACACCACCGAGAACACGATCAGCCCGGCGGTCGACATCGGCCTGGGAGCCGTCTTCCTGGCCATCTCGTTCGTCTTCTACACGGGCCGGGTCGAGCGCATGCGGGAGCGACGGGCGGCGAAGAAGGCGGCGAAAGGGCCACAGGAGCCGCCGCGGTGGCAGCGTGAGCTGAGCAAGGGCTCGCCGCGCGTGACGTTCCTCGTCGGTGCTGCGCTGACGCTGCCCGGCGCCTCCTACCTCGCCGGACTGGCCTCGATCCACAAGCTGCACTACTCCACGCCCGAGACGGTGTTGCTCGTGATCGGCTTCAACGTGGTGATGCTGTGGCTGCTCGAGGTCCCATTCGTCAGCTTCCTCCTCGCGCCGGAGAAGACGCCGCAGGCAATCGCCCGCGCCAAGGCCTGGGTGAGCCGGCACTCGCACACGTTCGCGGTGAGGGGGTTCGGGGCGATCGGCGCCCTGCTCGTCCTCAAGGGCGTGATCGGGTTCCTTTGATCAACTAGTAACCGACGCCGGTCTTGACGCGCTTGCGATCGTGCTCGTGGAGGCGGCCCTTTTTCTCGAGCGTGTCGCACGCCTCGCAGAGGTCGTTGTACAGCGTGTGAGCCAGGGCGTGGCCAAGTGTCTCCTTGACGAGGACGCGCATGATCTTCACGTGCTCGGCGTTCGGTGGGAGCGTGTACGCCGGGACCATCCAGCCCCGCTCGGCGGCGACCTGGGAAGCGAGGTCGAACTCGTCGTATGGGTGCTCGCCGGCCAGCTGGAAAGCGAGTAGCGGAAGCTGCTCCTCGTCCGCCCCGATCAATTTGAAATGGCCCTCCGCCGCCATCTCCTGCGCCAACGTGCGAGCGTTCTGGTGCATCGTCTCCATGACGTACGTGTAGCCGTCGAACCCGAAGCGGATGAAGTTGTAGTACTGGGCGAGGACCATGGACGAGCCGGTCGAGAAGTTCAGCGTGAACGTCGCGTCGGTCTTCCCGAGGTAGTTCTCGTAGAAGACGAGGTCCTCGGCGAGGTCGCTGCGCTCGCGGAACACGAGCCAGCCGATCCCGGGGTACACCAAGCCGAACTTGTGACCGGACACGTTGATCGAGCGGACCTGCTCGAGCCGGAAGTCCCAAGCCGAGTCCGGGTACACGAACGGCCAGAAGAACCCACCGCTGGCGGCGTCGACGTGCAGTGGCACGTCGAGCCCGCGGTCATTCTTCAGGCCTACGAGCAGGGCGTTGATCCCGGGGATGTCGTCGGAGTGGCCGGTGAACGTGGTGCCGAGCACCGCCGCAACGCCGATCGTGTTCTCGTCTACGTGGGGCTCAACGTCGTCGGGACCGATCGTGTACTTGTCCGGCGCCAGCGGGACGATCCGCGGCTCGACATCGAAGTAGCGGCAGAACTTCTCCCAGACGACGTGCACGTCGCCGCCGAACACGAGGTTCGGCCGGTCGGTGGGCTTGCCGGCGGCTTCGCGGCGCTGGCGCCACTTCCACTTGAGCGACAGCGCCCCCAGCATGATCGCCTCCGAGGAGCCCTGGGTACGCGCGCCGGTCGTCTCTCCCGGGGCGTGGAACAGGTTGGCGATCATCCGGATGCACCGTTTCTCGATCTCTGCCGTCTGCGGATACTCGGCGTGGTCGATGAAGTTGCGATGCAGGTTCTCGGCGATCAGCCGCTGGGCCTCCGGCTCCATCCAGACCGTGACGAACGTCGCGAGGTTCCGGGCCGGGATCCCGTCCAGCACCAACTCTTCCTCGATCAGGCGGAAGGCATCCAAGGCCGTCATACCGGTTTCGGGAAGTCGCTCGTCCGGGGCGGGCTCGAGCAGGAACTTGTTGCCGAATCTCTCCTCGAGGCGCTCGGACCGTACGCGCGTCATCTCTGTCTTTCTCCTCGGTTCATGGGAAGGGAGCTCGATCGTCGGCGTGAGGAGCCGGCGATGCATCACCCCGATCGGGCGATGCGGCCCTTGCGCAGCCGCTTACGGTCAGCGTCTTGACCCGCCCGCGGTGGATGGCGCTGTTCTTCGCGCTCGGCTCGACGTGCTTCCTGATCGGCCCCTTCCCCGGGTACGTGCAGCTCGTCGGCGAGACGGCCGATGGCGTGACGTTCTTCGTCGGCTCGATCCTGTTCACCACCGGCGGTGCGTTTCAGTCCTGGCTGGCCTGGCCGGACCGGCATGGCCGGGATGCGGGACGGGCGGCCTGGTGGAGCGCGGTGATCCAGTCTGCGGGCACGCTGTTCTTCAACCGCACGACGTTCCGGGCCTTGCAGACGGCGGTCTCGAGCCCGAGCTACAACCGGTTGGTGTGGCGCCCAGACGCGCTCGGATCGATCTGCTTCCTCGTTTCGGGCGCGATCGCGTATCTCGCGTCGCCCCGACACGGCTGGCTGCCGGCGCGAGAAGGGCCCGGCTGGTGGCAGCCGGCGGTCAACCTGCTCGGCTGCATCTTCTTTGGCATCTCGGCCGTCGCCGGTTACGTCGTCCCGTCGAAGGGCTCGGTCCTCGCGCTGGCGGCCGCCAACTGGAACACCTCCTTGGGCGCCGCGTGCTTCCTGGCGTGTGCGCTCTCCACGCTGTTCGGGCCGGCGACCGAATCCGAGCAGGTTCGCCGATAATCCGGACGACGTGATCGACCGTCTGCCGACCGCCCCGATAGCCGCCGCCGGGCTGATCGCCGGCTACGCCGTTGCTGTGACGACCGGATCGCGACCCCTCGGCGGTCTCGTCCTGGCGCTCTGCGGCGTGGTGTGCATCGTGATCTGGCTAAGACGCGACGGGCGGCGCGTGGCGTGGCGGTTGACGCTGGTAGGCCTCGGTGCGTTCGTACTCTCGCATGTCGTCGCGTTGGCGATCGGCGCGTGGCCCGCCGTCGTGCTCGCCGCGGCCGTCACGTTCGGCGCATGTTGGCGGCTGTCAGATCAGCGACGACCGGGCGTCACGCGCGCCACGGCTGCGCGCGTCGAGTCCTGACCTGGGCGACAGCACGACGAGCCGGTGGATCGCGCGCAACCGCCGTTGCTGGCCGATGACGGCAACGAGCTCGGCGCGCTCGCGCACCCGCGCATCGGCCGGCACGACGTAGGTCCGCGTCTCGTCCGCGCCCAGCACGCCGACCCACGCATGTTTGTCCGCCAGCAGCTCGGACCGGATGCTGCCGGTCCTGATCCGCACGTACGCCGATCCCTCGAGGCGCAGTCGCGCGCTGGGTGCGCGAAGGGACATGCCGAGAAGCACCGGGGCCCCACCCGGGTTGGTGACGGTCACCGCCGCACCGCGCGGGGCGGTCCTCGGCTCGACGTGCAAGAGCAGCGCGTCGCCGGGCTGGTCTCCGGCGCGCAGGCCCAGGGGAACGAGCGCCGCCACGCCGCACAGCACGAGCAGCAGCCCCGCGATGCTGAGGACCATCAGCTCGTTTCCCGGTGCAGGAGCGGCAGGCCGCCGGCATCCAGGTTGCGCGGCGGGGTCAGTCGGTCGCGCAGTCGTCTCAGGACCGATTGTGGGCGCCCGAGGTGCGGCACGGTCAGCTGCCGGGCGCGCTCGAGGACCAGCTCGGCCACCTCGGAGCTTCGCCGAAACGGGTTGGAGATCGTCGCACCGGTGGACACCGACGCCGCCACCCACAACTCGTCGCCGACGAAGCCGAGCAGCACCGGTGCCGCAGGCACGGTTGCCTCGTCGAATTCGGCCAGGATCGCGAGCTTGGCGGCGTCCTCCGCCGTGGCCCAGCGGATGGTGACCGCGGGCGAGCGGCGATAACCGGCGACGTCGATCGGTGGTTTCGGGGCGAACAGGTTCATGGCGATGACACGTAGGTTGAGTTGAAGACGCCATAAATGCAAATATGCTTCCAGCTGATCCCCTATAACATTTCGTCATGCTCGATGTGAGGCGACTCAGGGTCCTCCGCGAGGTCGCTCGGTGCGGCTCGTTCTCGGGTGCTGCCGAGACTCTCGGTTACACGCAGCCCGCCATCTCGCGCCACGTGGCGTTGCTGGAGCGGGAGACGGGAACGACGCTGCTGGAGCGCCGGCCCACCGGCGTCCGGCTCACCGACGCCGGTGAGCTGCTCGTGCGGCACGCCGATGTCATCCTGGCGCGCCTGCAGGACGCCGAGGAGGATCTCGACGACCTGCTCGGGCTGCGGACCGGGAAGCTCCGCATGTCGACCCTCAGCTCCGCCGCGGCGACGATCGTCCCGCTGGCGGTCCTCGAGTTCCGCAACCGGCTGCCCGAGGTCGAGCTGTCGGTGTCGATGATCGAGCCGCCGGGAGTCCTCCCGATGCTGCGGACCGGCGAAGTGGATCTCGCCCTCTGCAACGACGAGGGGGTGCTCGAGCTGCCCGACGTGGACGGGGTGTTGCTGTTCGAGGAGCCGATGCTTCTGGCGTTGCCGCGCCACCATCGACTGGCCAGTCGAAGCCGCCTGCGCCTGGGCGAGCTGGCCGAGGAGCGGTGGATGCTCGGCACGGACCACGCGTGCCCCGACGCCGATCGATTCCTGCGCGGCTGCCATGCCGAGGGATTCGATCCGAAGATCGCCTTCCACCACGACGACTACGCGGCGATCCTCGGCTTCGTGGCGGCGGGCATCGGAGTGGCGCCGGTGCCCGACATGGTCGCCCGCAAGGCGTCGGCCGACGTCCGGATCTGCACGGTTCTCGGGGTCAAGCTCACCAGACCGATCGTCGCGGTGATGCCGTCGGGATACCAATCGCGGCCGGCGCGGGCCATGGTTGAGGTCCTCGAGCAGGTCACGGGGGAGTGGCAGGCCGCGGGTCAGACGGTGGCGCCGGTAGCGCGCACCCAGGCCGCCTGAGGTCCGCCCGGGTCAGAGTGGGCGGGGCAGCTTGGTGCTGCCCGGCGCGCGCAGGCCGTCGATGATGATCTCGACGAGCCTTGGCCAGCGCCCGGCCGCGGGGCCGGCGAGCTGCTGGGTGGCGCTCCCGAGTCCGCACACGATCATCGGGATGTCCTCCCACGTGAGGTCTCGCCGTAGTGTCCCGGCGCGCTGCGCCCGCTTCACGAGCCGATCGGCGAGCTCGGGCAGCCCGGCCGCTTCCGCCGCGTCGCCGACCATCTCCGGACGGGTGTTCATGACCTCGGTGAGGCCTCGATCGTCAGCGTGCATGCTGGCCGTGAAGCGGATGAACTCGGCGATCGCGTCCCAGGCGTCGTCTCGCTCCAGGCACTGGACGGCCTTCAGCCTCACCTGCTCGAAGTCGGCGGCGACAAGGGCGGCGACCAGGTCGTCCTTGCTTGGGAAATGGCGGTACACGGTGCCCACGCCGACGTTGGCCGCGCGAGCGACGTCGGGCATCTGGGCCTCGAGCCCCTCCTCGGCAAACAGGCGCCGCGCGGCCTCGAGCACCGCCGCCCGATTGCGGCGGGCGTCGGCACGCTGCCCCTTGGTTTCGTCGATCGCGGTCATGGACGGAATCTTGTCATGGGTGGCCCCGGGATGTTGACAAACGGAATGGTGATTCCTATATTATCGGAAAACGGATTCCGCTTTCCAACTTTCTGTTTAGAGGTGCAATCGGACATGACACGCCAAGCCAACGACGTCGACCGGCGGTGGACCGCGCTGATCCTGCTCACGGTCGCGCAGTTCGTCGTCGTTCTCGACGCATCGATCGTCAACGTGGCCCTACCCAGTATCGGCAAGGGGCTGCACTTCTCCGACAGCGACCTCCCTTGGGTCGTCAACGCGTACGTGATCGCGTTCGGTGGCTTCTTGCTGCTCGGCGGGCGCGCGGCGGATCTCCTAGGCCGCCGGCGCGTGTTCATGGCCGGTCTTGCGGGCGTCGCCGTCGCGTCGCTGTTGGCCGGGTTCGCCGCGACACGTGGCGAGTTGATCGCCGCGCGCGCCGCCCAAGGGCTCGCCGCCGCGTTCATCTCGCCATCGGCGCTATCGATCGTGACGACCTTGTTCACCGATGGCGCGGAGCGTAACCGAGCGCTCGGCGTGTGGGGCGCGGTCTCCGGCGCGGCCGGCGCGGTCGGCGTGCTCCTGGGCGGAGTCCTCACATCCGGTCTCAGCTGGGAGTGGGTGCTGTGGGTCAACGTCCCGGTGGCGTTGATTGCGCTGGCGCTCACGCCGGGCATCGTCCCCGAGAGCCGCTCGGAGGCGACGACCCGTCACTTCGACGCGGCGGGCGCCGTCGCGATCACGGCGGGTCTCTCGGTCCTGGCCTACGCGCTGCTCGACGCGAGCTCCGCCGGGTGGGGCTCGACCAAGATCGTGAGCCTGCTCGCGCTCTCGGTCGTCCTGATCGCCGCCTTCATCCTGATCGAATCGCGCTCGAAGGCGCCGCTCGTCCCGCTGCAGATCTTCCGTCTGCGGACGCTGACCGGCGCCAACATCGTCGGGCTGCTGCTCGGCGCGTCGCTGTTCGCGATGTTCTTCTTCATCAGCCTGTACATGCAGCAGGTGCTGCACTACAGCCCGATCCACGCCGGGCTCTCCTACCTGCCGCTGGCCCTGACGATCATCGTCGCGGCCGGTTTCGGCGGGCAGCTCGTCACGCGGTTCGGCTTCAAGCCGATCCTCGCCTCCGGGATGGCGATCATCGCCGGCGGCCTGGTCTGGTGGAGCCACATCGCGGTCCACGGGAGCTTCCTGGGCGACATCCTCGGCCCGTCACTCCTGGTCGCGGTCGGGCTCGGGCTCGGCTTCGTGACCTCGACGATCGCGGCCGTGGCCGGCGTCGAGCCGCGCGAACAGGGGCTCGCCAGCGGTCTGATCAACACCTCGCAGCAGTTCGGCGGGGCGCTCGGCCTGGCCATCCTCGCCACGATCGCGACCAGTCGCACCAACCACGCCCTGGCCAGCGGCACATCGACCCTGCCGCACGCCCTGACCGTGGGCTTCCAGGCCGCGTTCCTGGGCGGGGCGGTGATCGCGGCGCTCGGAGTCGTCGCCACGCTGCTCCTGATCCGGACTCGCGACAGCCGCGCTCAGCTCGAGATGGCCGAGGCGGAAGCGGCGCCGGCGAACGCGTGATCGAATAGCGCACGTCGGCGGGACGTTCCGGCGTCCCGCCGGCGTGGACGCGGCCGTCAAGCAATCCGCTGTCAAGGCGCCGGTCTAAAGATCGAGGTCGAACGCGTAAACGTTCAGCGCGAATAGTGGTCGTCTACCCGATGCGGCGGCTCCGGCTTTAGGCCAATCATGGCGGTCCGAACGAAGCCCGCGAGTAAGGATCGATCATGACAACACGCCGCAGCCGTAGATCGCGCGGTTCGCGCCATCTGATGATGACCCGCTGGTTGATCGCGGTGCTGTCCGCGTGGGCCGGGTCGGCCGTCCTCGCGGCAGGCGCCTCGGCCGCCTCGACAGCGGTGAAGATCGGCGTCGTCCTGCCACTCAGCGGCACCTCGGCCACCGTGGGCCAGGCGGCCGAGCACGGCGCGCAGTTGGCCGTCCAGCAGGCCAACAGCGGCAAGCTGGTGCCGGGGGTCACCTTCAGCGTCGCCGCGAAGAACGACACCCCCGCGGCGGGTAGTCCGAGCGGCGCCACCGGCGCAACCCAGATCAACGCGCTGATCGCCAACGGTCAAGTCGCCGGAGCGGTGGCGCCGTTCGACACCGCCACCGCGCTGGGCGAGCTGCCTGCGGCCAATCGTGCGCCCTTCGCGACGATCTCGCCGTCGGCAACCGACACCTGCCTGACGATCACCGCCGCGCTCGGTTGTACCGGCAACCCGGCCGAGCTCTCCACCGTGCAGCCCACCGGACGCACGACGTTCTTCCGCGTCGTGCCGGCGGACGCACTCCAGGGCGCCGCGCTGGCGGACGTCCTGTTCAACGCCGGCGGCTACCACAAGGCGTACGTCATCGACGACACGAGCTCGACCGGTGCGGCGCAGGCAACGACGTTCATCGGCCGCTGGCAGAGCGACGGGGGAAACGTGGCCGGCCACGTGTCGGTGCCGACGGGCACCGTTAGCTACGTCAATCTGCTCACGACGATCGCGGCGATCAAGCCGGATGTCGTCGTCTACGCCGGCAGCGACGAGGCGGCGGGCACGGCGCTGCGCCGCCAGATGTTCCAGATCCCGGGCCTGGCCAGAACGTCGTTCGCCGCCACATCCATCCTGCACACCGACGCGTTCCTTCAGACCAACGGTCTGGTCGGCGGTCCGACATTCGTGGTTGCACCCGAGCCGCAGCTCGGGCAACTGCCTTCCGCGGCGACGTTCGCGACCGCCTACCAAGCCAAGTTCGGAACCCCGAGCACGGATGCCGCCCGCGGCTATGACAGCGCCGAGGCGCTGCTCCGCGCGATCAAGTCGGCGATCGCCGGTGGCGCGAAGGCCCCCGCGACCGCGGGCTCGGCTGCCGCCCCGTTCCGCAACGCAGTGATCGCGGCGCTCGTGCATACGACGTTCACGGGAGCCGATGGATCGATCGCGTTCGCGCCCGACGGCGATCTCCGGCAAGGGCCGATCGAGGTCGATCGGGTGGGAACGAGCCCTGTCCCCGGGGGCACGGCGCCGAACTGGACCCCCGCCGGCGTCAGCCAGGCCGCCGACCCGGCGCCCGCCGCGACACCGACCCCCTCGGCGCTCGACTTCGGTATGACCCAGACCCAGAGCAGCTCGGAGCTAACCCTCCAGCTCACCAACACCGGCATCGTCCCGTTCGGCGTTGGCTCGGTGTCGGTCATCGGTGCAGGCTTCGCGCTCGCGGGCACGACCTGCACAACCGCCAACGTCGTCGCGGCCGGACACTGCGCGGTCACCATCCGCTTCACACCCGGGGCGGCAGGCACGTTCGCCGGGAAGGTCACCGTAATCGACACGACCGGCGCGACCGTGCAGAGCGCCTCCCTCAGTGGGACCGGCGTGAAGCCGCTCGCGTTGCCGGCCGCCGTGTACCTCGGCAACGGCGCCAACAGTTCGGTCCGGTCGTTCACGCTGCCGCTGGCTGCGAACCAGAGCCCGGCGACCACGCTCGTCGGCGCGGATACCGGACTCAATGGGACCGGGGCTGTGGCCGTGGACAAGTTCGGCACGCTGTACGTGGCGAACTCCAACGCCGAGAGCATCACGACGTATCGGGGTGACGCGACGGGTGACACGCGGCCGACGTCGGTGATCTCCGGCCCCGACACCGGGCTGGCCAACCCGACAGCGATCACGCTCGACGCTCAGGGACGTCTGTACGTGGCCAACGCGGCGGCCAACACAGTCACCGTCTACGCGGCCGGTGCGACCGGTGATGCGATGCCGATCCGCACGATCACCGGCCTTACCGGGCCAAGTGGGGTCGTCGTCGACGGCGCGGGCAACCTTTGGGTCGCGAACGCGCCAATCAACGCCGTGATGCGCTTCGGGCCCTCGGACACCGCACGCGCTGCAGCGATCAGCGGCGGCGACACGCAACTCGACGGGCCGCAATCGCTCGCCCTCGACGCGTCCGGGAACGTTCTGGTCGCCGATGAATACTCGAGCGCGATCACCGCCTACGCCCCGACCGACAACGGCGACGCCAGGCCGTCCTACTCGATCGCAGGATCGGCCACGGGATTGGACTTCCCGGTCGGCCTGGACGTCGACGCGAACGGCAACCTGTACGCCTCGAACTTCTTTGGCAACTCGATCACGGTCTACAGTGCCGCCACGCGCGGCAACCAGGCGCCGATCGAGACTCTGAGCGGTTCGAGCACCGGTTTGGCCGCTCCGGAACACCTCGTGGTGAGCCCACCGCTGGCGATC
>Ga0335077_10006159_pt1 | contig 14790 bp, 13 predicted proteins | sample Lox_Sample_31_FD_207151 | JGI IMG/M metagenome (GOLD analysis project Ga0335077, IMG submission 207151) | Soil microbial communities from Loxahatchee National Wildlife Refuge, Florida, United States - Lox_Sample_3.1 | ecosystem: Environmental > Terrestrial > Soil > Wetlands | place: USA... | reverse complement strand
CGCGGAGATCGACCACTGCGCGGTCATCGCGGGCGACGGCGGGGTGCGGACCATCACCTTGCGCGAGCGGGCCGCCGAGGCGCCCATGCTGCCGGCGTACCGCGAGACCGTGGGCGCTGACGTGGCCCGGGCGCTGGCGGCGCTGGAGGAGGCCCTGCCGCCGAGCGACTTCCGGGCGGAGACCCTCGGCTGGCTGAGCGGGGCGTACCGGCCCGAGCGGTCGATGGCGGAGGCGCACGCCGCGGCGCTCGCCGAGCTGCTCGCGCCTTTCGGCGTGGTGGTGTGCCGCGGCTGGGACGGGTCGCTCAAGCAGGCCGCGGCCCCGGTGGTGCTCGAGGCGCTGCGCTCGGCGCAGGCGCTCGACGACGCGCTGGCGCACCGGGCCGCCGAGCTGGCGCGCTCGGGCGAGGAGCCGCCGGTGCCCGTCGGCGAGGGGCTCAGCCTGGTCATGGTGGAAGGCGCCGGCGGGCGGGACCGGCTGCGCATCGACGGGGCGGCGTTCGTGACCCGCCGGTCGGGCGAGCGGTTCACCCTGGCGGACGCCGAGGCCCTGCTGCGCTCCGAGCCCGAGCGGCTGTCGGCGAACGTGCTGCTGCGGCCCGTCGTCGAGGCCCGGGTGCTGCCCACGGTCGCCTACGTCGGCGGCCCGGCCGAGCTCGGCTACCTGCGGCAGGTGGGCCCCGTGTTCGAGCGGCTGGCCGTGCCGAGGCCGGTGGCGACGCCGCGGCTCACGGGCTTCCTCGTCGAGGCGAAGACCGACAAGGTGCTGGAGCGCCTGGGCGTCGCGCTCCCGGACCTGGCGCGGCCGGAGGGCGAGCTGGCCTCGGCGCTGGTGCGCGACGCGCTCCCGGCGGACGCGGCCGGCTCGCTGGCGGCGCTGCGCCGCGCGCTGGACGAGCGCTACGCGGCCGTGCAGGCGGCGGCCGTGGGCGTCGAGCGCACGCTGGAGCGGCCGGTGGAGACGGCGCGCAACCAGGCGCTGCACGCCGTGGACGAGATCGAGAAGCGGCTGGTGGCGGCGCTGAAGCGGAGCAACGAGACCGCGCTGCAGCAGCTGGCCCGCGCGCGCGCGAGCCTCTTCCCCGGGGGCAAGCCGCAGGAGCGCGTGCTCACGGCGGCCAGCTACCTGGCCCGCCACGGGCGGCCGCTGCTCGAGACGCTGCGCCAGGCGGCGCGGGCCCACGTGGAGCGGCTACTTGAAGCCGCCCCGCGCGGGGCCTAGGTTTCGAGGATGGGTGTCGCCGTCATCGTTCTCATCGCCTTCGCGCTGATGATTCCGCTCACCGCGATCGTGCTCGACTCCCCGGTGGTCCGGGCCTGGGTCGAGCGGATGCAGGGCGGCAAGGTCGAGGACGGGGCGGACCTCAAGGAGCTGTCCAAGAAGGTCGGGATCCTCGAGACCGAGCTCGAGACCGTGAACCGGCAGCTCGCCCAGATTCAGGAAGAGCACCAGTACATGCAGCGGCTGCTCGAGGACCCCGCGCACCGCGCGGCCGCGCCCAAGTCACTGCCCAAGTCCAGCTCCTAGACATGCCGCGGTCGCCGGGGCCGGGGCGCTCGTCGGCGCTGGTGGCCGCCGGGATCCTCCTCAGCCGGATCGCGGGATTCGTCCGCCAGCACGTCATCAGCCGCTACTTCGGCCTCGGCCTCGTGGCCGACGCCCTCGGCGCTTCGTTCCGCATCCCCAACCTGCTGCAGAACCTGTTCGGCGAGGGCGTCTTGTCGGCGTCCTTCATTCCGGTCTACGCGCGCCTGGTGGGGCAGGGACGGGACGAGGAGGCGGGCCGGGTGGCCGGCGCGGTGGCCGGTCTGCTGGGCCTGGTGGTGGCGGCGGCGGTGGCGCTCGGGGTGGGCGCCACGCCGCTGGTGGTCAGTGCGCTGGCGCCGGGCTTCACGGGCGACAAGCGCCTCCTCACCATCACGCTGGTCCGGATCCTGTTCCCGGCCACGGGCATCTTGGTCTTCTCGGCGTGGTGCCTCGGCATCCTCAACAGCCACCGCAAGTTCTTCCTCTCCTACGCCGCCCCGGTGGTGTGGAACGCCGCCATCATCGCGGCGGCGATCGCCGGCCGCCGCGCCGCCGCGGAGCGGCTGGCCGTCATCATCGCCTGGGGGGCGGTGGCCGGCAGCCTGCTGCAGGTGCTGGTGCAGGTGCCGGTCGTCCTGCGGCTGGCGCGCGGGCTCAGGGTGTCGGCGAGCACGGCGGACCCGGAGGTGCGCACGGTGGTGCGCAACTTCTGGCCGGCGCTGGTCGGGCGGGGCGTCAACCAGATCAGCGCGTTCGTGGACACCGTCATCGCGAGCCTGCTGGGCAACGACCCCGTCGGGGCGCTGGCCAACGCGCAGCTCCTGTACACGCTGCCGGTGAGCCTGTTCGGGATGTCGGTCTCGGCCGCCGCGCTGCCGGAGATGTCGGCCACGGGCGGCAGCGAGGCCGAGCGGCACGCGGCCCTGCGCCGTCAGCTCGAGGACGGTCTGCACCGCATCGCCTACTTCATCGTGCCCTGCGCGATGGCCTTCCTGGCGCTGGGCCAGGTGTTGGTGGCCGCGCTGTTCCAGGCCGGCCGGTTCCGGGCCGTGGACAGCCGTTACGTGTGGGGCATCCTGGCGGGCTCCGCCGTGGGCCTGCTGGCGTCCACGCTGAGCCGCCTCTCGGCCTCGACCTTCTACGCGCTCGGCGACACGCGCACGCCGCTGCGCTTCGCCGTGGTCCGCGTCGTTCTCACGACCGTGCTCGGGTTCCTGTGCGCGGTGCCGCTGCCGCCGCTGCTGGGCGTCGAGCTGAAGTGGGGCGCCGTTGGCCTCACCGCCAGCGCGGGATTCTCGGCGTGGGTCGAGTTCGCGCTGCTCAGGCGAGCGCTGGCCGCGCGGATCGGCGCCACCCACTTCGCCCGCGGGTACCTGCTCAAGCTGTGGGGCGCGGCGATCGCGGCGGGCGCGGCGGCGGTCGGGCTGTGGCGCGCCGCGTCCGGCCTGGGGCCGGTGACCACCGGCCTGGTGGTGCTGGTGCCGTACGCGCTCGTCTACGGCGCGGCGACCCTGGCGCTCCGCATTCCGGCCGCCCGGGCCGTGGCGGCGTGGAGGCCCGGCCGTGCCTGACGAGGTCCTGCAGCGCAAGCTCGAGGCGCTGCCCGACGCGCCCGGCGTCTACCTGTGGAAGGACGCGGACGGCACGGTGCTGTACGTCGGCAAGGCCGGCAGCCTTCGCGGCCGGGTGCGGTGGTACTTCGGCGACGAGGCGGCCGCCAACCCGCGGTTCGAGCTGCTGCGCGAGCGGATCGCCGACCTGGACACCATCGTCACCCCCAGCGCGTCGCAGGCGCTGCTGCTCGAGAACAACCTGATCAAGGAGTACCACCCCAGGTTCAACGTGGACCTGCGGGACGACAAGCGGTATCCGTGGCTGGCCGTGACCGTCCGCGAGCCGTTCCCGCGGGTGCTGGTGACCCGCAGCGCGGCCGAGGACGGCGCCCGCTACTTCGGGCCGTACACCGACGTGGGCGCGCTGCGACAGACGCTGCGCGTCATCCGCCGCATCTTCACGGTGCGGTCCTGCAGCTACGACCTGCCCGCGGACGCTCCCGACCGGCCGTGCCTCGACTACCACATTCACAAGTGCCACGCGCCGTGCGTCGGCTGGGAGAGCCGCGAGGCCTACGGCCGGATGATCCAGGACGTGCTGCTGTTCCTCGAGGGCAAGACCCTCGAGGTGCGCCAGCACCTCCGCGAGCGGATGCAGGCCGCCTCGGCGGCCACCGACTTCGAGCTGGCCGCCGAGCTGCGGGACGCGCTGAAGCGGATCGACCAGATCGAGGAGCCGCCCACGGTCGAGCGCGTCGGAGGCGGCACCTGCGACGCGATCGGCCTGGCGCGGGACGAGGACGACGCCTGCGCAGTGGTGCTGCGGGTGCGGGACGGCAAGCTGGTGGGGAGCGAGCACACGTTTCTCGTCGGCGTCGAGAACGTGCCGGAGAACGAGATCCTGACCGCGTTTCTCGTGCGCACCTACCTCGCCGGCGATCGCCGCGCGCCGGTGGCCTACCTGCCGTGCCCGCCGGCCGACGAGGCCGCGCTGGCGGAGGCCTTCGGCGACGCGCGCTGGGCGATCCCCAGCCGCGGCACCGCCCGCCGGCTGACGGACCTGGCCGACCAGAACGCGCGCCACCTGCTTGAGACGCTGCGCCTCGAGACCTTCGAGGGCGCCGAGCGGGCGGAGGACCCGGTGTATGCGCTGGGGCGCGACCTCGGGCTGGCCGCGGTCCCGCGGCGGATGGCCTGCGTGGACATCAGCACGGCGCAGGGGCGCGACACGGTGGGCGCGATCGTCTGGTTCGAGAACGGCCGGCCCCGCCGCAGCGAATACCGCACCTTCAAGGTCAAGCTGGTGGAGGGGCAGGACGACTTCGCGTCGCTCACCGAGGTGGTGACGCGCTGGCTGAAGCGGCGCAGCGACGAAGGGCGCCAGCTCCCCGAGCTGCTGCTGGTGGACGGCGGGCGCGGCCAGCTCAACGCGGCCCTCGCCGCGGCCGGCGGCCTGGGTCTGTCCGAGCAGCTGGCGTTCGCCTCGCTCGCCAAGCGCGACGAGGAGGTGTACCTGCCCTCGCGCGCCGAGCCTCTGCGGCTGCCCCGGCGCAGCCCCGCCCTGAAGCTGATGCAGCGGGCCCGGGACGAGGCCCACCGCGTGGCGGTGACCTTCAACCGCAAGCGCCGGGCGGCTCGGACCCTCACCTCAGAGCTGCTGGCCGTGCCGGGCGTGGGGCCGGCGCGCCGGCGCGCCCTGCTCGAGCGTTTCGGCTCCCTGGCCGGGGTGCAGTCCGCGAGCGCCGAGGAGCTGGCGGCGGTGCCCGGCGTCTCGCGGCCCCTCGCCGAGCGAATCCTCTCCCACCTCGCCTCCCGGAGCTGACGCGCGATGGACTGGACGCTCGAGTGCTCCGGGTGCGGCAAGCGGCAGGGCGCCGGCGGGCTGCCGACGGTGTGCGGGGACTGCGGGTCGCCCTGGCTGGTGCGGTACGCGACCCGCTATCCCGGGAAGCCGTCGCTCCCGCCCGCCGCAACCGGGGAAGGCATGTGGCGCTACCGTGCCCTGCTGCCGCTGCGCGAGTCGGAGCGGCCGGTGACGCTCGGAGAGGGCGGCACGCCGCTCCTGCCGGCTGCCCGCCTGGGAGCAGCCCTCGGTGCCGCGAACCTCTGGATCAAGGACGAGTCCGCGAACCCGACGGGTTCGTTCAAGGCGCGCGGGCTGTCGGCTGCCGTGACGCGGGCCGTCGCTGCAGGGGCCGGGCGGTTCGTGCTTCCCACGGCGGGGAACGCCGGAGTGGCCGCGGCCGCCTACGGTGCCCGGGCCGGCGTCCCGGTCAAGGTCTTCGCGCCGCGCTCCACTCCCCGGCCGCTCCTGGGCCAGATCGCGGCCTACGGCGCCGACCTGGAGCTGGTGGACGGTCACATCGGCGACTGCGGAGCCCGGGCCAGGGCCTACGCCGCCGAGCACTCGGCGATGGACCTTTCCACACTGCGGGAACCCTACCGAATCGAGGGAAAGAAGACCCTCGGCCTGGAGATTGCAGAGCAATTGGGCTGGCGCCTCCCGGGGGCGATCATCTACCCCGCCGGCGGCGGGACCGGCCTGATCGGGATGTGGAAGGCCTTCGGGGAGCTGATCGAGTCCGGCTGGGTCTCCGGGCCGATGCCGCGCCTGTTCGCGGTCCAATCGGCCGGCTGTGCGCCCGTCGTGCGGGCCTGGGAGGCGCACGCTGAGCGGTGCGAGCCGTGGCCCGACCCGGAAACCGTGGCCAGCGGGCTTCGGGTGCCGGCGCCCCTGGGGGGAGCGCTGATGCTGCGGGCCCTGCGCGAGAGCGGGGGAGGGGCGGTCGCCGTCGCGGACCCCGATCTGGTGGATGGGGCCCGGCTCCTGGCGGAACGGGAGGGGATCGACGCTTGCCCGGAGGGTGGCGCGGCCGTGGCTGCGGCCCGCAGGCTCCTCGCCGCGGGGCTCATCGCGCCCGCCGCGGGGGTCGTAGTTTTCAACACGGGGGCCGGCGTGCTGTACGGCAGGGACCTCAAGTAAGGTGTTGACGCAGTCAGCTAACTCGTGAATCTTTAGGTACTTGGGTGGTTTCATCTCCATGGAGGTACAGGTAATGGCATCGCGCAGTCTCACCATCATCGCGCCGCTGGCGGCGCTGGCGTTCTCCTTCACGTCGGCCCTCGGCCAGGCGGCGCCGGAGTGTCGTCACCTCGACTACCGCGGGAACTTCCGCCTGAACGGGGCCAAGCAGCACCTCGACCAGGCGAAGGCCACGAAATACGAGGACGTGAAGCGGGGCCGGATCGCGGACGCCACGCGGCTGCTCAGCGACGCGGCGAAGGGCGGGGGCGCCGACCCGGCGACCCTGTGGTATCTGTACGGGCAGCTGTACGTGCTGAACCACGACCTGGTCGGTGCGGACTCCGCGTTCACCAGGGCGGAAGCGGCCACCGATCCGGAGTGCAAGCGGGAGATCGAGCGGGAGCGCTTCAACGAGTGGGTCCCGCTGCAGAACCAGGCCACGCAGATCATGAACGACAACCCCGACTCCGCGCTGGCCTTGTACCGGAGGGCGAACCTGATCTACCGGGCCCGCCCGAACTCCTACCTCAACATGGCGAACATCTTCTACAACCAGAACCGCGTGGACAGCTCGATCGTCTACTTCCGGCTGGCGGCCCGTTCCACGGAAGACCGCACCATGGCGGATCTGCGGGAGACGGCCCTGTTCAACGCGGCGCGGCTCATGACGCGCGAGGCGAACGACACCGCGCGGGTGCACGCGGAGGCTCAGCGGCGCAACGTCGCGGACAGCGTGGTGAAGATGGAGTGGTATCACGAGGCGGAGGGCACCTACCGGGAGGTGCTGCAGATCCGGCCTCGGGACCTGCCGGCGCAGGCGAGCCTGGCCATGGTGCTGGTGGCGCAGCACCACGATGCCGACGCACGGATGGTGTACGACTCGATGCTGGCCCATACGGACTCGGCCGACGCCCTGGACCTGATGGACGCGGGCACGGCGCTGTTCCGGTCGCGGCAGTTCGACCTGTCGGCGCGGGCCTTCGAGCTGGGCCTGGCGAAGGACCGCTGCGATCGCGACGGGCTGTTCAACCTCAGCAACGTCTACCTGGCGCAGAAGGACTCGGTGAAGATGCTGGACGCCGCGCGGCGGCTGGTGGCGGTGGACTCGATGAACCGCACCTCGCTGCAGATGCTCGCGCGGGCGTGGCAGGACAACGGGAACAAGGACTCCACCCTGCGGGTGCTGCTCAAGGCCGACTCGCTGCCGTGGGAGATGGCGGTGCTGCGCTTCGAGCCGGGTGACACGTCCGCGACGTTCCACGGGATGGTCACCAACCTGAGGACCCAGCCCCTGAAGGGCTTCACGCTGGCCGTGCAGTTCCTGAACGCGGCGTGCGACGTGGTGGCGACGCAGACGGTCGAGCTGCCGGACCTCAACGGGAACGGGAACCCCGGGCAGTCGTACGACTTCAACCTGGCGGCGAACGGGCGGGGGATCCTGGCCTGGAAGTACAAGGTGCAGTGAGGATCGTTGACGGGGGGGCGCGGCCTTCGTAGGTTGCGCCCCATCAGCGGGCGTAATTCAGGGGTAGAATGCCAGCTTCCCAAGCTGGACGTCGCCGGTTCGAATCCGGTCGCCCGCTCCTGGTTGATGGCGCTGCAGCTTGTGTCTTGATGGTTGATGTGTCATCGCCAAGATGCGATGACGGGGACAAGGCGGGGACAGTGGGTCGCCGACTGCTCGGCGCAACCTGTCCCCGTCGTCGCGTCCGGGCTCACGCAGAGTGCGGTCACTCCGGCGCCGGGGTCGCGCACGCCGCGGCGCGCGTCAGCAGCAGCGCCCGCTCGCGCACGTTCTGGGCGAGCGAGGTGTTCGCCCGCATCGGCCTCGCCCAGGCGTTGATCCTCGTCGCAATGGTCCTCGCCGCCACCGGCATGGCGCGCGGCTACGGAGCGTTCCAGCCCGGCTTGGCCTGACCCTGACGCGCCAGCCGCGGCGGCTCGAGCCGGCACGCGAAACACCGTGTGGCGGCTCGATTTGTGTCCTGTCCGCGAGGCTCGCACATCGCTTGAAGGCCGGAGCAGAATGTATTGTGGATTAACGCGTTACGCTGTATCATCACAGGCCATATGTTACGTGTCGCCGCCGTCGCGCCCGGGTCCCTCGGTGACCAGCTCGGCCTCAAGAGCGGGGACGAGCTGCTCACGGTCGCGGGCCGCGAGCTGGTGGACTTCCTGGACTGGGAGTTCCTGACCGGCGACGAGTCGTTCGTCCTCCACGTGCGCTCGGCGGCCGGCGAGGAGACCGAGTACGACGTCGAGCGACCGGAGGGACTGCCCCTCGGCGTCGTCCTGGAGCCGCCCAGAATCCGGCGCTGCAACAACCGCTGCGACTTCTGCTTCGTGGACGGCAACCCCGAGGGCGCCCGGAAGCCGCTGTTCATCCGCGACGACGACTACCGGCTCAGCTTCCGGTACGGGAATTTCGCCACCCTCTCGAACCTGAAGGACAAGGACGTCCGGCGGATCCTCGAGTACCGCCTGTCGCCGCTGTACGTGTCGGTGCACGCCACCGACCCCGCCGTGCGGCGCCGCGTCCTCCGCAACCCGAAGGCTCCCGAGATCCTGCCGCAGCTCGAGTCGTTCGCCGCGGGCGGGATCCGGTTCCACACCCAGGTGGTCGTCGTGCCGGGTCTCAACGACGACCTCGTGCTCGAGCGGACCCTGTCGGACCTCTATGCCCTCGGCGCTCCGGTGCTGAGCGTGTCCGTGGTCCCGGTGGCGCTGACCGCGTATTCCCGGCTCGAGTTGGTGCGCCCGCCCACGGCCGACGAGTCGCGGCGCGCGCTCGAGGCCGTGCGCACCTGGTCGGCCCGGGCACGGGGCGAGCGCGGCGCGGGCTGGGTGTACGGCTCCGACGAGCTGTACATGCGCGCCGGCGAGCCGTTCCCGCCGGCCGCGGCGTACGACGGCTTCGAGCAGGTCGAGAACGGGGTCGGGTCGGTGCGCTGGCTGGAGAGCCTGATCGCAGCCGAGGCCCACGGCCTGCCGGACATGACCGACCGGCGGGTGCTGGTGCTGACCGGCACGGCGATGGGCCCCCTGATGCCGACCGTGCTCGAGGCGCTCGCGCGCGCGACCGGCGGCCGGTTCGAGTGCGTCGCGGTGGAGAACACGTACTTCGGCCCCAGCGTGACCACCGCGGGCCTCCTGGCCGGGGCGGACCTGGGCGGGGCGCTGGCGTCCCGGCCGGGCTACGACCTGGCCCTGCTGCCGGCCGAGGCGGTGAACGAGGACGGGGTGTTCGTGGACGATCTGTCCCTGGCCTCGCTGGCGGCTGCCGCGCCGGTGCCGGTCCAGCTGTCGTATCACTTCACCGACGCACTGGGCGTCGAGGCGGCGGCGTGAGCGCGCGGGACGCGCACCGACCCGCAGCGGAGGCGTCCGTCGCGCCGCCCGCTGGATCTGGCCTCACCCCGAGGGCCACCGCGCCCACGGTGGCCCTGATCGGCCGGCCGAACGTGGGCAAGTCCACGCTCTTCAACCGGATCGTCGGCGGCCGCGCGGCCATCGTGGACGAGCGCCCCGGCTCCACCCGCGACCGCCACTTCGCCAAGGCCGAGTGGAACGGTCGCACGTTCTGGCTGGTGGACACGGGCGGCTTCCTCCCGTTGTCCGACGAGCCGATGGACGCGGCGATCCGGCGCCAGGTCGAGATGGCGGTGGCGGCCGCCGACGTGGTGCTGCTGCTGGTGGACGTGGACGTCGGGCCCGCGCCCGCGGACCAGGAGATCGCGGAGTACCTGCGGGGCCGTGGCAAGCCCGTGGTCCTGGTGGCGAACAAGGCCGATGCGCTGGCCCGCGAGACGCGCCACCTCGTCTTCTACGAGCTGGGGCTCGGCGACCCGGTCGCCGTCTCGGCGGCCACCGGCAAGGGCGTGGGCGACCTGCTCGACGTCGTCGCGGCGGCGCTGCCGACCGGGTCCGCCCAGGAGGCGGAGGACGCGATCGCCGTCGCCGTGGTGGGCCGGCCCAACGTCGGAAAGTCGAGCCTGGTGAACCGGCTCCTGGGCGAGGAGCGGCACATCGTGGCGGCCGAGCCCGGCACGACGCGCGACGCCATCGACAGCACGCTCGTCCATGGCGGCCGCTCGCTCACGCTGGTGGACACCGCCGGCCTCAGGCGTCGGGGCAAGATCGACGAGGCCGTGGAGTTCTACGCGCTGCTGCGGACCCAGCGCGCGATCGAGCGGGCGGACGTGTGCGTGATCGTGGTGGACGCGGCCGACGGGCTGCACACCCAGGACCTCAAGGTGGCGGCGCAGGCGTGGGAGGCGGGCACCGGCCTGGTGGTCGCCGTCAACAAGTGGGACCTGGTCGAGAAGGACACCAAGACCGCGGAGGCGGGCCGCAAGCGCGCGGTGGAGCGCGCGCCGTTCCTCGCCGACGTGCCGTTCGTGTACCTGTCGGCGCTCACGGGCCAGCGGGTGCAGAAGGTGCTGGCGACCGTGGTCGAGGTGGCGGACGCCCGCAAGGGACGGGTGCAGACCGCGGAGGTGAACCGCGCGATCAAGGAGATGATCGCGGAACGGCAGCCGCCGCAGGTGGGCGGCTCGGAAGTGAAGCTGCTCTACGGCTCGCAGATCGGGGAGGAGCCGCCGACGTTCGCGATCGTCACCTCGAACCCGGACGGCATCCCCGAGTCGTACCGGCGGTTCGTCATCAACGGCCTGAGGGCCCGGTTCGGGTTCGATGGCACGCCCATCCGGCTGCGCTTCACGCGCCGCCGCCGGGCCTCGGCGGCCTGATGGGGCTCACCTGGATCCACCTCGGCTGGCTGGTGCCGGCCTACCTGCTCGGGGCGGTGCCGAGCTCGTATCTCGTGGCGCGCTGGATGGCCGGCGTGGACCTGCGGCAGCACGGCAGCAAGAACCTCGGCGCGACCAACCTGTACCGGCTGCTCGGCTGGAAGGCGGCGGTGCCGGCGGGGGCGTTCGACGTGGCGAAGGGCGCGGTGCCGGTGCTGGTCTACCACGCCCTCACGCACGAGCCGTCGTGGTGGGCGCTGGTGGTGGGCGCGGCCGCGGTGCTGGGCCACGTGTTCTCGCCGTTCGTGAGCTTCCGGGGAGGGAAGGGCGTCGCCACCGCGGCCGGCGTGTTCCTCGCGTATCTGCCGGGGGCGATCGGGGCCGCCGCGGTCGTGTGGATCGGCCTGGTGGCGGCGACGGGGTACGTGTCGCTCGGCTCGATCGCCGCGGCGATGGCGTTCCCGTTCCTGGTGCGGCTGCTCTACCCGAGCCGCGCCACGGCGTTCTGGGTCGCCGGCTGCGTGGCGCTGTTCGTGATCTTCAACCACCGGAGCAACATCCGCCGGCTGCTCGCGGGCACCGAGGCGCGCTTCCGGCGGCGAGGGCCGGCGGCGCCGTGACGCGGGTGGCGGTGCTCGGCGCCGGAAGCTGGGGCACGACCCTGGCCGACCTGCTGTGCGCGAAGGGCGACGAGGTCGTCCTGTGGGCGCACGAGCCCGAGGTGGCCGACGAGGTCAACCGGCGCCACCGGAACGATCTGTTCCTGCCGGACGCGCCGCTGGCGCCCTCGCTGACCGCGACCACCGATGCGCTCGCCGCGGTTCGCGGCGCGGCGCTCGTGCTCTCGGTCGCGCCGTCGCACGCGGTGCGGCAGGTGGTCGGCACGGCGGCGCCGGGGATCGCGCCGGGCGCGCTGGTGATCGGGGCGTCGAAGGGACTCGAGCCCGGCACGCACCGGCGGATGTCCGAGGTGCTGGGCGAGGTGCTCCCGCCGGGCACCGCGGTCGCGGCGCTCTCGGGCCCGACGTTCGCGCGGGAGGTGTACGAGCGCCAGCCCACGGCCGCCGTGGTGGCCGCCGCGGACGACGCCACGGCGCGCCGCGCGCAGGCCGCCCTCGGCGTGCCGCACTTCCGGCTGTACACCAACGCCGACGTGACCGGGGTGGAGCTGGCCGGCGCGCTCAAGAACGTGGTCGCCATCGCGGCCGGCATCCTGGACGGGCTGGGCCTGGGGCACAACAGCCGGGCCGCGCTGATCACGCGGGGCCTGGCCGAGATCACCCGGCTCGGCGTCGCCCTGGGCGCGCGGCCGGCCACCTTCGCCGGCCTGGCCGGGATGGGCGACCTGCTGCTCACCTCCACCGGGCCGCTGTCGCGCAACCGGAGCCTCGGGGTCGAGGTGGGGAAGGGGCGATCGCTGGAGGAGGTGCGGACGCGGCGCCTGTCGGTGGCGGAAGGCGTCGAGACCGCGCGCGCGGCGGTGGAGCTGGCCGCCCAGGCCGGCGTGGAGCTGCCCATCGCGCGCGAGGTGGTGTGCGTCCTGTTCGAGGGCAAGCCGCTCCGTCAGGCGATCGGACAGCTCATGGAGCGTTCGCTGAAGAGCGAGACGTGGGGTTGACCGTGGCGGATCCGGTACAGGAGTTCTTCTCGATCGGCGAAGTCTGCAGCCTCACGGGCCTCAAGCCGCACGTCCTCCGGTACTGGGAGAGCCAGTTCCGGTTCCTCAATCCCGCCAAGAACCGCTCCGGCAACCGCGTCTACCAGCGCCGCGAGATCGAGCTGATCATGCTGGTCAAGCACCTGCTCTACACCGAGAAGTACACCATCGAGGGCGCGCGCCAGCGCATCGAGCAGTACCGCCGCACGGGAGAGCTGAAGCCGGAGGCGCGCCAGGCGCTCGCCTTCGAGACGGTGCGGGACCTGAGGGCCGAGCTGGAGCGGATCCTCAAGATCCTCGACGGCGACCGGGCGCAGGCTCGTGAGTGACGGGCGAGGGGCCGCCGCGCCTCCCCCATCGCTCGCCGTGGTGATCCCCGCCTTCCGCGCGGCCGGCACGCTCCCGGGCGTGGTGGAGCGGGTGCGGCGCCGCGACCCGGACGCCCTGGTCCTGGTCGTGGACGACGGGTCCGGCGACGGCACCGCGGAGGCGGCCGAAGCGTCGGGGGCCGTGGTGCTGCGGCACGACGCCAACCTCGGCAAGGGCCGCGCCCTCGCCACCGGCCTGGCGGCGGCGGTGGGGTCCGGCGCGGCCGCCGTGGTCACCCTCGATGCGGACGGGCAGCACCCGCCCGAGGCGATCGGGGCCCTGCTGGCGCCCATCGCGGCCGGCGCCGCGGACCTCGTCGTGGGCGCCCGCGCCCGGGAGGGCGCGATGCCCCTGGGCCGCCGGGTGACCAACTGGCTCTCCAGCACGCTGCTCTCGCGCGCCGTCGGCTTCGCCGTCCCCGACTCGCAGTCGGGCTTCCGGGCGATGCGGCGCGAGGTCGCCGACGTGGTGCGGCCGGCCGGCGGCCGCTACGAGTACGAGACCGAGTTCCTGTTCCTCGCGGCGCGGCGCGGCTTCCGGATCGCCGCCGTCCAGGTGCCCACGGTGTACGGGGGCGCCGCGAGCCACTTCCGCTACGGCGCCGACACCCTGGCGCTCGCGGCGGTGTTCCTGCGTCACTGGCGGCCCGTCCTCCTGGGCCACGAGTCCGGCTACCGATGAAGATCCTCTGCACCAACGACGACGGCCTGCACTCGCTGGGGCTCGACGTCCTGATCGACGTCTGCACGGCCATCGCTCCGGTGTGCTGCGTCGCGCCGGACCGCGAGCAGAGCGCCACCAGCCATTCGCTCACGCTGCACCGGCCGCTGCGGCCCATCGCGCGCGGCCCGGACCGCTGGCAGGTGGACGGCACGCCCACCGACTGCGTGGTGCTCGCCCTCGGCGCGCTGCTGGCCCCGGCGCCCGACTTCGTGGTCGCCGGCATCAACCACGGCCCCAACATGGGCGAGGACGTCCTCTACTCGGGCACGGTGGCCGCGGCGATGGAGGGCCTGATCCTCGGCGTCCCCGGCGTCGCGGTCTCGTTCGCCGGCCACGACTACCAGCTCATCCCGACCTACCGCGACCTCCTGCAGCGGCTGCTGCGCCGCATCGTCGAGGCCAAGCCGTTCCCGCCGGACATGCTGCTCAACGTCAACCTGCCGCCGGTGCCGGCCGGCGAGGTCCGCGGGGTGCGAGTCACGACGCTCGGCAAGCGCATCTACGCCGAGTCGCTGTCGAGGATGAAGGACCCGTGGGGGCGGGAGATCTTCTGGATCGGCGGTGGCCGGCTGGACTGGACCGGCGGCGACGACGTGGACTTCAAGGCCGTGGAAGACCGCTACGTGTCGGTGACCCCGCTGCACGTGGACCTCACCAACTACCGCCTGCTCGAGGTGGTGCGCTCGTGGCGGCTGGGCGAGTGAGCGCCGCCGGCCGCGACGCTCCCGCGGCCCTCCGGGAGCGGCTGGTGGAGACGGTGCGCGGCCGGGGCGTCACCGATCCGGCCGTGCTCGCCGCCGTCCTCGAGGTCCCGCGGCACCTGTTCGTGCCGCCCGCGCTCCGCGCCCGCGCGTACGACGACGCGGCGCTCCCCATCGGCCACGGCCAGAACATCAGCCAGCCCTCGACCCAGGCGCGCTGCCTGCAGGCGCTGCGGCTGGCGCCGGCGGACCGCGTGCTGGAGATCGGCACCGGCTCCGGCTACCAGACCGCGCTGCTGGGGCGCCTCGTGGCGCAGGTCTTCTCGGTCGAGCGCGTGCCGCTGCTGGCCGAGCAGGCACGCGCCGCCCTGCAGGCGGCCGGCGTGACGAACGTCTCGCAGCTGCTGGGCGACGGCACGCTCGGCTGGCGCGACTACGCGCCGTACGACGCCATCGTCGTCGCGGCGGCCTCGCCCGACGTGCCCG
>Ga0335077_10006158_pt1 | contig 14792 bp, 10 predicted proteins | sample Lox_Sample_31_FD_207151 | JGI IMG/M metagenome (GOLD analysis project Ga0335077, IMG submission 207151) | Soil microbial communities from Loxahatchee National Wildlife Refuge, Florida, United States - Lox_Sample_3.1 | ecosystem: Environmental > Terrestrial > Soil > Wetlands | place: USA... | reverse complement strand
CCTTGAAGAGGCACGAAATTCGGCCCATGCCGTTTGTCCGGAGACTGAAATAATCGCTCGCCGCATAAGCGAATCTAACGCTGTAGGTTGGACTCTGGTTGCCTGCGGCATCTTCGGCGAATACCTGGAAGAAGTTCTCCGGCTGAGAGAGCAGCAGCCGGGCCGTCCAGGCATCTGTGCCGGTGGCTTCGGCCCATGGTCCGCCGTTTAGCCGGTACCAGACGTTGCTCACGCCTACGTTGTCCTGTGCCGTGCCCCGCACGGTGAACACTCCGTTGCTGGAGACCGGGATGTCGATCCGCTGGTTAAGCGCAAGATTCGTCGTCTGCACAGCCGGCGGATTAGTGTCCACAAACACCGCTGTCAGCGTCAGATTTGATCGCATCGTGAAATACAAGGTCGGTGTTGCCTCGGGCACGCCGCCATCCCAATTCGTGGTCACGATCCATTCCTGGAACCGGTTGCCAGGCCCGGCAATAGCAGTCATCCGGTAGTTCGCGCCGATTTGCAGGTCCGCGTTGCTGTAGTTCGGCGTCAAAGTACCCAAACCGATGCTCCTGACCTGCAGCTTGTCCTTCGTTGCTCCGTTGCACGTCATTGCCAGCAGAGAGACCCAAAGAGGCAGAACGGAGACTGACATGAACCTACTAATAATCCACATACCAATCCTGAGAAAACATGATTTCTTGCCAAATATCCGCAAATCTAGCCGGGGAGGCATTAGAGTGCGAGCTATTTTTAACAACTGAGCTGATTTCTTGCCGACTAACACCAGGTCCTTGCTCAGCGCCAGATTGCTTGCGCGAACCATTCGCTATTGCGTCACTGCCCGATAAAACCTCCGGTTGAAACCCGTGGCCGCTGAATCGCGGAAACTGAGTGCCCCATTCGTGCCGACAAAATTGGTCAATACCGTCCAGTTCACCAGATTCGACGAGACCTGGATCGTGCTGTTGATCCCCGCCGACGAGTCCAGCTTTAAGCTCAATCCATTGCTCGACATGGGTTCCGCCGAAGCGAAGCTAAGCTGCATTTTGAAGGTGTTGCTGGATGTTACGCTCACGGTATTGGTGGCTGAAGTATTTCCGCCCAAATCCACCGCGTAAGCCTTAACCGTATTCGTTCCTGATAGCAACGGCAACGTCACGGACCAGTTCGTCCACCCGTTGGTCGTGGTCGCCGGCTTCCAAGCGCCGCCATTCAACTGACACAAAACAGTGCCGACCCCCCAGTTATCGCTGGCATTGCCTTTCACATGCGCCAACGCATTCGTCATCTTCTGGCCGTTGGCAGGAGCCGTAATCGTCAGCGCCGGTTTGGCAATGTCTGCGAAATTGGCGGTGAAAACCAGATTCGAGGCCATGACAAACGTCAGCTTTGGGCTGTTGGTCGTAATACTTCCCGTCCAACCACTAAAGGCAAAACCCACGTTCGTCTTAGCGGTCATCGAGAACGTTTGACCAATCGGCAGCAGCAGACCGTTGTAGTTAGTAACGACGGTACCGCCGGGGTTGACCTGCACCGTCAGCACCGCGGTCAATATATAGACAAACCTTACCGTGTTGGTGGCCGACACGTTGCCGCTGGTGTCCACAGCGTAAGCCGCAACGGTGTTTGTTCCGGGCGTCAGCGCCGACTCTGCCGTCCAGTTGGTCCAGTTGTCGCCAGTCGTTGCTATGGCCCACGCCGAATTGTTCACCGAATAAAATACATTTGACACCTTTACATTATCTCCGGCCTTGCCGGTCACCGTGAAGACGGCATTGCTCCAGCGCTGGCCCGAAGTCGGCGCGGTAATCTGGATAGTTGGGGCCTGGTAATCCGCCGCCCCGGACACGCGAATATTATCAAGTTCAGACCCGAGTGAGTCATAGGTTATGGTGTCCGTTCCGCTCATGTAGATGGTCCGTACAATGTCAACATACTGATCCAGGGTCGTGGCATCCTCCAGGACCACCTCACAATCGACCTGATCGGTAATGGGAGAGGTTGTTCCCAAACCTGAATAATCCCAATAACTCTGAGCAACGATTGACCATGGCGAAGACCCCATCGAGGCAGGGTTCAAAGTCTGGCCCGCAATCGTCAAGGTATTGCCCGACCGGGAAAAACTCATCTTGTAGGCGTTTACCCAATCCCCGTTGGTGTCGCTCGATTGAGAATAAAAGGTGGCGCTCGTGCTTGAAACCGTCCCGCCGGAACTGGGAGCATCCGCCATCGCGCCCAATGAATCCTGCCCAATGTTCAGGCTGGATGAATAGATTGTCACCAGCAGGTTTGACCAGCCATTTGCCGTCAAACTCGACAGACCCGGCACGGCCAACGAGGCGTTGAATGTTCCGGTGTCTTGAGCATTGGCGTAAACACCTGCCACGGCGTTGTCTTTCCAAGCCTCGGAAACGGTAATCGAGTCAGCAACGGCCTCTAGCGCGAGGAACACCAGTCCAGATAGAATTACCGATAACCGGAGAAACAAACTGTGATAACGATGCATTGCATTCATGTATTCTCACATATACTCTAATGTTTTTCAAGGCTTTAAGCGGAAAAGATCGCGTGGTTTGCAAAACTGGACAAATAGGGGCGCCGTAGCTGCTGGAGAACCCACCACTCTATTACTCCACCATGCCCGCGCCCTACCTCCCCCTCATTCCTTCGTCTGCCGCGCCGGTCAAATCACGCCGATGGCAGGAAACGGTTCGCCCTTGCGCCAGTCGTGCTGGATCCGGTCCATGCCCCCCTGCTGCACTGCCTGCCAGTAAAACCACTCGGCGTCGAAACGCATCAAGGCGCTCGGGAGCCGGTAGGGAGTTGCCTTCTCCAGCCCGTCAGTCCAGCCAGTTTTCCACTCGCAGCCCCGGCACTTTCTCAAAGTCAGATAGATTACGGGTCAAGAGCAGGCCGTCGTGGGCAAGGCAAATCGCAGCGATCTTCAAGTCCATTGTGCCCGAGCGGAGGCGCTGGCGCCTTAGATTCTCGAATACGCGCGCAGCCGATTCATCAAACGGCAGGATGGTGAGCTTGGCAAGCGCCTCGATACAATTCTGAAATCTGGCATAAGCCCGGACCTGCTCGCGGCCCGCCCGCTTCCGGTTGATGAGCGCCATCCATCCCTGGACACTCTCCTGAACAGACACGATAGAAATGAAAACATCCGCTTGGCAGTTCTCGATCCGGCGTCGGGCGCTTCGCCCGCAACCGGAGTCGTTAGCCAGCTCGTCGTAGTGATTTGTGTCGAGCACGACGAACATGGGCCTATTTCCGCCGGTTCTCCTTCAGGCGCCACTCCGCGCCCAACCTGGCAGCTTCTCGGTCCATGGCTTGGCCCCTGGAAATTCCGATGATCTGCTTCCAGCCATCGCGAGGCTTGGGTTTTATTGCGGCCTCGAGGCTGGCCACTCTCTTCCGCAATGCGGTTAATTGTTGCTCGATCAGCTTCGTGCTCATGGGCTCAGTATGCCATTGCGCCGTGGCCCTGGCAACCGCCCAACGCTGGGCGATGGTGGACTCAGGGCCAATTCCACTACTCCATCACCCCAGTTCTCCCTCAGCTCTTTACCTGCCGAGCCGGCCGAATCACCCCAATCGCGGGTAAAGGCTCGCCCTTGTGCCAGCCATTTAGAACGCGGTCAGCCACGCCCTGCTGCACTGCCTGCCAGTAAAACCACTCGGAGTCGAACCGCATCAAGGCGCTCGGGAGCCGGTAGGGAGTTGCTTCCTCCAGCCAGGCCTCGCGGTAAGAGTCTTTCAGGCCACTGATGGCCTCTCTCAAATCGGCCAGCATGCCATGATCCTGGGCTTCCATCTGAATGCCAATGTAAAGCGTCACCAGGTCGGGGTCGGGATTGGCTTTTAATTCGCGGAACCAGCCCGCCCATTCCACGGCGTAGAGGCACTTCATCCCCAGGTAATCGAACAGGCGCGCCGCCAGCATCAGGCTGTTGAGTGTGGAGTCGCCGGGGGCCTGTCGCCGGGCGCGGCCCAGCCGCTCTTGGGCGCTTTCTGCAATAAGGCGGGCCTTGCGCAACTCGGCTTGGTTCTGCTCCAGCCTGGCCAGACGGCCAGGTTCCAGCGGATCGCCCCAGAAGGCATGCTGCGTCGAGTTCTGCAATAGCCTCTCGAACATCTCCTCGGCTGCCGACAGTTCTTCCAGCGCCGGGGCGACCTCGGCGGCGACGGCCGCAGGATACATGTGCGCGGCGTAATCACCGAAAAACGTGCCGCTATGCACCGGCTCCGACTGCCACCCCGCTGCGGCGCCCAGGGCCAGACCGGGCAACGATTGGCGGTAGATCGTCTGAGCGCTGTCGGTCCAGCCCGTCACCAGAACCCCGAGGGTCCTATGCTTCTTTCCTGCGGCGGTCAGGCCGTTGATATTGACGAAGGAGCGGTGGTAATCGGGGAAGATCTCGTTCCAGTTCCAGACACCCGGCGCCACCAAGGTGTCCACGCCGGCTGCGGCGAGGGGCTCGACGAAAGCATCGTAATTGGTGCGCGCGTCATAAACCCACGGCACGGCGATGACGCCCCCGGGCAGCTCACGCACCAGTTCGGTATGATTGGACAGAGTGCTGGCGCCCTGATTGATGTCGGCCCAGAACATAAGCCGCTTGCCATGACGTTGCGCCTCGCCCGCAACGTGGCGGAGAACCTCGACAAACGTCTTGAATGGGTCCTTGCCCTGCTCCAGGCCGATCTTGCCCAGCGACCACGGCTCGTCGAAGCCCACATGATACCAAGGGCTGGGAAACAGCCTGGCGGTCTGCGCCACCCAATCGCTCAGCACTGCCAAGACGCGCGGGTTGCGCGGATCAAACTCATCCCCGTAGCGCGGCAGGCCAAGCTCGGCATACTTCTCGACGCGGAACAGGTCGTGCATGTGGCCGTAAAGCTCCATACAGGGCACCACGTCAATATGACGCTGCCGTGCGTATTCGATGATGTGCCGGACCTCGTCGCCCGTGTAGCGTCCCTCGGGATTTACCAGTTCGTAGCCCTCAAACTCGATGCTGGCTTCAGAGTAGAAATAGTATTGGTTGGCCTTGAAGCGGGCCAGCAGATCAAGCTGGCGTTCGATTTCCGTGACTCGGAGTAATTGGCCATGACTGAGGTCCATCATGAAGCCGCGATAGGGCAGCGCCGGCCAGTCGCGAATCGCCGCGACCGGGAGCACCGCCTGCGGTCCCGAGCCTTCTACCAATTGCAACAGGGTTTGGACCCCATAGAAAAGGCCAGCCGAGGAAGCAGCTCGCACCTCCGCTCCCCTCGGGGTCACCAGGAGGGAATAGGCCTCGCGCGAATCCGGCCCGGCGGTTTCTTTATCCACGGGCAGCGCGGCGCCCGCGCCCGTCCGGCTCAGAAGGATGGCCCGGTCGGATGCCTTGCCTTTCCGAATCGGAATTTGCGTCTGGCCAATGTCCGACAGCCGGGAGGCTAACACCTCCGCCGCGAACCGGTCCTCGGCGCTGGGCGGCGCGGCGAATCGGATCGAAAGCCCGCGCAGCGGCAAGGTGCCGGTCTCATATCGAACCTGCTGAGGCCGCGGCAACAGGGCACTGTGCGAGGCAGACGCAGTGGTCTGCGCGACCAACCACAGTAGGGAAAACAGAAAACGATTCATAGATTGATAGCATAGAGAGCAATTCGCCCGCCGCTACCCGCTTTTATCTGAAGCGGCGGCAGCGCTCATTGACGATCCGAGTGTGGTGGGTTGGAGGTTACCGTCAAGCGCCGAACGCCTACGGTGAACGAAGCAGGTCAGTCTCCGGGCCAGGCCCGCTGCCCGCTCTGAGGGCTTCGACCAAAGCGAAGAACCTCTCTATGCCGGCGGTAAACCGCTGTGGGTCGGCCACCGCGCTGTTGTGGTCCCCTCGCAGTTCCCAGAACAGCTTGGGTTCGTTGGCCGCGGCGAAGTTCGCCTGGCCGTGACGGAAGCGGACCAACTCGTCTGCCGGGCTGTGCATCACCAGCAGGGGCACCTGGACTCGTGGCAGCTTGCTGCGGGTGTCGTAGTGGATCTTAGCGAGCCAGCGCACCGGCAGCCACGGAAACAACTCTGCCCCCATGTCGGGGATGCTCGTGAAGGTGCTTTGCAGCACTAGCCCGCCGATCGGTTCCCGCACTGCTAATTCCGCCGCGACCCCGCCCCCCAGCGATTCGCCGAACGCGATGATATTCCCGCTGGCGAACCCCTTTTGCCGCAGCCACTGCCAGGCGGCTTGGCCGTCGCGATACGTGCCTTCCTCGCTCGGCCGCCCCTCGCTCCGCCCGTAGCCGCGGTAATCAAACACGAAGACACTCACGCCGGTTGACAGCAACGCGACGCATAACTCAAGCCGGTCGCTGATGTTGCCGGCGTTGCCGTGGCACACCAGCACCGCCCACTGCCGTCGATGAGAATCTGCCGCCGCCGGGAAGAACCAGCCGTTGAGCGAGACGCCGTCACTGGCCCTGAAGAAGACGTCCTCCAACGGGCGGCCGAGTTCAGTGCCCGTTGCAGTCAGCACCCGATTCGGGTGATAGACCTGGCTATGTTCAAACCAGCGCAGCATGAGGATGATCAGCAGACAGACTGCCAGCACTATAAGCAATGTCTTTGAGAGCTTCGGCGCCGGCTTCATGGGCGGCCAAAGGTCGTCACAGGCGTAGGCGCTTGGGCAGCGGCGAGGACAAGAGACCAGGATTCGACGAGGCGGGAGCAATTCACGCGTTTCGCAGTGCAGCCAGCAGGTTACCGCGAAGAGCATACCCTGTCGCCAGCCAGGTCCACAGCAGACCGTTTAGCAGAACGGCGGCGAGGGTCACGGCCAGCGAGCCATAAGGCAATTGCGTCCCCGGCGACATTATGGCCGGTAGGACGGCCACGGCTGCGGCGGCGATGCCAAGGCCTATTCCGGCGCCGAGCAACGCACCATGCTCACTCAGTACGAGGCGTTGCACCAATCTCCGCCGAAAGCCCAAAGCCACCAGCAGACCCAACTCGCCGCGCCGCTCGAGCACGTTGCGCAGAACCACTACCCCGAGGCCGGCGCTGCCGAGCAGCAGCCCCAGCCCACCCAGTATCTGGAACGTTCCCAGGTAAGTATTCTGCACCGCGTTGAACTCGTTCAACCGCTCAGCGGCGGGCGTCAACTCCAAGCCGGTATCCTGCAACGCTCGCGACAACGTGGTGGAAACCTGGGCGACCGAGTTTGACGGCGCATCGATCAGGAGCATGCGGTAGCCACTCTCCCCGGGGAATCGCCGGGTGAATTCCGCCTCATCAATAAGCAGGCTCCCCTGCAAAATCGAGTTCGCTACCGCCCCCACCAGGCGCACCTTGAACCCGCGTCCTTGCTCGTCGGTGTAATCAATTGTATCGCCGATCTCCTTCCCCAGCGCCCATTGGATCGAATTGGCGTCGCCGATGGCAGGGACCTCGGCGATTTGCGATGTGCGATCTGCGATTTGCGATGTGCCATTTGCCATTGGCGATTGGCGATTGGCGATTGGCGCTTGCTCGGCTACGGCCAACTCATGTCCACCTTCGCCACCTCCGCGTAGCAACTCCCACCCTTGCCGTCGATCGAGGCCCTTGGCCACATTAGCGAAAGTGAACCTTCCCGCCAGGAGCTCAGGTCTCACGCCCAGCAATCGTGGCTTCTGCGCCCGGTTCAGATTGAGACAACTGGCCACGTCGCCCTCGCGCACGCGCAGCGGAACGACCCTGACCCCCGCAAGTTGATCGCCGCTCAGGCCATAAGACTCGCGCCCAGCTCTCGTATCCAGGTCCTTGACGACCGGCATGGAAGACTCCCCAATCAGCGCGAAGCCGCCCGTGCCGGAATCGCGTCGCGTGGCGTCCCGGTTCGCGTCCAGCCGGAACACGCCAATAGCGACAATCACAAATGATCCACAAGCCAAAAGGGCGATAGTTGCCACGCTGCGCTTTCGCCGCCGAGCGCACCCGCGCACGCCCAAGCCACGGAGGGTCAGCCGTGCCACGCCGGACTCCCGTGCCAGCCAGCCCAGCCAGGCGGAGGCCCCGCCAAGCCCGGCTATCAGCAGCAATGCGCCCGCCCCAAAAAACGCTTCGGGGTCCGCATTCCGCTCACTCAACACCGCCCAGGCCACGATCGCGACCGCCGTCACCCCCGCCACCCCCGCAATCCAAGCTCCCCGACTTCGGACTTCGGACTTCGGATTTCGGACTTCTCCTGAAAGGAGCACCCTCGCCGGCTGCCGCGCCTGCTTGCGCAGGGTCAGCCAGATTATCAGCGTCGCAACAACCGTGCTCGAGCAGAGGCCGATGCACAGGCTGGAGACTGTCGCGTGGAATCGAAGGTCAGCGCTCCCGATGGCGCTACGCCATACCGTCGTCAGTGCCCACACCATCGCCTTCGCGTAAACAAGGCCGCCCAGCGCTCCTGCGACTCCGCCTAGGAGCGCGAGCGCCGCGCCTTCGACTAACAGCAAGCGTCGCACCTGTCCAGGTGTCAGACCCAGTGCCAGTAATATACCCACCTCGCCGGCCCGCTGTTCGAGCCCAAGCTGGAAGAGCAGTGCCATCAATAGCAACGCGGCCACAACCAGGAACAGGCTGAAGCCCAGGAAGAGCTGGCCGAAATCCTGCGATTGCGCCGCCGACTTGAGTGCCTGCTCGCGGACGGCCTCGAAGCGGAGCCCGACCTGCTCTGGCTTCAAATTCGCCAGGAGGTTGCGATAGACGGCCTCGCGGCACGTGCTGGCAGACGTATCGGTCGGGACATCATACCTGATAGCCGTGAGTGCCCCGAATCGGTTGGCCCACATGGCTTGGCCGGCCGCCAACGTCACAAACGCCTTGGGCGTGCCGCGGTAGGTTTTCCAGTAGGCTTCGTCCTTTGGGCGAATCGGGTAAACCAGCGGGAAGCCCGCGTCCCAATCGTGCGTGCTTTCGGCTTTGGCCAATCCAGGAAACTCGGGCATTAGCGTCCGGTCGGCGTAGATCCCCCTCAGCGGGACGATCTGTCGCACTCGGAACGAGTTGGTGCGCTCGGCCAGGCGGCTGCCGGAATCCACGACGTAATAGCTTAGGGCGACCGAATCCCCCGGTTTGACCCCCAAGTCGTCAGCGAGCCATTGGTTAACGAGGATCTCGTCGTCACGCATATCCGCTGGAACGAACGGCGCCGCGGCGGCTGTCACCATCGAATAGGGTGTGGCCCGGTCACGGGCCTGGATGAGATTGGCCAGATAGGTGAGGATGCGAACGCCATTGGTCACGAACTGGGCGAAGGCGACATCACTCGGTCCGTCTCCCTTGAATGCCTGGCGGTTGGTGATGACAGAGGTTCTGGGCGTGAATGCGGCAGCAATGACGGATGGCTCGAGGAAGATGCGTGAGTTGGTTATCTCAACAAACGGGCGGATGTACTCGCCGCCAGTCACAGCAGATGGCTGCTCGACCGCGCGGACGGACAATCCAGCGTCTTCCGGCAGCCAGCCGCGGTCCAGTTCCGTATTCAGCCACGGCAGGGCCTGCTCGTCGGGGATTCGGATGACGTGCTTGGGCTCAAGTCGCCGAGCGGCGCGCGCGACCCAACTGGAAGTACCCGAACGGTAGTCACCCATCACCGGTCCGACTTGGTTGATGGGGCGTCGGGGCGCATGTACGAACAACCAGCGCGCGACTTGGGCGCGCAGGCGATCCCACGCGCTCAAGTGCCGTTCCACATCTAATTCGCCAGCCACCAGCAAGTTGGCACGGTTCGAAACCCCGACTTTGGCAGCCAGGAATTGCTCGGGCAGAAATAAGTTAGCCGGCGGCGCAGACTGTGCCGTGAGGCAGAAATCCCCCAGCATTTCGCGGCCTGGAATCGCGCCCACTCTGAGCCGAAGAGCGAGGGTGGCTTCATTTCGGGGGCTGATCGCCGCGTCCAGCCCGAGCGCGCTGGGCTTGCGCACGCGCAGTATGATCTCGTCGCCTTCTCGGGCCGCGAGTTGGCGGGCGAGGGTGAGGTTAATGAATGCAGTCTCGCCAGCATTCCATCGGCTAAGCACGTCATTGCTACCCGCGAAATGCACTTTCGTGGCCCCATCGGCCTCGGTTGCGGGCTTGGCCTCGTCCAAGTTCACCTGGACGACGCCAGGAGACAGAAAGCCCCAATGAGCAAGCTGAGGCCATAGAGCGGGAGCTACCCCAAGCACTGTCACGCGGTTGGCCCGAGCAGTGCCGTCCTGACGGGCAGCAATGCCCGGCAGAACCAGCGCCGAGGATCGAGGCCACGATGGGAGAGGCGAAGCATAGGCAGGCGGGGGAGATCCGATGCGGCCAGCAGGCTCAGCTCTGGCCAGGTGTGCTCCCAGGCTCGTGCCAAAGAGGCGATCTTGCGTGCTGAGGGCGAAGTGAATCGCACCCAGCCGCCGTAAGGCCATGCTCCGGAGGCTCTCACGGACCGAATCACCAACCACCAGTGCGCCGATCAACGCCGCACTGCCAATCGCTGCGCCGAGTACGACCCCCAAATGCGCCCGCGCGTAAAACCGTAGATTGCGGCGGATGAGCTGCCAGAAGGTCATGCCAGCAAAGGAGCGCAGCCTTTAGGCTGCAGAACCCTCGAAATCACACACGCCCTCTCGCAAAACCGCCAGGCGCCTGAATCCCCCACACCTCTGCAGCCTAAAGGCTGCGCTCCGATCCGGAAGCTGCGTGTCATATTCTCGCTCATCGATTAGGCCCTCGCGGCTGGCGGCACGAGGCAGCCTTCCTTCAGCTCCAGGACGCGTCTCATCCGCTGGGCCAATTCGAGCGCGTGCGTCACGACAATGAGCGTCACTCCTTCCTCGCGGTTGAGATCCAGCAGCAACTGACCCAGCTCGCGGGCGGAGGCTTGATCCAGGGAGCCGGTGGGCTCGTCGGCAAGCAAGAGCCGGGGCTGGTTGATCAGCGCACGGACGACGGCCGCACGTTGACGCTCACCGCCCGAGAGTTCTCCCGGCCGGTGCGAAAGGCGCTCGCCCAGGCCAACCCGCTTCAGGAGGCGTCCTGCGCGTTCCTCGGCGCCGTCGCGCGCCGCCGCCTCCCCGCAGGCCAGCGTCGGCACCAGGACATTCTCCAGGACACTGCATTGCGGCAATAGGTAGTGCGCCTGGAACACAAAACCAACCTGACGGTTCCGCACGGCAGCGAGTTGCAGATCGTCCAGGGCGCCCAGGTCCTGCCCGTTGAGCTCGACTGCTCCGCTGGTAGGCCGGTCTAAAGTGCCGATGATGTGGAGCAGGGTGCTCTTGCCAGAGCCGGAGGGGCCAACAATGGCAAGGGATTCACCCTGCGCAACGTCGAGCGATACTTCATTGAGTACCGTCAGCGCGCCGGACTGGCTGGGCGAGTCGTAGCGCTTGGTTACACGGTTCAGTTTCAAAAGCGGCCCTGGCGATGCCATACCGTTAATGTGGCCCCATAGGCGGCGGGAAGCATAGCAAAATGTGTGGCTCACCGAGCACCGGTTCCTTCCCCTGATTGCTGGCAACCTAAGGTGTAAGGCCCTGACGCGGTGAGGGTTAGGATTATTTCCCGATCCTTCAGGCTACCGCTTGCTTAACGACGGGGCTGCTCACTCCACCGGTTTGAGGGTCCCATCGCGGGTCGCCCTCTGCACGCCGCCGACCACTGCACCCGGGCCGGGCTCCTCCTCCAGCCGCCATAGCCCTGTCGGTGGCCCATTGGCGCCCCCACGCCCATTGTCCCCCCGGCGATCCACCGTAGCCCCACCGGAGCCTCGCCGTAGCACCCTCGTTAGCTAACGAGGGTGCTACGGGGAGGCTCCGGTGGGGCTACGGGGAGGCTACGAAGGGACTGGCCCTCACCTACTCCGTTCCGGCCCGCGGCCTGATAGCCTGCACGAGCGCAGCGACCCGTTGGGGATCTACGGGGTTCGACAATTCGCCTCCTTGTTTGAGGGAGCTGGCGACGATGAAACCGTCTGCCAGGGGCAGGAAATCCCGGACGTTGGCGACCGTCACACCGCTGCCCAATAGCACCTTGGCGGCGGGAGCAGCGCGCCGCACGCGCTCGACATCGGCAATGTCCGCCGAAAGCCCAGTGCCAACCCCCGAAACGATCAACGCGTCCACCAGGCCGCGCTCGAGAGTGTCGCGGGTGGCGTCCTCAATAGTCGAGTTCCCGAGCGGCACGGCATGCTTGACGTGGACATCGGCAAAAATCTGCGCTCGGGGACAGACGCGCTGGCGGTAACGCAGCGTCTCATAAGCGTTGCCTTCGATCAAGCCCTGGTCGGTCAGCATGGCGCCGGTGTGGACGTTGACGCGAATGAACCTGCCGTCGCAAACGGCGCACAAGGCCAGCGCCGCTCGGGCGTCGTTACGCAGGACGTTGAAGCCGAGGGGCAGTTCCACGGCCTGGCGGATCGCTCTTCCAGCGGCAGCCATGGCCGCGATGGTTTCGGGCGCAACCGCACCCTTGGTAAACGGCATATCGCCGAAGTTCTCGATGAAGAGCGCATCCGCGCCGCCGCGCTCGTAGGCGTGCGCATCGTTCACCGCAAAGTCGATCACCGATTCCATATCGCCTCGCCAGCGCGGCGAGCCTGGCAGCGGCTGGAGATGCACAACGCCGATGAGTACCTTGTGGTGCAGATCGAGAACTGCGCTCATTTGTTGGCGTCGGCCTGTTCACGCAGCTTCGCCAGAGCGGCCAAGGCGGCTTCACTTTCCGCGGCTTTCTTGCTCTTGCCGCTACCGCGCGCCAATTGCGCCCCGGCGTGATGCACGGTGCACTCGAACACGCGGTCATGGTCCGGCCCGCTCACAAATTCGACCTGGTACTCCGGCGCCTCGGAAGAGACTGCTTGCAGCAGTTCCTGCAACTCTCCTTTGGGGTTCTCCAGAATGGGAATCACCGAGAGCCCGCCGAAAGCCGCCTGGAACTGCCGGAGGATGAAGTCGCTAGCCGCCTCAAATCCACCGTCGAGCAGAATCGCACCAAGCAGCGCTTCGTAAGTATCGGCGAGTGCCGACAGACGGTCCCGACCGCCATGCTGCTCCTCGCCCCGGCTCAGAATCAGGTGCTGGCCCAGGCCCAAAGCCCGAGCCCGCTCGGCCAGGGTGCGGCGATTGACCAGCTTGGCCCGGGCCTTGGTCAGCGGCCCTTCGCCGAAGCCGGGAAATTTCTCGTACAATTCTCGCGTGAGCACGAGCTGCAGGACGGCATCCCCGAGGAATTCCAAGCGCTGGTTGGTCTGAGCGGGCGAGCCTTGCTCATGGGCGATCGAGGGATGCGTCAAGGCCAGCCGCAGCAGCGCCGGGTCACGAAAGCCATAGCCCATTTCTTCTTGCAGCGCAGCGAATCCAGTCTCGGCGGGCATGGGATTGCGAAAAGCGGTTGGGCCTCGCTTCAGGCGGGCTTCGTCGCCTCGGATTCGAGCGGCGCTCGCGGCTCGCCCTTGGGAGGGGCATCCTCGACGGTGCCGACAGGAGGAGCCTCGGGCGAGGTCGGCTGAGCTTGAGGCAGCGGGTTCAGTCCCTGTTCGAGAAGCGCGGCGACATCGCGCTGGACCTGTTCGAGCTGATTGAGCTGCAAGGCAGGGTCAATGATGGTGAATACGTCGCCGGTCGTGGGTTGCTCATAGATGAAAACCCGCTGCCCGTCGCGCAACACTTGCTCCTTCACTTTGAGCAGGCGCTTGCGTTCGAGCATAACCGCAAGGATAAAGCCCGCCGGAATATAGCGGGGATCGCTCAGCTCGATAAGTTTGCGCAGCAGCGATTCGGCCGTTTCCCTCTTAATCGTCTCAACCGGCGGCGGCGGCGCTGTATAGACTCCCTGCCAATACGAGATAAACCCTTTACGGTCGCGCGCGCCCTCACTGTATTGCTTCTGCCAGCACGCTTCACAAATGTCAGAACGCCGGAATTCGGCCTTCTCGTCGAACAACAGCGTGTGATAAGTCTCCTGGTCGGCAAAGGACTTGCCACAGGCTGCGCATGCATGGGCGCGGGATTGAATGTTCCACTCGGTCATGTTTCGGCTACCACTTCCGCCTATGTTAAGGCCACCGCTGCCTGCTGGCAATCCGATCCCTAACGACGCTCGGTGTCCCAAACTCCATTGATCTGAGATCGCCTTTCCCCGTGCTAACGCCTATAATGTCGGTGATGCGTCTCGGGCCGTTGACCTTAGTGTCCAACCTGTTTCTCTCGCCGCTGGCCGGCTACACCAACCTGCCTTTTCGCCTTATTGTGCGCGAATTGGGAGGAGTCGGCCTCGCCACTACCGACCTCGTCAATGCCCGGTCTCTGCTGGAGAAGAAGTCCAAAGCCCTCAAGCTCATCGAGACGTCGCCTGCCGATAATCCGTTAGCCGTGCAATTGTTCGGCTCGGTCCCTGAGGAAATGCGCGACGCGGCGGCCTATCTCGAATCCCTCGGCGTCGCCTCCGCCGACGTCAACATGGGTTGCCCGGTGCGCAAAGTCTGCCGCGTAGGCGGTGGCTCCGCGATGATGACGGAGTTGGACAGGACCGCCAGTCTCGTCAAGGGCATGGTCCAAGCGGTAAAGATCCCAATCACGGCCAAGATGCGCCTGGGCTGGGACGATGAGAACCTCACCGCCCCCGACCTCGCGCGCGCTCTCGAAGACGTCGGCGTGGCGGCCATCTTTGTTCATGGCCGCACGCGCCAGCAAGGATTCTCCGGCGCCGTCAACCTGGCTGGCATCCGCGCGGTGGTGCAGGCGCTGAAGCGAGTACCCGTCATTGGCAACGGTGACGTGACCACGCCGTCGGCCGCGAAAGTAATGCTCGAGCAAACGGGCTG
>Ga0335077_10006156_pt1 | contig 14793 bp, 8 predicted proteins | sample Lox_Sample_31_FD_207151 | JGI IMG/M metagenome (GOLD analysis project Ga0335077, IMG submission 207151) | Soil microbial communities from Loxahatchee National Wildlife Refuge, Florida, United States - Lox_Sample_3.1 | ecosystem: Environmental > Terrestrial > Soil > Wetlands | place: USA: Florida... | reverse complement strand
GTATCGTTCGAGCGAACTTGGAACGGCGAAACCTGTGGTGGAAATCGGCGGCTGGAATGTTGAATAAATCTGGCGATTTCAGGATTGCGTTGGCGCGTCACTGAGTGGAATTGCGCAGAGCATTCAAGTAACTAAGAATCGGGGTCTGTGATGGAAGGACCTTGTCTGAAACGGCTCACTCGTGCTGTGAGACGGACAGGATATTTCCGTCGGGATCCTTGAACCACGCTACTTTGGCTCCGGTGGGGGCGGTCCAAATCCCGAGTTCGTTTTGCTGGAAGAATCCGAAGATTTCAAATTTCACGCCCTTCCCGGCGAGGGTGCGCACTGCGTCTTCGATGTTTGCGACCTTCCACCCAAGAATGGTGAACTGCGCCGGCGTGAATTCCTTTATCTTGGTTGCACGCAGCATGGTACCGTTCGCCTCGAGGACGAGAGCGAAGGAGTCATCGGAGACAAACCGTAATCCCAGCATTCCCTCGTAAAATGCACGCGCTTTCTCGGAATCCTTGATTGGAACAAATGCGATGATGTCAGTTGTCCCCAGCATTGCGGCCTCCTGAATTGTTATCCCCCACGCGGCAATCTTCCCAATTGCGGAGCGGGCTTTCTTCCGATATTGTGACAATAAATGTCGAGAAAGCGACAAGATGTCCATGCCTGCCCCAGCCTGCGGGCCCCCGTGGCCACACTCGTGTACGACTTCAGTCCTGGACATGTGATCCCGATTCATTTTCACCCTGAAGACCAGCTCGTGTGTGCGACACGTGGAGTGATGACAGTGCGCACGGACCAAGGCACATGGGTGGTGCCGCCACGGCGCGCGGTATGGATTCCGGCCAAGATAGCGCACAGCATCGCGATGTCGGGCCCGGTCTCAATGCGGACGCTGTATCTGCGGGCTGGTATGGCGCGAAAACTCCCGCGGAACTGCTGCGTCGTGAACGTTTCGCCACTGTTGCAGGAACTGATCCTGCATGCCTGTCACTTCCCTCGGATGAACCGGAGAGCGAAAACGCACGCGCATCTGATTGACCTCATGCTGGATCAGCTTGAGACCGTACAGACGATTCCACTGCAGCTTCCAAGGCCCGTGGACCCACGCGCGCAGAGCGTCGCTGTCATCCTGCAGCGTGACCCCTCCGAGACGCGATCTCTGGCGACGCTTTGCCGGCAGGTCGGTGCGAGCAAGAGGACAATCGAGAGAGTCTTCGAAAAGGAGACCAACCTATCGCTGGGCAAGTGGAGACAGCAGTTGCGGCTGCTGCGATCGTTGCAATTGCTTGCCGCGGGAGAAAAAATTACAAGCGCCGCTCTGGAAGCGGGCTATAGCACACCAAGCGCCTTCATTTCGATGTTTAGAAAAGCATTAGGTACGACGCCTGGGAAATACTTCAGGAACGCAGGAGGCTCCACCTAATTCTGACTCTCGATTCGGAACCAAGAGCATCTATGATTCTTCAGGGGGTAAGTCGAAATTCACTAAATCACCTCGAAAACCACGCGTTTTCCATGCGCCCGCGGCGATACCCACGACCATCCAGATCCCACCAACAATCCAAGCCTTCCAGCTAAGATTCTTCCACAGGAAGAAACAGATTATGAATCCCGCCAGGGGAGGTGTCCAGATTGCAATCAAGGCGAGACCGATAGCAGCAGCAATCAGCAGCGTCCAATGCGATCCTGGCCAAAGAACAAGCCCGATTACACCAGCCGTCAACAGCAAAGGGGGGATTCCGTTGTGGCCGCCTTCGCGCACGTAGTAGCGAACGAAGGCTGCCATATTAACGCCCATGAAGGCAATCAGGGCTCCGAAATTCAGCATCTCTGCCCCGAGTCCGTAACTGAACAGCCCGAAGCTGACGAGCAGGGCACCAGCTAGCGCGATCGCTCCAACAAAAATCACATTGTTGCGGGGTACATGCCGCTTCGGATCCACGACGCCGAAGAACGACTGGGGCAGCGCTTTGCTGCGTCCCATACCGTACAGAAGGCGCGCCGCGCCGATCTGCGCACCCATTCCTGAGCCGAAATTGGCTACTAATAAGGTGAATCCGAGAATGGCAAACATCGGTTTCCAGGCGCGTCCGGCGACAAACGTGAAGGCAGTATCACTGTTGGGAAAGGGCTCGCTCGCCGGCCACACCAATTGCGCAGCGTAGACTTCCAAGGCGGAGAGGATTCCAATGACTAGACAGGTCAGTACAGTGGCCAACAGAATGTTGCGTCTTGGATTCTCCGCCTCCTCTGAAAGTGTGGAAATTCCGTCAAAACCGATGTAACTGAGCACCGCGATCGATGTGGCGGCCAGCACGGCTTTGGAATTGAAGAGACTCGGATCATAAAACGGGCGCGTGAAGAAGGAAGCGCCGTCGTGAGAGTGACCGAAAATGTACCGAGCCGCTACCATGAAGAAGATCGCAACTACAGCGCCCATGCCAGCAGCGAGTATTGTATTGACGCGTGCGGAAGTTTTGATCCCCTGAATATTCAGGAAGGTGAACACTACGCCGAAGAAAATCGCCCAAAGCGAATAGGGAATACCAGGCGCGAAAACGAAAGCCTGCTGACTGCACCAGATGATGCAGATCATCGGATTGAGCATGTAATCCATGGTCATGCTCCACCCGGTGACGTAGCCAAGAGCAGGATTGATCTCCTGTCCCACATACGTGAATGCCGATCCCGCACTTGGATATGCACGAGCCATACGTCCATAGCTGAAGGCAGTAAACAGCATGGCGACCATTGCGATCAGCAGAGTTGTGACCACGTGTCCGTGACCTGCATCGCTCAGCACACCGAATACCGACATCGGCGCTACCGGTTGGATAACGATGATTCCGTAGAGTATGAGGTCCCACAGAGTCAACGTGCGGCGCAGTCTGGGAACTGCAGAAGGTGCTGCGGTGGAAGTTTCCATGAGAACGGCTATTGGATTATGGATACGGCGGAGATGTCAATATTAAAACGATTCTCTAGCTGACTCCTCTTTCGCTCTCAGGTGGACCTTGCGCGCCGGACAACCGGGAGACGGCTGTCCATATCTCTCATCGCTGGCGGCTCTCGCCGTAGTCGAACCAGTATCCTCGCTGCTCGTTCCCTGACATGTGGCGAGTGTTGTATTCGAGCAAGTAATTCACGTGGGAATCGTCGAGTGGGAACGACTTTTTCGGCGGATACGGATATTCGCCCATGCTCAGGAACGGGAGTGGCGCGACGTAGTTGCTTTCAGCGGCGTAGAAGTCCATATCTTTTTCGTAGCCGTTGGCGGCGAAGAAGTAGTCACGCACCCAGCCAGTCGGAAGCGGAGGCAGGTGCGATGAATCGAAATCGAGGCGGACTTCGTCGCCGGAACCGAAGACGGCCAGCTTGTCATCCGTTGCGGTGAGCAGAGGGAGCACATCGCCGTAACGCGTGTAGGTTCCCTGCGGACGTGTGTAAGGACCGGTCGCGCTCGTCTTCTCGTAGATGTAGTGCACATTGCCTGGAGGCAGACCTTCGATCTTGTATGGATAGCCGTGAAATTCAAGATCGGCACGCAGCACAGGAACTGGAGTTAGCCGCAGAGATTGCGTCCGGTTGCCGGCCGACTGCGGGGTACGACTGACCAAAATGTTGTCCCAGTAGATTTGCAGATTGGTGGTGATGCGAATCTTCTGTGTGCCCTTGGGGAGCTTGCCCGTAAGATCGGCGGTCATGGTGCGGGGACCACCGGCGGGGAATCCCATATCGTCAATTACCCGTTTCCACCTTCCGTCTGCCTCCTGGGCTTCGACGTAGGGCGCAATCGGTTCTAGTTTGGATTGCGCCGCCGCGTACATGCTGTTGGCCGTGAAGTATTCGATTTCGCCATGCATCAGCAGCCAGAGCGGGCCGCCGTTGTACCGTTCACCGAGATCGAGTGTCAGGGTGTGCAGCTTGGCGAATCCGGCGAACTGCGTCAGGTCGAAGTCGCCGAAGAATCTGTGAGCGAGCAAGTCGGGCAGAACGTTGTGGCCGTGCTCGTCCCAAGCGCCAACGGGCGGCATCGCGTCGTGACTTACGACGACCTTGAACTCCGGGTACGGCGGATTCGACGCAAAGTATTCATTGGGATAGACGTCGAGATCGACGGGGTGGTCGATGGCCAGCAGGCGCACCTGATCGAGATAGACAGCTTCTTCTAAAGGTTCCATGAAGCGGAAGGACAAAGCCGTCGTTGGTCGTTCGTCGTTAGTCGCTGGCGAGCGCTTGCCATCGTGAGACGCAGTTTTTAACGATGGATCCGTGCATGTGGCGAGAGGGTGCATAGGTCCTTCGCTTCGCTCAGGATGACAAGCAGCTTGCTGAATGTGGGAGGTCTCCTTCTCACGAACCAGACCAGTCGGAATCTTGATGTACTCGACTGGGCGCGGGATATCGCGCTGGTTCGGACCGATCCAGTGGCCAACAACCGCGGCTCCGAGCATATCGGCAACGAATTCGTAGCGCTCTCCATTCCATGCAAAGAGCGTGGGGCAGGAACTACCGCGGCGGTCGATCTCGAGGAACTCCTGCTTTTTGTCGGCGGCGATCTGGATCTCGTCCTGCAATACGCCGGTGGGCCACAGCATGCGGACTATGTCAGCTTCCTTCGACTGGCCGAGGCCGACTACGATGTCGGTGGAGTTCTGGCCGAGATAGCCGTTCGATCCGTAGATTTCGAATTTCTGGCGGTTGCCGCCGGAGAAGACTTCGACCTTGGTGCCGATGGCGGATTTGTTGTCGTTCAGTCCCTTGAGCGAGAGTTTCAGCCAGTGATTCTGCGTCGCGCCCTCGTTGCGCAGGAGCACGGCGGGGCCGTGATTCTGTGTGATCAGCAGGTCGGCGGCACCGTCGTTGTCGTAGTCGCCGGTGATGATGGCGCGCGGGCTTTCGAGATGAATCTTGTCTAGGCCGACGTCGGAGGTGACGTCTTTGAATCCGTCCGGGCCGAGGTTGCGGAAGAGGCGGACTTCGCCCTTGCCTTCTTTGGTTTCGCCGACGGCGACCAGATCAACCCAGCCGTCGTTGTCGTAGTCAAAGGCGGCGACGCCGTAGGCTTTCGACCACTCGACCCCTGGAAATGAAACTGAATCAAATGATTTACCTCTACTGTTCCGCCATAGGGTGAGACTCTTCCCATTCGTCCAACCGGAGTGTGTGAAGGCAACGTCCATCCAGCCGTCATGATTGAAATCGAGAACTGCAGAACCGGCTGGCGGGCCAGGCATCGCATCTGACCAAAATTTCTTAACGACGAACTTCCCTTCTCGCGGATTTTCAAGGATCGCCGGTCCAAGATCGGCCACTAAAATGTCTACCGCCTTATCATTGTTGTAGTCCGTGCCGATCGCGCCCTCTCCTCCGGATACACCCATAGTCTCGAATCCGAGTGCCTCGGTGACAGCGGTGAACTTTCCGTCTCCATTATTGCGGAACATATCTCCCCATTCCGCCTTGTCCCCGCTTCGTGTTACCAACAGGTCGAGGTCGCCATCGTGGTCATAGTCAATAAATGTAAGCCCGAGGTTCAAATTGTTCGTCAGAACGTTAGCTTCGTTTGAGACGTTCTGGAATTTGACTCCCTTCTCGTTATGGAGCAGCAGCACGTCATCGTTCCGGCTGACAGCTAAATCGGTGAAACCGTCATTGTCATAATCACCGGCGGTGCAGCCAATAGCGTGGAGATTCGGGTCAATCCCCATCTTTTGTGTGACGTCTTCGAATTTTCCGCTCCCTAGGTTGTGGTATAGAGACACGCCACCTTGCGAGCCATTATCTGCGATAAAAATGTCGAGTTTGCCGTCGTTGTCAAAATCGAGGAAGCACGCACCGGGATTCAAATCTCGGAATGATTTGGACTCCGTGAGAGCTTTGAATGTGAGTCCAGCCGGCTTCGTCACATCCACAAACTGCACCTTGATTTGTGGCGGCGGCTTCAATTGCGCTTGCGGCGACTCGACGGCGCGTGAGTACTGGCCCTGCTCTCCGTAAGCAAGGCTCATGGGGGAGCCTATTTTGTTTTGCGTGATGTACTGAAATTTCTTCAGGTGCTCGCGGGCGTGGCTTCCGTCGGAGGACTGCTGGTAGGCGCGTGAGAGGCCGAACTCAGCTGAGGCGTGCAAGGGGTTGATCTTTAGAGCTTGCTCGAAGGCTTCGATCGCCTGCGAGAACTGCTTCGCCTGCACGTAGGCAGTGCCGAGGAAATACCAGCTGTCTGCATCGTTCGGATCGATCTCAGCAACGTGCTTGAAATCATCGATCGCGGCCTGGGCTTCGCCTGTGTTCTTCGACAGCAGTCCGAGGCTGTACCACGCGTTGGGGTTTTTCGGGTCCTGCTTGAGTGCGTCTTCGAGCGCTGTTTTGGCCTCGTCCACCTTTTGCAGATTCAGATAAGCGATGCCTTCGTTCAAGCGCGCGATCGTAAACTTAGGATCGGCCGAAAGCGCTGCCTGAAATTCTTTCAATCCCTTTTCGAAGAGCTGCTGATTCATGTAGGCGCAACCCAGATTGTTGTGGCGGGCAGCTTCGACGGGATCGGGTTGGGAAGCGGGTAGTAAAAGGCCCAGGGCCGCTAGCACTGCGGCGGAGAGGATAGCGGATATTTTTAGATTCATTCCGTTAAAGATTTAACCACAGAGGCGCAGCGGAACACAGGGGATTTGCGACCTTCTGTGGGCTGCTTTGCATGAATAGGCAATGTTAATTGCCAGCCGACAGTTGCTTGCTCAGGCGCAGCGTTGAGAAGGGACGATTTGCCGTAATTCCCTTCCCTTCCTCGACCGTCAAGGTCTGGCTGGCATTGACGTTTGAGAGCTTGTCGACTTGGCCGCTAGGCCATTGGATCTCAATCGCATCAGCCTTAGTGTGCGAGCCCATGCCGAAGGTCAGGACCAGCTCGCTCTGCGAGAGATAGCTCGAGCCGGAGCGCAGCATCTTCCACTGTTTATCGTTGCCAGCCACCACTCGCACGACTGTGCCAATTCCGTCGCGGTTTGATTTCGTACCGACCAGCTTGATCCGCAGGCTCCGATTCGTGCCACCCTCGTTATGGAACAGATAAGCGGGACCCGCATTGGTGGTGAGCAAGATATCCGGAAAACCGTCATTGTCAATGTCAGCGTAGGCAGCAGCACGGGCAACTTTGGGTGCGGCAAAGGACTTGCCCATCTCCGCAGTGACTTCGGTGAATTTCCCTCCACCGAGATTGCGGAACAGGTGCGGAGGCTCAGCATAGCTGACACGCTTCTGCACGCGCTCGATCTCGTTTTCGATGTGACCGTCAGCAACGAAGATGTCGGGCCAGCCGTCGTTGTCATAGTCGAAGAAAAAACAGCCGAAACCGAGCGTGACGAGCGTTCCTCGGCCGATCTCCGATTGTGGCGCTTCGTCGACAAACAGGCCGTTGCCTTCATTGTGATAGAGCGAGACCATCTGGTTGGCGAAGTTGCTGATGATCAGGCTCGCGTGACCGCTGCGGTCGTAGTCGGCGGCGTCGGCACCCATACCGGCGCGCGCAACGCCGTCTTCGCTGAAGCCGATTCCAGCTGCCACGCCTCGTTCTTCGAAAGTACCGTTTTTCTTGTTCAGGTAGAGCTTGTTCGGCTGCGTATCGTTGGCGACCAGGATGTCCGGCCAGCCGTCGACGTTCACATCAAGAATGGCGATACCCAGGCTCTTCGAAGTGGGATCGCCGAGTCCAGCTTTCTGCGTGGCGTCTTCGAACTTGCCGGCACCAAGATTGTGCCAGAGACGTAGCGAGGTACCCTTGTAGGATTCAGGTGTGCAGTAGGACTTATGAGCACCGTCGATCGTGCAGTAGAGATCTCCCTGCTCGCTCCACTGGACATAGTTCGCGACTACGAGATCGAGGTTGCCGTCGCGATCGTAGTCGACCCAGGCAGCGCTGGAGGAGAATTCGCTCGGTCCCCACATGCCGGCGGCCTTCGTATTATCGGTAAAGGTCCCGTTGCCGTTGTTGTGGAAGAGGTGGCTCTGGCCTAACGCGGACACGAAGAGATCGTCGAAGCCGTCATTGTCGTAGTCACCGACGGCGACACCGAATCCGTACATCGGGACGGCGAGTCCCGCTTTCCGCGTCGCGTCAGTGAAGGTGCCGTCGTGATTGTTGTGATAGAGCTTCAGTGTTGTTGCGCCGGCATGGGGATGACTAGGAAAATCTTCGCCGTTGATCAGGATGATGTCGGGATCGCCATCATTGTCATAGTCGATGAAGGCGCATCCGGGCCCCATGGTTTCTGGCAGCCATTTTTTGCCAAAGGCTCCATTGTTGTGGGTGAAGCGGATGCCCGCCTCAGTGGTGATGTCACGGAAATGAACTTGGGCCTGGGCAGGGAGAACCAGACAAAATGAGACGAACCAGAGGGACACGGAGGAATGGAGGAATCTTGAGCCACCGCGTGCTCCGTGGCTCCATGAAACACTATTGACTTCTCTTTTCCGAAAGAACATTTTATCGGGAGGCTCCGGCGGTTGAGGTGTGGCGCGCTTCGCTTCGCCGGACAGCCCCTTCGACTGTGCTCGGGGCAGGCTTAGCGGCTTTCCCCACATGAGTCGTGGTGCCTAACGGCAACGGGACCGAGACGTGTTCGTGAACGGATTGGCGCTCATTGTTGTCTTCAGGATGAAGTTGGCGATACGGGCCGGTGATCGCTTGTGAAGACTCATCGGCTTTGAACCGCATGTAACGCGACTGGTGTTCTTTGGCCAGCTTCTCGTTGCCCAGGCCGTTGTAGCAGAGCATCAAGTTGTAGTGCGCCTGCAAATCTTCGGGGTCGATTTCGAGAACGGATTGCAGGACCTTGACTGCCTCGTCGTATTTGCGCTCGAGGAAAAGCACGCGGCCCAGATCGTTTAGCGCCACGCGGTCCTGCGGGTATTGTGCCAGCACGCTGTGGAGTCGCGTCGCCGCACCATCATAGTTGCCATCAGAGCGTAGCACTTTGGCGTAGAAGAAGTTGGCACGTGCCAGACTTGGCGACAACGATAAAGCTTTTTCGAGGACCGTACGTGCTCTCGCCATGTCGCCTTCCTGTACGGCGCAGCGGCCGATGTTGACCCAGCCATCGGGATTGCTGGGATCAGCTTCCGTGACTTTTTCGAACGCAGCTGCAGCACCTTTGAGGTCTCCCTGCAGGAAGAGGCCGATGCCATAGTCATTCCAGCGCTGCCACTCTTCTTTGCGGACGATCGTGGTCGGCTGCGGTGTGGGAGCGTTGTGCGCGATTACTGGCAACGTTACTTCGTCTTCAGCTACGGGGACGATGGGCAGATCGGGAATCTTCTCCTGCTTGGCAGAAACTCCGCTCAAGGACGCTGTGAACAGCGTTTGGCGGTCATCGTAGTCGGGCGCGACCGCGTCAGGCTTGCTTTGATCTGGGACCCCCGCAAACGCTTCATGTGTGCCGTACCAGGAGAACTTGCGATAGCAGAGTCTCGCATGCAGCGTGATTTTGTTGCCGGCATTCTCAGGTATGTGCACGCGGTAGTGGACGGTATCGGCGGCACCTGGCGGGATCAACCGGACGTACACAACCGCGCGCGTCGCCCACGCATTACGCTTGTTGATGGGGTTGCCGTGGGCATCGATCTGCAGCGAGCGATAGAAATGGGCTCCCTTCTCCACTGGGCCGTGGCCGTTATCTTCGACCATGCCACTCCAGAAGATCGTCTGACCTTTGTCATCGCTGCCTTTCAGTTCCAGCCACGTATCGTAGGCGTCGACGGTGCCGCCTGGGAAGAAGTGGCCGACCTTCTTGGTTCGTACGACAACATCGACTCGAACCGTATCGCCGCGGCGTAAAGCCGGCTGCACACGATTCAATGGAGCGGTGATGGGAGCGACTTCCCCCCCGGCGGCTGCCGAGACTTTGCTCTCGGCTTCCTCCCCGACCGCGAATGTCGTTGAGAGATCGGATTGCGCCGTCGCGCCAGGTTTCAACGGAGACTGTGCGGGAGACAGCGCGAAGATATCGACTGTCAGTTGGCCATTGCGGAGGAAATCTTGCGTTAGCTTCAGCTGCGCCGCGTCTTCATTTGCGGTAGGCACCGCGGTATTCGCCGCCGGGAAACGGTGCGAGTGCACGAATCCGTTGATGTTGCCCATGTCCTTTGACGCTTCGGCCGGCATGTGGCAATCGGCGCACTGCTGCGGCTTGGCCGGGTAGTAAAACGAGCGAGCACCTTGGCCTGACACGCCACTCGCTTGCCAGTTGTCGTACTCGTTGAATCCGCGGAACCAGCGATAGTGATTGACGGGAACATCGAGGTGGACCTTGTGGCAAGACGAGCAAAACTCCGCGGTCTGGTCGCGCATGAACGGCTTGAGGAAAACGCGGCGGTGGGGCTCGGGATTCAGCTTGATGAGGAAATCATGCAACTGGCGTGCGATCGGATTCTTGGTCGCGGCGAGTTCATGCAGTTTGGGATATTCCAGGTAGAAATCCCCCTGGCCCATCGTGCTCTTCACGTTGGCAATGGAGTGGCACATCATGCAGCCTAGTCCAGCCTGGGCCTCGGGGCGATGGACAATCTCCTTGATGGGTGTATCCATCAGGCCCGCGTAGAGCACGGCGGGATCGTGGCAACCTCCGCACCACTTCGATGGCTTGGTGCCGATCGTGTCCTGCATGTATTCGATGGACTTGCGGTACCACTGATTGTTGAAGGAAGAAAAGTGGTGCGCCGAACTGAACCACTGGTTGTAGATGTCCTCGTGGCAGCGTTTGCAGGAGTCGGACTCCATGAAGAACTTGCTGGGAATTTTCTGATTGCCGTAAACTTGCGCAGAGCTGGGAAAGAACGAGCCTTCAGGGCCGTCACCTTCGCCATTCATGGTGTCGGGAGGAATTGTGGGATTCTGGATGCGGTTACGAGTTTGCCAGCTTTCGCGGATATAACGCGCGCTGTATCCAACACCGCCGAGCAAACCCAAAACGAGCACCACGCGGATCGCGTTGGCCACCAGGCGAGATCCGATCGGGTCGGCGTCCGATGAAGCGCGCGCACTCCAACGGCTGGCCAGCAGCAGGCCCACTCCGGCCACCGAAAGCGCAATGTGAAGGTAGAGCTTGTTCCATTCGGTCCGCAGAGTGCCGGTCTTGACCAGGATCAGCCCTAGCACGGCACCGCCGGCAATCAGCAGCCACCCGGCTCGAGATGCAAAGCTGCCTGATCGCAGAAGACGAACCAGCAAGGGAAGCAGAAGTGTGGTGGCTAGCACGCCTCCCGCGGCATGCAGGAACACAACGACCGCATAGAAGATGTTGGCTTGTGGAAACGTGTAGAGGTAAACCGCGGAGAAAGCTAGAAAAGCAATCAGCCACTGTAAGATTCGATCGATACTTCTTCCGGAAGCTGGCATTTCCCGAATGGCGACAGCAAGAGAATGTTTCCGCCTCGGTCCCACAGTGACCTAAGCGCCGCCCACTAACTTAACTAGTCATTCCGGACTGAGGAATAATAGAAAGATATTAGAGTACTTGGACTCTGTGCAGTTTCGGACGACGTCGGCGGCCCCCTGATCTACGGATCGCTTGATTGGACCCCGAGCGCGTGATCAAGGGCTGCGCAGAGTGCTAAGCGGTCGACGGGCTTATGAAGGAAGTCGAGTGCGCCAAGTTCTCGTGCCGTCGCTTCCGTCGCTGTTTTCTCGTCGCTGCTGACTACAATCACAGGAATCTGCTGGGTTTTGTTGGATACGCGCAGGCGTTTAAGGACTTCGATTCCGGTGCCGCCGGGCATGTTGATATCGAGCAGGATGAGGTCGGGAGTGGAGCGCAGCGCTGTCATCCAGGTCTGCGCATCGACCGCAAAGAGAATCTCGAACTTTTTCGGTAACAGAAATGACGCCAGCATCTGCCGTTGAAAGCGGGAGTCGTCAGCGATTAAGACCTTGGCCATTGGACACAACACGGGGGCGAGGCCGACTCCCCGCCTTAACTACCATCGGAAGAATCAGAGACAGTCTTTAGCCTCTGCTCGGCACGCTTTACGCCAATTCTGCCGGCTAGTGAATGGGCGGCGTCTTTCCTGGGCCAACTTCCGTTTCAAGGACCGCAGCGACGGATAAGACCACCTCTTCCTCCCAGGGTCTTCCGACAATCTGCACTCCAACGGGAAGGCCTTCGGGCGATTGGCCCACAGGAATCACCGCGGCGGGATTGCCGAGCAGATTGAACCACTCGGTATAACTCCAGGCATCGAGATATCCGACAGTTTTGCCATCGATGACCCAGTTTCGGTCACCATGGCGGAAGGCGGGGATGGCCGCAGGCGGACAGAGCAGGATTGGATAACTCCGCATCTGTTCGAGAAAGCGCGCGCGTAGAACATCACGAGCAATCCATGCATCGATCACATTTTGCCCGGAGAGGTTCGGCTCTGCGGCTGACCAGTCGAGAAACTGTTTCAGAATGGGACTTGCATCCTTCTCGCGACCCTTGAACATAGAGCCAATCAACATGCCCCCAGTTTTGACAAAGAATTTCTTCCACAGAAGGCGGGCTTCCTCGAGCCCCTCTGGTCGAAATGGCTCGACGCGGCAACCCGCGCGCCGCAAAGCTTCGGCGGCGGCCCGGACGGCACTCCGGATTTCCGGAGTGACCGGTGTACGAGCATCATCTTCGAAATAGCCGATGCGCAGACGCTTGAGTTCATCTTCTTCCGGCCAGCGGACCGGGACCGGGGCGGCACAGGTCTCGCCGTCATCGGGACCTTGCAGGACCTCAAATAGAATCTTGAGATCTTCCACTGTGCGGGCCATCGGGCCGACCACTCCGAGCAGCGCAAATGGCCCTCCGGACGGTGGGAAGTGGCCGGTGCAAGGAATCCGACCTGGCGTTGGCTTCAACCCGCAGATTCCCGTGAAATGCGCGGGAACGCGAATCGAGCCACCACCATCGCTGCCAACGCCAGCAGCGGACATTCCGGAAGCGATGGCCGCCGACTCTCCTCCGCTCGAGCCACCCGGTGTGCGTTGTAGATCCCAGGGCGAGTTCGTCCGGCCGTAGAGAAGGTTGTCGGTTTCCCATGCCATTAGGAGTTCGGGCGTGTTCGTCATGCCGAGAATGATTGCTCCGGCACGCCGGAGACGCTCGACCAGAGGGGCATCGAAGCTAGCGATATATCCGGCTCTCAAGCGCGTGCCCGCTTCGCATCTCATAGCGGCAACATCGATCGAACTTTTGATGCTGACGGGAACACCGTGCAGCGCGCCAAGAAAACTACCGGTAGGGAGCGCGGCTTCTGCCTCGCGCGCCCTTCGGCGCACACTGTCGGGATCGACTTGCACGAAGGCGTTGAGTCTGGGATTCAGGCGCTCAATCTTGGCTAGATGCAGATCGGCCAGTTCCAAGGGCGAGATTTTCTTCTCGCGGATGTGCAGCGTCATTTCAACAGCCGGTGCAAGTGTCAGATCAGTCATTGCGATTTCTCTTCAAGTAAACTCTCGGAATCCACGGGCAGAGATTGATCAGAGGCAGGGGCCATTACATCCGCCATCGTCACTAGGGCTTCCTGCTTGTGCGTTGGGCGCCGTGATACGATCTTTTGGTTTTGTAGTGGGCTGCGCTGAGTACCTACCGGCCCAAGTCAGTGATTTCGGAGATCGAAGAAAGATTGTCATTAGAGTAGTTCAAAGAGTGTAGACGTGGCCGGACTTACTCTCAAGGCATCTGAACGGGTGCTTGTCCTCATCTTCGGACTGGCTACCATGCTCTACTTGGTTCAGATGTTCACTCCGCTCCGGCTCACGACCGACGGAATTTCCTACCTCTCATTTGGGGTATACGGCTCTCTTCTCCCTTGCCGGGTTTGGAGCATTGAGGTGTAGCACGTGAATTACGTTCTCGGGATTACTGCTTGAGTTGTAGTGAACTACGCGCCATCAAGAACGGGGATAGGGCAGAGCCCGAGCGCCCGAAGACGATTCGATACCATGGCGGTATACCGCGGATTCAGCGTTAGGAACACATCGGAAACCCCAAACTGCGCCGCCTCTTCGATAGATACGACTGGAAATGACCATCGCGAGCTTCGCTGACGATCCCGATTGTCGTCAAAACCGCAGATGACCTCGGCGTCGGCGAGATGCGTATACGCATATAACAAAGCGAACACCTCTCCAATTCCGCAGACCGCAACCTTCCTGCGCTGGCTCAGCAATCTGTTGAGCCCTTTCGAATGCATCCAAGTATGTCTTCACGAATTTCAGCGAGGCGGGCCGCTGAAAATCGACCTTCGCGTTCTCGACGTGTTCCCTTCCCAGCCAATGGAGGCTGAAGTTAGAGACCAGAGAGCATCCTGGAATTACAACACGTTCTGAAAGCCCCACAGGCGTAGCGATCGCCTGGATATGTTTCATGCTGAAGTGGTGAAGATGGTCAACAAGAAGAGATCATAGCTTGGCACATCTTGCATAGGTTGCCCGACGATCACCTCCCCGGCGTCACTCAAACATTTTGAGAGATCCCGCAAGAAGGAAGTGGGGCTCGAAACATGCTCGAGAACACCAAAGGCTATGATCGCGTCGTACTTGCCATCAATCATCGAACTCGTGCCTACGTGTACGTCGAGTCCCTTCTTCTGAGCGCGGAGAACAGCATCCTCGCTCATATCGATGCCCGCAAACTGAGCCCCCGGGAAAGTAAATATCCTCCGGCAGAGCCGGAGGCTTTAATGTGTGAGCCGCTCAAAGCGGCTAGTCGGGTCGCTAACGCGGCCCGAACGTCTGTGGCCACCTTGCGGTGGCCGGTCAGCGCCACAGGTTCA
>Ga0335077_10006155_pt1 | contig 14795 bp, 12 predicted proteins | sample Lox_Sample_31_FD_207151 | JGI IMG/M metagenome (GOLD analysis project Ga0335077, IMG submission 207151) | Soil microbial communities from Loxahatchee National Wildlife Refuge, Florida, United States - Lox_Sample_3.1 | ecosystem: Environmental > Terrestrial > Soil > Wetlands | place: USA... | reverse complement strand
GCCTTGTCGTGCGAACTGCGCAACGATTTCTCGCCGAGCGCCACGTGGAAGAATCGCCAATTCGTTTCGACGTCGTAGCCATTGACAATCATCCTGGAAAGCCGCCCGTGGTGCGCCTGCACAAAGACGCCTTCAGTCCGCAGTTTACCCGGCACGAATAAGACCAGTTCTCTAGCAATCCAAATTTGGCGCGAGGCGTCTAAACACGGCATAGCAACGGTGTGTCAGGAAAGTTCAAGCACTCGGGAGAGATTCGAATGGGGAAAGCCGCAGGTTTGAAGGGGTTGATGTTTGTTTTGTGTTGTATCGGGTTGGTTGGCGTTCCGGAAGCGAGAGGGCAGGAGGCTAACAAGCAGCAACACGCTCACCCGCGGGAATTCTGGAGGACGATTGCAAAGAATCACTACGCAGTCCCGGTCGGAGAAGAAGTGTTCCCGCTCGTACGCGAATTGAGCGGTTATTTGGGGTCGCCGGATCCGGAGCTGCGAGATGACCTGGCATACTCGATTCTGGCCGTTTGGATCGTGAGGCAGAAGCAACTTCCCGCAGAGGAGCTTTTGACGTTGCTCGAGGAGTGGCAAGGAAATCTGCGAGACGGAATCGGTGAGGCAGGGATGGACAGCGTGTTCAAGCGTTCGTTTTCGGCACTTTGCCTGGAGTTGCTCGCGGAACGGGACTTGAAGGAGCCGTTCCTCGGAGAAACGCGATACAGAAATTTGGTGGATGAGGCCCTGCTGTATTTGAGAAGTGAGCGCGATTTGCGCGGATTTGACGCGAAGAAAGGCTGGATTCATGCGACGGCGCACACTGCAGACTTGCTCGCCGCTCTTGCCGAGAATCGACTATTTACACAGCAGGATCACAGTAGGGTTCTGGAAGCAATCGCAGAGCGGCTGGCCAGCGCGAACGAAATCTTCAGCTACGGGGAGCAAGACCGGTTGTCCGCTGTTGCGGCTGCGATGATTGCCCGGAATGATTTTGACAACGCGCAATGGAATTCCTGGGTTGCGAAATTAGACAAGGAAGACAGCTCCCTTTGGAAGGATGTTCCCCCGAAAGTGCAGGCTTTGGCGCGATTTGAAAATGATTCGTATTTTTTGCGCGCTGTGGTCGCGCAGATTTCGTTGCGCGCCGGCACGCCAGCCTCTGCCGAAGCGCAAAAAACGGTGCTGGCGGTGCTTCGCCAGCGATAGCTGGGCACTAAACTCCTTGCGAATTGGGAACGAGGCTATAAAATGCTGGGCGTATTCCGCCCAAAATCCATAGAAGAGGTTCGACTCTATGACTTTGCAGCGCAGCGCGAACAACCACAACACTGGCCTGACCTTAGCTCGACATGCATTGAGATCTATCAGCCGCAAAAACCGCGGCTTCAGGATGGCAAACAATGGGCATATCAGCAAAATGACTTTGTTTGCCCTATCCGTTCTGGCGCTATTGGCATTCGGATCTGCGGCGCGGGGACAGGATGCGGACATTGCGAAGAAGCTGCAGGGCTTCGACGCGTACATGGAGCAGACGCTGAAGGATTGGAACACCCCCGGAATCGGCGTGGGGATTGTGGTTGGCGACAAGCTGGTGTTCGCGAAGGGATATGGGTATCGCGATTACGAGAAGAAGCTGCCGTACACGCCGAAGACACTGCACCAGATTGCGTCCAACTCAAAACTGTTCACGGCGGTGGCGGCTGGGATGCTGGTCGAGGAAGGAAAACTGACGTGGGACAAGCCGATCAAAGAGGCGGTGCCGACGATTCAGTTCTACAACGACCAATTGAACAGCAATGTGACGCTGCGGGACATGCTGTCGCACCGCACGGGAGTGACGCGGCACGATCTGATCTGGTTCAAGTCGCCATTCACGCGGAAAGAGCTATTCGAGAAGCTGAAATACCTGGAGCCGCAGGCGCCGATGCGCGAAACGTTTCTCTACAACAATCTGATGTTTTCGGCGGTAGGGCAGATCATCGAGTTGAAGTCGGGGAAGCGCTGGGAAGATTTTGTGCGCGAGAGAATCCTCACGCCGCTGGACATGAACACGACGTGTTACACGATCGCGGACATGATGAAGCAGCCGGAGTATGGCGTGCCGTTTCGCGAGAAGCGAGACTCGTTCGAACTGTACAAAATTCCCTATTACGAGGACACGGAGGGAGTGGCGCCGGCGGGCGCGGTCATTTCGAACATCGAGGAACTGTCACACTGGCTGATTGCGTTGATGAACGACGGAAAGTACAACGGAAAACAAGTGCTGCCGCCGAGCGTGTTGAAGGCCACGATGCAGCCGGCGATTGGACTGCCGAACACATTGGGAGAAGCACTGGGATATTGGGAAATCCTCAATCCCGCCTACGGGATGGGGAGGCAGACGGCGTCGTACCGCGGAAAGTTGCTGACGTTCCATGGCGGGGATTTGCCGGGGTTTCATTCCCAGGTTTCGTTCATGCCCAACGACAAGATCGGAGTGATCGTTTTCGTCATCAGCGACCACAGCGCGCCGCTCTACAACGCGATCAGCTACAACGTGTACGAGCGGTTGCTCGGAATGGACCAGACGCCGTGGAGCCAGCGCTCCCTGGAGCGACGGCTTGCGGGGAAGAAGGCGGGAACTGAAGCGAGGGCAAAAGCGGGCGGGGACCGTGTGCCAAACACGAAGCCTTCGCATGCGCTAGCCGATTACGTAGCGGAGTACGAGAATCCGGGTTACGGGATACTGAAGATCAGGCTGCAAGGCGACCAATTGCAATTTGGTTTTCACGAATTTCAATTCCCGCTAAGCCATTTTCACTACGACCGGTTCGACACGCCGGATGATGAGCAGTACGGGAGGTTCTCCGTCAACTTCCGAACAAATCCGCAAGGCGATATTCACGAGGCAGTGATTTCGTTGGACGAAGCGGAAGTCGTGTTCACGCGGAAGCCGGAGACGCTCGACCCGAAGCTGGTGGAGAAGCTGGCGGGGACGTATGTGACGCCAACCAAAGTAAGGTTTGAGGTGCGCTACCAACCGGGGGAGGGGCTTTCGATTGCGTTTCCCGGCGCGCCACCGCAAAAACTCATCCGGGTTAAGGGGATGCAGTTCCGAACCCCGCAGTTCGCGGACGTTATTTTTGAATTTGTTTTGGAGAACGGGCAAGTGAAGGCGTTGAAACAGCGGGACCCGTCGGGCGAATTCACATTTCCCCGTCAATGAACTGGTGCAGTTGCGACCAGGCAGCTGAATGTTGAATGATGTAAGAAGACGGAGAGAGTCCTGCGCGGGGGGCGCAGTGGGAGTACAATTCAGAGTGTTTTCCTAAGCATGCCCGCATCGCAGGCGGGCGAGCGAAATAGGGGAGGAAACAGTTGCCGGAGTTGCGCAAGGACCCGATCACGGGCCGATGGGTGATTATTTCTACGGAGCGCGGGAAGCGCCCGAACGATTTTTTGCGTGAAAGCGTGGTGGTCAAAGACGCGAAGAACTGTCCGTTTTGCGCGGGAAACGAGTCGAAAACGCCGCCGGAAGTGCTGGTGTATGGGCGGAATGGCGGCGGGCCAAACACGTCCGGGTGGAACATTCGCGTGGTGCCGAACAAATTTCCGGCGCTGGGGATCGAGGGCGAGCTGGACCGCGAAGGCGAAGGCCTGTTCGACAAGATGAACGGGATCGGCGCGCACGAAGTGATCATCGAGACGCCGCAGCACATGGCTTCGCTTGCCACGTTGCCCGAGCGCGCGGTCGAGGATGTGCTTTGGGGCTATCGGGACCGGATGCTGGACCTGAAGAACGACAAGCGCTTCCGGTACATTTTGATTTTCAAGAATCACGGCGAGGCCGCGGGAGCATCAGTGGATCATCCGCATTCGCAACTGATTGCGCTGCCGATTGTGCCGCGACGCGTGCGCGAAGAAGTGGACAACTGCTGGCACTACTACGATGAGAAAGAGCGGTGCATTTTCTGCGACATCATCCGGCAGGAGCGGGACACTGGCGAGCGGGTGATTGGGGAGAATGAACACTTCATCACAGTTGCGCCGTATGCGCCGCGGTTTCCATTCGAAATGTGGTTGCTGCCGAAAGCGCACGGCTCGTCGTACGAAAACAATCAGAGTTCCATGTACGCCAGCCTGGCGCGCATGCTGAAGGATACGTTGATGAGGCTGGATGACGTTTTGGATAAGCCGGCGTTCAATTTTATGATTCACACTTCTCCGATCGGAGAAGAGATCAACGATCACTATCACTGGCACTTCGAGATTATTCCAAAGCTGACGAAGGTGGCAGGATTCGAGTGGGGAACAGGGTTTTACATCAATCCGACGCCGCCGGAAGAGTCCGCGCGATTCCTGCGCGAAGCGAAGGTGCCAGTCCTCTCAGAAAAAAAGTAGAGACGTTCGTGCGGAAACGCGCGGACACCTGAGGGGAACGAGAGATTTGCTATAATTAACTGTTTGGCGCGGTACCCAAGTGGCCCAAGGGAGAGGTCTGCAAAACCTCCATTCGTGGGTTCAAATCCCACCCGCGCCTCCAAACCCCTGCACTCATTACCAATGGAGAATCTCGCTGCCCGCTGCTGGGCCAATACATTTCGGCTCCTTGGATTGGTTCTTTCTAATCAAAACAACATTGCGATGAGAAGGTCCAGAGTGAACCTTATTGGCGGTCGTGTTCCAGGAAGGAAACGGCCCGTCTCGCCCGTTTGAAGATTTCGCACCGAACCCTTTTCCCTTCAATCGATTGGCAGAACAAGCTGGAGGCATGGTGGGCATGGGCTTGCCTGAATCCGGTTTAAGCACAGGTGTGGTTTTGCGCCCGTGGGAAGGGCCAGAAGCCGCACGAGGTTGGGGGATTCGACGTGAGTCTCAACGAAGCGAGGAAAGCGCATTTGGAGATTAGTACGAGGGCGCTCGCGCTGGCGCACCGAGTGGCGAGTTCAGTGGAGGCAGCGGGAAGCTAGCATGCGGATCAGAGGAATTCGCGAGATGTCTCTGCGCCAGCGGCTGTTGCTGTTGACGATGATCACCAGCGGAGTGGCCTTGCTCCTGGGATGCCTCGGTTTCCTGGCCTATGACATGAAAGTGGCCCGGGAAGAAAAAGAGGAAGAGATGCGCTCGGCGGCAGACTTGATCGGCACGAACAGCGCCGCGGCACTGACATTTGACGACCGGCAAGGCGGAGCGGGACTGCTGGAAGCGTTAAGAACGCGGCCGCATATTCGAATGGGTGTGCTGTACGGGCCGGACGGGGACTTTTTCGTGTCGTATTATCGCCGCGATTTGAGAGGGAAGCTGGTTCCTCCCGGCACGGTGCCGGATGGGGTGCTGTGGAAGGATGATTGCCTGATTTATGGATCGCCCGTCATCTTCGAGAACCGCCGAATCGGCTCGTTGTATTTGGAATCCGATTTGACGGATTTGCAGGAGCGGTTGAGGCGGTTTGAGCAAACAACGGCGCTCATTGCCGTGGGAAGTCTGCTGTTTGTCTATATGGTGACTGCGGCGCTGCAGCGAAGCGTGACGCAGCCGATTTTAAATCTTGCTCAAATCGCGCGTTCGGTCACCCAGGAAAAATCCTACTCGTTGCGGGCGCCCCGGCTTGCGGGACGAGAACTGGGACAACTCAGCGCGGATTTCAATCACATGCTGGATGAAATTGAGAAACGGGACGCGGCGCTAAGTGAGGCGCGAGACGTCCTGGAATTGAGGGTGGCGGCGCGCACCAGCGAGTTGGAGCGGGAAGTCGGGGAGCGGAGAAGAGCGGAAGACGAGTTGAGGCGGCGAACAAGATTTCTGAATACGTTGATTCAGAATACCCCCCTCGCAATTGCGGTGGGAGGGCCCGACGCGCGATTTGAACTGGTAAACCCGGCTTTTGAAAAGCTTTTCGGTTACACGAGGCAGGAAGCTATCGGGCAAAGAGTTTACGACCTGATTTTTCCAAATGGTTGTGAACCTGCAGAAGTTCAGAACCGGCATAAGCGAATGAAGCTGGAAGGCATTCACGAAATAGCGCAGAGGAGGAAAAAGGACGGGACACTGGTAGATGTGGAAGTGTTCGGAGTTCCGCTGATGCTGGATACGGCTGAACAGAGTGTATTGGCGATATACCAGGACATCAGCGAACGATTGAAAGCACAAAGGGCACTGAGAGAGAGCGAAGAGTCATTCCGAACCTTGAGCGCTGCCGCACCCGTAGGCATTTATCGGACGGACAGCGGCGGAAAGGCGAACTACACGAATAAGCGGCTCCAGGAAATGATGGATTTAACGAGCGAGGAGGCGCTGGAATTCGGCTGGAAGAATGCGGTTCATCCCGGGGACCGGGAGAGGGTAGTCGCGGTACGCGAAGAGGCCATTCGAAACAAGCGGCCATACCAAGCGAGCTACCGTTTCCTGAGCAAGAAGCTCAAGGAACACTGGGTGGAAGTCCTGGCCGAACCGATGTTGGAAAAAGATGGAACTCTGGCGGGCTATGTGGGTGTGATTCAGGACGTGACAGAGCGGCGGGAAGCCGAGCAGCATTTGCGAGCCGCGAAAGAAGCGGCGGAAGCCGCTAACCGCGCGAAGAGCGAATTCCTGGCCAACATGAGCCACGAAATTCGCACGCCCATGAACGGGATCCTGGGCATGACGGAACTGGCCCTGGACACGGAATTGAAACCCGCGCAGCGCGGATATCTGGAGATGGTGAAAACCTCAGCCGATACGCTGCTCGGCATCATCGACGACATCCTTGATTTCTCCAAAATCGAGGCCGGGCGCATGGACATCGAGGTGATTCCGTTCAGGATGTTGAATTGCATCGAGGGAGCGCTGAAACCGCTGGCTGTGCGCGCGCAACAAAAGGGACTGAAAGTGTCCTGGGGGCTTGGAGGAAACATCCCCGAGGTACTGTTGGGCGACCCTACACGATTGCGGCAAATCCTGATCAATCTGGTAGGCAATGCCATCAAGTTCACCAAGCAAGGAGAAGTAAGCGTGCGAGCGGAAGGACTGGCCCCCAGGGAGGGCAAGACTCTTGTGCGCATCATCGTTTCTGACACCGGAGTGGGCATACCGAAAGAAAAGCATCAGCAGATTTTCGCCGCTTTTTCCCAGGCGGATTCTTCTACGACCCGGGAGTTTGGAGGAACCGGGCTGGGATTGTCGATCTCTTCGCGATTGCTCCGTCTCATGGGAGGCACAATCGATCTCGAAAGCGAACCGGGCAAAGGGACCACGTTCACCGTGACGATTCCTTTCGCGACGGGCGAAGCAGAAGAATTCAAAGGGGCGTTTCTCGCGGAAGAGGAGCTTACCCCGCAGAGTGTCCCCTCTCCTGCGAATTCGCCTATCTACACTGAAGAGCCGGGCATCTCCCGAGGACTGCGACTCCTGCTTGTGGAAGACAATCGTGTCAACCAGGAACTCGCCCTTTGCTTGCTGAGGAAGATGGGCCACCGCGTCAAACTTGCTGTGAACGGGCGGGAAGCCGTCGAGATGTACAACAACCAAGAATTCGACCTTGTGTTGATGGACATTCAAATGCCGGTGATGGGGGGAGTCGAAGCCACGCAGCTCATTCGAGAAGCGGAACGCAAGAAGGGGATTCACGTGCCGATTATGGCGATGACTGCGCACGCGATGGCCGGGGATGACGAACGTTATCTTTCCGCCGGGATGGATGGCTACGTCTCGAAACCTGTGAAGGTTGGGATATTGCGCGCTGAGATCGATCGATTGACCAGAGCCCAGGAACCGGTGGCTCGCGCATCCGCAGAAGAAAGAGAGGAAAAAATGGCCGTTTCGATCATAGATTTCCAGGAATTGCTCTCGCGAGTGGAAGGCGATCGCGAACTCATACGCGACCTTTTGTCGATCTTCAAAGAGGAATTCCCGCAACATCACCAGGCCTTGCGCAAGGCCGTGGAGAGTATGGATGCGCCGCGGATCGCATCGGAGGCCCATGCGTTGAAAGGCATGCTCGCGAATTTGGGAGCTCAGTCAGCGGCAGAGGCAGCGGCCCAGCTGGAGCAATTGGGGCGCACCGGGGCATCCTCAGGGCTTGAAGCATCCCTGGCCGCCTTCGACCGCATAGCTGCGGAACTGCTGCCGCAGGTGGACTCTTGTGAAGCTGAGGTGTCGCGATGAGGATTCTCGTTGCGGACGACGAAGTGATGTCGCGGCGTTTGTTGCAGAAGACGATGGAGCGCGCCGGGTACGAGGTGATCGCAGTTGAAAACGGCCGACAGGCGGTGAACGAATTGTGCCGGACGGAGGGGCCCAAGCTGGCGCTTTTGGACTGGGTCATGCCGGAGTTGGATGGCCCCGGAGTCTGCCGGGAAGTACGGAAGCGAAAAGAGCAGTCTTACGTTTATATGCTCCTTCTTACTTCCAAGGAGTCCAAAGAGGACGTTGTAGCAGGACTGGAGTCCGGCGCGGACGACTATCTCACGAAGCCATTTGATCCGGAAGAACTCAAGGCCCGGCTGAGAACGGGAATCCGGATACTGGACCTGGAGGACCGTTTGATTGAAGCGCGAGAGAACATGCGATTCCAGGCAACGCATGACGCGCTGACCACACTCTGGAACCGCAGCGTGGTTATGGAGCTGCTGGAGCGCGAACTCGTCCGGTCGCACCGCGAGGACAAGTCCACCGCAATTATGTTGGGTGATCTGGATCATTTCAAGCAGATCAATGATACTTACGGGCACCTCGCGGGCGATGAGGTGCTGAAAGAGACTTCCCGGCGGTTGCTATCCTCGGTGCGCTCGTATGATTTTGTGGGGCGCTTTGGAGGCGAGGAATTTTTGGTAGTTTTGAACAATTGTGATCCGACGTTCAGCCACGGCCGGGCCGAGGAAATCCGCAAGGCGATCGCGAGCAGGCCGATACCGACCTCTGGGGGCCCCATTTCGGTGAGCATGAGCATCGGGCTGCTGATCAGCCATGAGTGGGGCCTCCGTCCGATGGAAGAATTGCTCCACGAGGTGGATTCAGCGCTGTATGCGGCCAAGGCGGCAGGACGAAACTGCGTGAAGGTGGCAAAGCCAAACGCTTCGGAGAACGATCGCAATTCCACGGAAGCGGAAGCCATTCGCCAGCGACACTAGTCTTGGCCGCGGAGCCTCTCGATTGTCAACTCAGAGCGATTTTGATTTGGATTGGCCCATCATTTGCCGCATCGCCGCGGATGAGCCGGGAGCCCGCTTTTCGCGCCAGGCTTCCAGACGTTTGCAGGTTTCTTCGATATTCTGAAAGAGGTGGGGATTCTTAAACGCCGCACGCCAAGTGGGAACGATGTTTCGCATGCGGTCCCAGACAACCCAGATTTCTCCGTTGCTTTCAAAAAACAACTCGTCGTTGATCAAGCCGCGATTCACGATACTCGCAACCATTTCCCAATAGCTGATGACCATCCGGATGTAAGTATTCTCTTCGCTGCCTTGCGGGTATTTCTCGACCATTTCTTCGGGGGACTGTGGATGAAAATTCTCGGTGAACCATGCACGCGCCTGGCGCAACCGTGCCTCTCGCCGGATGTCATACAGACGCAGCATGAGGTTCACTTCGTCGTAGGTAATCTGGGCCATGCAAAGTCCTCCTGGACTTATGTCGTGGTGTCCGCTTGCGCAGCTTCCTGCAACGAATGGGAAACGCCAGTCAGTTCGATGCGCTGAACGCTGGAAACGGGTATCCCGTGCTTCTGGAGCTCCGCCTGAATCCGGCGACGCAGTTCGCGAGCCACCTCATCCTGGCGCGTCGGAGCCGTGCGAACCTGGAGCCGCACAGTGGAAGCTGAGCGGTCAAAATTCTGCAAGCCGAGGATTCGCGGACCGTCCACAAGAGCTTGAGACCACGCGGGATCCGCACGCAAGCTAGCGGCAGCGGACTCCAGCACTCGCAACGCTCTTTCCATGGGAGTGTCGGGAGCTAAAGCTACGTCAACGAGAGCCTGTGACCAATCGCGGCTGAGGTTGCTCACGGAACGGATCTCTCCGTTTGCGATGGTCACGAGGGCGCCATTTGCGTCACGAATGACCGTGCGCCGCAAGGTAAGGTGTTCTACGCGGCCGACGTAATCCCCAAATTGGATCGTGTCGCCGACGACGTACTGGTCTTCCAGAACAATGTAGAAACCAGTGATGACATCGCGAACGAGCGTTTGCGCGCCGAAGCCCACGGCCAAGCTGGCCAGGCCGGCAAGCGTCACCGCCGGCGTGATGTCAATATTAAATTCGTGGAGTGCCGTGAGGAAAGCGATCACCCAAATGACTTTACTACCCGCGCTGTAGAGCACGCCGGCCATCGTCCGTGTTTGCTGCTCCCGAAGCTGCGCTTGGCGCGTTTGTGTGGTGGCGGGTTTGATCAGCAAGTTGGTGACTGCGCGAAGCAACCGATTTAGGACGAGCGCGATGAGGAAAATTCCGAGCAGGCGCAGCGCGTTGGGTACTGTCAAATCCAGCCAGTGGTTGAGAGGACTAGGCATGATTTTCACGAGAGTGGGAGTATAACATTGGTAGAGGCTCAGGGAGCCGCAGCGTGACGGCATCCTGGAGCGTGGTTGATGTTACGGAGCGATTCATCATGGCAACCAGACGAGAGTTTTTGACGACATGCCTTGCTTCGAGTGTACCCCTGGGAATTCTTGCCTACGAAATGATAGCGCAGGCACAGGCGCAACAGCCTCAGCAGCCTCCGGTGAGGCCCACGCAAAGAGAAGACGAATCGGAACCGCCGAAGTTTGATTCGAAAGTAATACTGGAGTCGAACAAGAAGGACATCAAGAAGGATGTCGAGAAACTATACCAATTGGCAAGCGAGCTGAAGGCGGAAGTAGAAAAAACGGATTCCGCTCATGTGCTTTCCATGGCGATGCTGAAGAAGACGGAAGAAATTGAGAAGCTGGCGAAAGAGATTCGCTCGCGTGCGATTGGTTAGTAAGTCTCTGCAAAGAGGCAGAACGACTTTAAATAAACTGCCGCGCCAGAGAAAGCAGGGTGGCGCGAGCGATTTTTACGCGTTAGAATGGGTCAGCAGCAGAAGGAAGTTGGTTTCATACGCTGTGCGCTCCGGGATTACGTCCCGGAGGCATCGGCTGCGCGCCCGTAGCTCAGATGGATAGAGTACATGCCTCCGGAGCATGGGGTCGTGAGTTCGAATCTCACCGGGCGCGCCATTATTGATATTCCCTTGAAAAACAAGTGATTGCTTCCTGAGGAGGAGGCTTACACTGTCTTGGGCGAACCTGTTCGCTTATCTTTGGAAGCGCAACTCGTTCCGCCCTTCCTGGATCAAATAGAACTTGTCGGCTGCAACGTCACGAAATGCTTGTTTTTGTCCACTGGGCCAACTGATCTCGACCAGATCCATCCGAACAGCCTTTCCCAGCCCGAAATTGGCGCGCAGGTCGCTCTGAGAAAGGTAACTGCCCCTCCGGCGATCTCCCGGATTTGCGACAGGCCACCAGCCAGCACCCGGATTCGTGCGCCCATGGCGTCGCGGTTGCTCTTAGTCCCCACCAATCGAAAATTCACAAAGTGATTTCCATTGCCGCCGCTGTTGTGCAGGAGCAACGGCGGGTCTCCATTGTTGCCGGCGGAATCCTTCCTGCTCCTCCGCCAACGCACTTTTGCGGGGTAGCTTATATGAGGGGGAAGAATAATACCACTGGACACGGTGTCCTTATCCGGCTCAGGCGAAATGAAAGCACTTCGATGGAGGCTGTCGGCCCTGGATGCAGATGACGTGATTATTAAGAAGTTGCGGAGGGATTTGTAATTCGGTGGTAGCATTCGGCGGCGAAGATTTCACTAATCGATGCCTGGCGCCCCGTGATACGAGACGCCTTCTCTCGCACAGGAGTCGCCTTTCTCGGAGCAAATGGGCGCGCAAGAGCAAAACGATCAACGGGGGCGGAAAGAGATACGAGCGGTCATACTTGATTATGACCGCGTGCTCTGCCGTTCGCCGCGGGATGAACACGTCGAAAAGATGGCAACGGCGTTTGGCGTCGATTTCCATACCTTTTGGCGTCTCTACGAACAAAATCGTGGTCCTTTAGACAAAGGTGAACTCACTCCGGCCGCCTATTGGAAATCGGTGGCGCGGGGCGCGGGAACCAAAGTGGACGCGTTTACGATCGAGCGGCTGGAAGACCTGGATATCGACATGTGGGATACGCTCGAAGAGCCATTATTGGAATGGATGCAGACGCTGCAGGCTAATGGCTACAAGACTGCTTTACTCTCCAATTCGCCTCCACGTTTTGTGACACACCTGCGAAAGAACCGCCCTTGGCTGCGATTGTTTGACGTCTGCGTGTTTTCCGCCGAGGTGCGCCTGATCAAGCCGGAGCCAGCGATCTTTCGGTACACGCTGGACAAGCTCGGAATGGATGCGTCCGGGGTCCTGTTCATCGACGATCGCTTCTCCAACATAAGCGTGGCGCGATCTTTGGGAATGGAATCCATAAGATTTACTACGCTAGTTCAGTTGAATATACAACTTAAAGATGCCGGCTTCTCGCACCTGGTCAGAATTCCGTGAATTTGCGTAACGGCTGGAGGCCCTTCAACTCCCCCCGGCAGCACCCCCGTTAACTCGTGCACAAGACCTCGAGGCTTGTTTGTGACGGCAGGCACGTCTGTTCACTTGAAAATCACGCGCCGATGCTCGGATGACAACAACTGCCGGACCTGTCTTCTGAGGTAGACTTTCCAATTCTACTGTGAGCATTTCTCGAAAAGCGGGAGGGACGTGGGTTGAGCTTCACTTCGTTGGATTGGATTATCGTCGCTGTCTATTTGATTGCATCGGTTGTTGTGGGACTTCTTGGCAAGCGATTTGTCGGCAACGTTTCGCATTACCTGGTCGCAGGAAGGGAATTGGGTTTGTACGTGGGCATAGCCACGCTCGCCGCTACCGAAATCGGCACCATCACGTACATGTACAACGCGGAGCTGGGCTACAAATACGGATTTTCCGCCTTCGCAGCCGCGCTCATTTCCGGCCTGGTGATGATCATCGTCGGGCGAACCGGATTCGTCATTCGCCGCTTCCGCGAAATGCAACTGATGACTGTCCCTGAATACTTCGAACGAAAATACAGTCTCGGGCTTCGCTTGTTCACCGGGATTCTCGTGGCCCTTGGTGGAATCCTTAACATGGGAGTGTTTCTAAAAATTGAGGGTGAGTTCCTCACCATTGTCAGTGGAACGCCGATGAAATATCTCGTGCTGGCAATGACGATTATTCTGCTGCTCGAGATGTTGTACACCGTCCTGGGCGGAATGGTGTCCGTGGTTATTACGGATTTCCTGCAATACGTTCTGCTATCCGTGGCGACGATTCTGGTTTCCGTTTATGCCGTATTTCATGCCGGATGGAGCAACATCGTCAGCAAGGTCACGAGCACAATGGGACTTGCGGGTTTCAGTCCTTTCTCGAATCCGAAGTTTGGCTTCACGTTCCTGGTGTGGCAGATTCTACTCTGGTTCTCCGTTCACACCTGCTGGCAAACCACCGCCATGCGCATGTTTTCGACAAAGAGTCCGGAAACTTCCAAGCGCGTCATGACCATCACGGGCTTCATTTTTCTGGGCCGCGGGATGCTGCCGATGCTTTGGGGGATTGCCGCGCTGACGTTGTTCGGCACCGGCGCTTTGGAGAAGGGCGTTCCGCTGCCGGTCGTCAACGGGCAAACGCTTGCTTCGCTCGACGCAATGCCCGCAATGCTCGCGCGCATTCTCGGGCCCGGCGTGAAGGGAATTGTGGTCGCGGGCATGCTCGCCGCTACCATGTCGGTGAACAGTTCGTACTTGTTGGGCTGGAGTTCCATCATTTCGCAGGACGTAGTGCTTCCACTTCGCCGCCTGCTGAAACGCGATCCGCTCAGTTCGCGCAAGCAGATTTTGGTGAATCGCCTGGCAAACCTCTTCGTCAGCATGTTTCTGATGTTTTGGGGCTTGTACTACACGCCGCCGGGAGCTGTATACCTCTACCTGAACATCACCGGGACCATTTTTCTAGCGGGTGCTTTCGTTTGCGTCATCGGAGGTCTCTATTGGAAGCGCGCCAACACGCTCGGAGGCTACCTGGCTATGCTGATGGGAGCGACAGGCGCGATTGTGCCTTACTTCTTCTTGCACTGGAGCGAAACCGTGGCGGGATTTGGGGCGTTTGGCCTCGCGGCCGTGGGTTTGGTGCTGGGATCGATGCTTGGGCAATCGAGCGGCCGACTATCGTCACAAAATCTTGCCAAACTGGAGCCGCGATGAGAGCCTGGCAAATTTTTTGGGCGGTCGCTCTTCTCATTGCGGGGACATCTTTTGCCGGCATTACCGTCGTCGTGGCAGTGCGAGGCTTCCACGATTTGCGGCTATTGTTTAGTCATTTGCGCGCGAGGAAGGACGAATCGGAATGAACAAGGCCGTGATCCTCGCGCGCGGCTTAGGGAAGCGCATGCGCCAGCCGGATTCCACGGTTCATTTGGCCCCAGAGCAAGAGGCGATCGCAGACAGTGGCGTCAAAGCCATGATCCCAATCGGCAGGCCATTTTTGGATTATGTTCTCAGTGGTCTTGCAGACGCAGGCTACGAAGAGGTTTGTCTGGTGATCGGGCCCGAGCATGAGAGCGTCAGAAGCTACTACACCTCTGAAGCGCTGCCAAGGCGAATTCGCATTCATTTTGCGATTCAGGCCGAGCCACGGGGTACTGCCGACGCCGTAGTAGCTGCCGAAAAATTTGTCTCCGGAGACGATTTCTTGTCCATCAACTCAGACAATTTCTATCCGACTTCGATTCTTCGAGAGCTGCGCAACCTCAACGAACCA
>Ga0335077_10006153_pt1 | contig 14796 bp, 11 predicted proteins | sample Lox_Sample_31_FD_207151 | JGI IMG/M metagenome (GOLD analysis project Ga0335077, IMG submission 207151) | Soil microbial communities from Loxahatchee National Wildlife Refuge, Florida, United States - Lox_Sample_3.1 | ecosystem: Environmental > Terrestrial > Soil > Wetlands | place: USA... | reverse complement strand
AATACAGCCAAGCGCGAGCGCGATTTGAGACGGTTATTCAGTATATCACCGCTCTTGAAAGACGGTTATTTCGGGATTATAACAAGTCAATTTAGCGGGAAGGGTGGCAACCGAGGCAGAAATGTACTCTACCGCACCGGCGCGGGGCCGGTGCGGCGGGACAGAGTGTTCTGATAATTTGTAACTTAATTCCCCGTCTTCACCGTGGTGGTGAAAGTTCCGCTGGGGATGCTGAGCGTGGTGGACTGGCCGGGCGTGCATCCCGATTGAGTTATGGTCGTGGGACAAGCATAGGTGAAGGTGGCCACGCTGGTGGGCGTGAAGGTGTAGGGCGCCGTGAAGGGATTGATGTGGTCGCCCTTCAGCGTCCCAACCGGCAATTGCACCTGCGCCACGAAGTCGAGTTGCAGGCTCAGCGCCGAGATATAAATGGGTGAAGCGATGGCTATGACGTCATAGTTGGAACCGATCCCCAATTCCAGGCTGACATGGTGATTCGAGAACGGGAATGGCGTCGGGACCCCACTGAAATCGGAGGTGATGGTAGCCGACATGGTCAGCCCTGCAGGCGGTGGGGGGCATGGTGTTCCTGTACATTGGAATTTTGCCCAAGCCGCTCCGCTAGATGTAGGCGCCAGCGATTCGTTGGCAACAACAGAAATAGTGAACGGCTGGCCAGCCATCTTGAACTGATCCTCACCGCTGATCGGCGTCGCGCCGAATGTGCCGGTGGCCGTGTAGAGGACGTTTGGCTTGGCAGCCGCAGGATCGGCGCCAAGCAGACTCTGTGAAGGAACCAAGCAGCAGACAGCCGCCGCCGCGAGAAACGTAGTACGCAGTTTTGAAATGTCGAGTGTCATTGTAAATACCCTCCGTTTGAAATCTTGATAACGCACTTCCAGGCTAAAACTCAAGCAGTCTGCCAAAAAAGGCAACAACATCCATATGACCGCTTGCTCCACAGGGAAATCGGCGGTCCTTCCGGTACACGAAGTCAGACTTAAGAACGAGTCTACATCGCCCCGTGGGGAATCGCACGGGGACGCGGAATTTTCAGTACCAGTACTGGGTGGCGGCGCTCGCGGGCACTCTTTTATTTACTTTAGGGTTGTCGACACCGTGCCACTAGCGATCGTGAGGGTGGTCGACTCGGCCGTAGATGGCTCTGAATAGGTCACAGTGTTGTTGGTGGAGGTCAACGTGGCAGGCGCCGTGAATGGGTAGACCGCCAGTTTGCTCAGGGTTCCCATGGGCATCTGAATAACCGCCGTCAGGTTGATTTGCAGGCCTTTCATGATGCTGAGCGGCGCGAATATCGCCATGGTATTGGATTTCGTGCTAGAAACAACGGCCAACTCGAGACTGCTGCTGTTGCTGGAGATCGCGGTAGGGATGGGAATCAGGCCCGACTGGACGGTTCCGCTCATCGTGAGCTTAGTGTACTTGTTCCAGCCAGAGCCGTGAGACGCCGGCGTAAGGGCTTCGTTGGCGATGATGCTGATGGTGAACGGCTGGCCTGCCATTTTGAATTTATCCAAGCCGCTCACTACCGTGGGAGAAAACGTACCAGTTGCCGTGTACACGACATTCGGCGCCGTAGCAGGTTGATTTTGCGAAAGCAAATGTTGTGAAGCCGCCAGAAACGCAATAACGGCGACCCCGAGTGTCAGGTTTCGGACGCGAAAACAGTTCATCGGCGGTTGCTAAGCTCCAATCTAGAGAATTCAGAGTCTTATCCCGGTAGGGGTGGCTATTCTCTCAAAGTTTAGTCTGACTCAATTGTGGATTCAAGCACATACCGCCGAATATTTCCATACTTAGCAGTACCAGTACACTCCGGGCTTGCGCGCGCCGGGGTCTTAATGCACCCCGGCGCACCATGTGACAGGCTAGTTCGCGGCCAGTGAAGGGCCTCCCACGATATTGGAAGGCGGGGAAAGGTTCCCGTTGGCATCCTCCGCCCGGACGAAGTAGAGGTTTTGCAGGTTGGAGGTGGTTTGCTCAGAGTATGCGGGCGAGGAGACCCGGGTCACAATCGCGGGCGGCCCCGGATAGCCATAGGCGGTAGTGCCGGTAGACGGCGAGGATACCCCTTGCGCAGCCGGCAAGTGCGAGCAAAGAGCGGCATTGGATCCGGTGGCAGTGGAGCAGGCGGCCGCCGCAGTTCCGTTAATCCCCGGAGGCGCCGTCGTGGTGTTCGGGGACATACCGATCCGGTAAACCACGTAGTCTTTGGCGCCAGTGATGGCGTTCCATGACAGTGAAACAGTCGCGCCGATGGCTAAGGCGCCTGGCGCGGAGTTAAGAACGGGAGCGGCCAAAGGGCTGGCGCCTGCGATAGCCGGTGGCGTGGCACAGTTTGCGTAGGTGCAGTGCTTCTGAAGCAACAGCACGTCGTTGCGCGTGATTTTGCCATCCCCGTCGAGATCCATAGAATCATGCGGCCTCAGCGCGGGTTGATTCACGCGGGCGATCAATATGTAAACATCCTTCTGGTCGACGACTCCGTCGTGATTGAAATCGAGCACGCCGTTATCGATATTGAAGACCTGCGCGCCGCCGATGGAGCGTGCCGTGCCCATGTAAAGGCCGAAATTCGTATTGATGAAACTGCGGCTACCGGTGTTGTTGCCGTCGCCCAAGCCGAGCTTGCTGACCATCGACCAGTGCACGCCATCAGGGGTGCGCCACAGGTCGGTGCCAAACTCCTGCGACCAGAGCGGCCCGAAGGTGGGCTGGTAGGCGTTATCGGCGCTCCAATCCCAGGTGCCCAGGTACAAGCCCTGGCTGCCGACACCCATTCTCCAGAAGTGTCCGGTAAAGCCGTTATCGAAGTACTGACCGATTCCGCTGATGGGATCCACCGGCGTGCCGGCGCCCGGGAAGCCGACCGGGATGGTGCGCGGATTGCCGATGACGAGATCCCAGCTATCCGCTCCATCCAAACCGGGAGCCTTACCCGTGAGGTCGGGATGGATCCGCACCAGTTCGTTGGGACGATCCGTGCCGACGTACAGGCAGCCGCTGGGACAATAGGTAGGATCGATGAAGATCCCCAAGCTCATGGCATAGTCGGCAACCAAGCCGGTGGCATAAGCGCCATCACTGATGACACCCACCCAGTTATAGGCCCAGTTATCGCCGGGAGGCGGCGGAGTTACTCCATCCGTTTTAAACACGCCGTAAGTGGATGCGGGCGCACCCGGAGGAGTCCCGGTGCCGGCGTATACCTGATTGTTGAAGTTCTCGAGAATCCAGATGGGCAGGGTAGACGTCGGCGGACTAGCCCACTGATAACACCCGGTGGGCGGCGCGGGAGAGCAATTATCGCCTTGCGCCGGATTGACACCTGGGGACGAAGAAATCACGCGACCCACTCCTGGATAATCGCCGACCTGCAGGAACAGAGTGCCATTCAACTGCGTGGCGGAACGAATACTATAGATCGGGTATTGCGTGGTGCCGTAGTCGCCGTTGGCGGTAAGCGCGCCGAGGAAAGATCCGGACGCGGGAGTCCAAACGCTACCGGTGGAAGTCTGGGCGAGCGTACCGTTTTGCGGAAGGGGAGCCCAATGGACGCCGTCGGTGGAGCGCATGATGCGCGGCGGCGGCCACGATCCGGGAAGGTTGGTGGGCTCGAACATCTCGCCGGAGGTGACACCGCCGGCGTAAATCGCGCACGCCGCCGAGCATCCCGGTTCGGTGACGAGTTGCAAGCCGCGGAAACCGATATCGCGCGCGGTATTCACCTTGTTGTGGTTGTTATCAATGGTAGTCAAGCCGCTGTTGAGCGGATCTGAAGTGGGTGTGGCGGGCGATTGGAAAACGCGGGTCCAGAGCAACGTAGCGGGATTGTACTGCCAGATCTCCGCTTGCAAAGGCAGGTAGTGGTAATCGGGCGTGCAGTCGCCGATCGCCGGCGGATAGAGTCCGGGAATTCCAAGGTTGATGGCCGCGGTGGCCGAGGTCACGCAATAGACCTCCCGGCCCGTTCCCACGTACAGGTTATTGTTGAAGTAAGTCATCGACCAGGCCCAGGTGTTGTGCTGATCGCCGAAGCCGCCGTTGGCGACTTCCTGGGGACCGGCCTGGCTGTTTTCCCAAGCCATGACATGGCCGAAGATAAAGGGGAAAGACAAAGCTCCCTGGAACAAACCGAAGTGGTTGGTGGGGAGCACGCCCATTTCCATGGCATAATTGGTGGGCAACAGGGTTTCCAGGTGGTCCACTAAGCCGTCGTTGTAAATCTTAGGCTGGCCTTGGGCGTTATTGCCGCCCGTGATCGATGCCAGGATAGGGCCGGTGGTGGCGGTGGAGCAACCGGTGGTGCCGTTCGCGCAGTTATACGTATTGCCGGAGACGGTATAAAAGGGGATGCGCGCATTAGCGAAGACCGGATCCCACTGCGCCCGCAGAGACTGCACATTGGCGATTTCCAGAGACTGCACGGCGGGAGTCAGCAGGCCGAGAAGTTGGCCGAGCGAATTACCGGCCGGGCTGAACAGCCAGTCGGCGAGCGCATCGCCCTGATTGGGAGTCCCCAGCATGATGACCATGTTGGCGATGCTCAACCATTGGGGCGCGACGATAGCGGCGGAAAGATCCAGGCCTCCCTTTGAGTGGCACACGAAATACACCTTGCTCACGCCATAGTGAGCCAGTATCTTGGGGAACATCGACTGCAGCATGGCTGCGTTGGTTTGTATGTTCGTTTTGTTGGGTGAGTTATCGGGACTCAGACTAAGGAAGACCGTGCGCAGTCCGGCCTGATAGGCCAGATCATACATTGTGTTATTAGAGCCCGTACACGTTGTGATAGACGTAGGGCAATTATTCTTCTCGATCCAATCCTGGTAGTCGGCCGACATGCCGTGAACAAACACCACGACGGGTCCATTGAAGGGCAGCCCGCCGACCATGGGCGTCGCGCCATAGAACAGGTTCGCCAGGGAGGGATCGACCGTGATGGGCGGCGCGGAGGGTGGCGCAGCGTTCATGGTTAGGGGAGCTACCGCCAGCGCGAGCAACAGAAGCAGCGCGTAACGGAACTTTCGAAGTTGCAAATTATGGACACCAGCAGTCAGTGACATGGATTCTCCTTCAGGCAGGCCCGGGGCTCGCTCCGCCCGCCTGCCGCTCGAAAAAGATAACGCGTTCCTCTAAATCGGAAACCGTAACCCGTTCAACGTTAACATTTCCGGTCAGGAGTGTCTATAAAACCGGCGAGACAGGGTACTAGTAACGAAACGAAAGAAATGCTCTAGCGCACGCGATTTTGGGCCAGCTTTTCGAGCAAATCGGCGGCGGCGGCAGGGCCTCCATAGCGGGCAAAGGCGGCGGCCATCCGTTTGGCATTCTGGCGGTAAGTCGGGTTGCGGAGAATTTCCTCAACCGCCGCGCGCAGGCGAGGCGCGGTACACTCTTCAGGCATCAATCGCATGCCGGCGCCGGTTTCGACGACCCGCCGGGCGATATCGGGCTTGTCCCACTCGGTGGGCACGATGATTAACGGCACGCCAGCCCGCAGGGTGGACTGGACAGTAGCCGATCCGCCCGTGGTAATCATCACGGCCAAGCGAGGCAGCAATTCGGTGTGGGAAACCCAACGCACCACCTTGACATTTGGTGCGATAGGCCCCAGGTCCAGTTCCTCCGGCTCGCGATTTCCTCCGGTGGTCAGGACGACCTGCATAGGCAGATTGGCCAAACCTTGCGCCGCGGCGGTCAAGACAAAGGGCGACAACACGTGTACGGTACCCTCGCTGGCGTGCACCCACGGCTGATCTTTGGGCAACTGATCGAGCCAGTCGGAAGGTTTCTCATGACTAGGCTTATCCCACAGGCAAGCGCCTACGTAGTGGACCGACGGCGGCAGATCCTTACGTTCGAAATCGAACTCGGAGGTGCCCATTACCAGGTACAACGGCATAGTACCGGTGAACTCCAGCACGGATGCCTTGATGGGCGGCAAGCCGTAGCGCGCGCGGATCCGATTGGCCTGACGGCGGAAACGGGCGCGCATGGGGGCGGTCAGCATGTAAGCCGCACGGGATAGCAGGCGGGTCGGGAAGTTGCGCGGCTTCGGCAAGCCCAAGCCGAAGGGGGGGGCGTCAGGACCGGGGATGTTACACGAGTAATATGCCAGTACCGCCACGGGAAGACGGTGTTTTTCCTGGAGGACCAGCACCGGACCCAAGACGTTCTGCTCGGTGACGATCATGTCCGGTCGCCACTTGTCCAGGATGGGCTCGAGGTCCGTGACCTGCTGCGGGATGGTATCCATGAGCCACCCTTGCAAGGTGGCAGGGAATTGCAGCATGGTTTTCCAATTGACCGTGCGGGCCTGACCTGGGGCGAACATGAAGTCGTACATGTTGTCTTCAGCGGCTTTGTCGGACTGGAAGAACGGGAAGTTTTCGCCTTCGACCACACGGGCGGCACGGGGTCCTGAGTAGAACGCGCACTCATGGCCACGTTCGCGCAGGACACGGGCGACCGCCAAGGGTTGAAACACATGTCCGGGGAAGGACCAGCAGGTGAACAGGAATCTGGCCATGCTTGGGGGTGAGTGACAAGTTTAACAGAAGAAGCCGCGGGGGTCGAAGGCGAAGGGCCGCTCGCGGATCATGAGCAGCGAACAGCCAACTGAAAAGAAAAAATAAGCCACTGTGGCCTGGCGCAGAATCGCTATCGGGTCAGGGGTTCTGTGGGACTGGCTTGCCGGTGAGAATGAACCAAACGCTTTTTAAGGAGGGTTGGATGCAGAAAACGAAAACGTATCGCTTAGGGGCGTCGCTAACGGCGGGATCATTTCTGATGATTTGCGGCGCGGCGAGCGCTCAGGACAACGCTTCGCAAGGCCTCGAAGGACCCGGGGTATCTATCGATCAGGAAATTGCGTTGCTGCGCAAGGATCTCCGTTCGCAGAGGAAGCAGCTCATCGCCGCCAACATGACATTGACCGGCAGCGAAGCCGAAAAGTTCTGGCCGGTATACGAACAGTACGTCGGGGACTTGGTTCAGATCAACAATACGAAGTATGATCTGATCAAAAAATACGTGCAGAATTCCGGTTCCTTGAATGCGGAAGAGGCAGACAGTTCCATCAAGAAGTGGCTGGACGTGGATGAGTCCGTCGCGCAATTGCGGATGAAGTACCTTCCTACCTTTCGCAAGGTACTCTCCGCGCAAAACACGGCCCTCTTTTACCAGTTGGAGCGGCGCGTGCAATTGATGATCGACCTGCAGTTGGCGTCCCGGCTGCCGCTGATAGAGCCGTAGGGCGACGCCTGCGCGTTTTCGCGGACGCGAATGCAGTGGACATCAGATAAGCCGCGGATCGAAGGCGAAGGGCCGCTGGCGAATCAAGCGCAGCGATTGCGCGGCGGGATGTTGGGGATTCAGCAGGAAGTTAGACTCTTCCGGTAGGATGGCGGATGGAACGATCAAGAGGCAGGAAACGCCGTCCTGCCGCCACTGATCGCCAATGCGCCGGGCGCCGGCTTCGTTTTGGGTCCAGCGGGCCGGAAGATCAACCACTCTGGTTTGCTCCACTGAATCCGGTAGATCAAATTGGGCCAGGATCAGGTCATCAGGCAACAGATCGGGGTCTACATGCGCCAGCCGTTCGAGTACAACGATCGCAGCGGAAGCTCCGAAGTAAACCACGCGCGCGCCGCGGGTGTGCCAGCGCCCGCTGGCGAAGGTGGCGCCGATGCCATCCAAACCCGGCCCATACCGCGCCCGGGAGAGCCTCCACAGGGTGGGCATCAATAGACAAAGCCGTGTTGAATCTGGCGCAACTCCTGCTCGACTTCCTGCGCGCCGGCGTCGGTATCGAGCAATCCCAGGGGTGTTTCGCGTCCCAGTGCGCGGCTGGGACGCTTCAGCCACTCAGCCGCCTTGCCTCCGTCGCCGAAGACTTCGACGGCCAGCCTGTACAGCCGGCCGATACGTGACAGGCGGTCGGATGCAGCCGGGCTGAGCCGCGCGGAAAGGACCTGCTTGCGCTGTACGGTACGCCCGGATACACCCAGCACACGCAGCAGGGTGGCGCGGTCGACGGCGAGCAGGTGCGCCATTTTGTCCAGCCGCCCAGCGGGGAAGCCTTTGCGGACCTCGCCGATGAGGTGTGCAGCAGGGGGTTGGAGAGCGGCCGGGTGATGCGCCATTTGTCCAATATTTTACGACAATTGTCGGTGGTAAACAAGGGCGGCCCAACGCAGCCTAAATAGGTGTCCAGGACTAAGCACACAGACTGATTCTCCCGATACCATCTCGCACCGGGACTGAGCGTTTTTCGCAACACGCGAAACGGTGCAGTACGGTTAGTGCACTGAACAGCGGATGGCCTGGCGCAGTTCGATCCGTTCAGTTTCGGCATCCTGCCCAATGCGGTGGATGGCGCCGGGCCGACTCAACTACATCCCCGTGGCCATGTACACTGGGGTCGTTGCCAACAGTTCTTAGAACTGGGCCGTACCGGTTCTTCTTTCATTCGGCGGATCGAGGTGAGCCTGCCCATGTGCAGGTGGAGCGGGAACAGGGAAGTTGGACGTATTCAAGAATCAGTCAAGGGAAACACGGCCGTTTTGCTGAGGTCATGGCATGAGTATTTCGGGGGCTGAACTCACACACGTGTTGGCTCTAAACGTAAGTGTAAGCAACGATGCCATGGTTGCGGACCTTGCGGATGGCCGGACGATCACCGTGCCGCTTGCCTGGTTCCCGCGCCAGGCGCACGGGACGCCCACGGAGCGCAGCCACTGGCGTCTGATTGCCGGTGGCAAGGGGGTCGCCTGGCCGGATCTGGATGAAGATATCAGCGTGGAGAGCTTGCTTGCCGGCCGCAGATCCGGCGAAACGCAGGAGTCTCTTCGCCGATGGTTCCAACAGCGGGAATCAGCCCGTTAAGACGATTCGCGTCCGACGCCGTCGGCGCGGGAAGAATAGGCTGGAATTCCCGGCGCCGGCCTGCTTTTATGGGAAAATGGGCATATGAAAACGACTGTGGAGCTTCCGGATGCTCTCTTTCGGCGCGCCAAGGCCGCCGCCGCCGAGCAGGGACAAAGCTTGAAGGATTTCTTCGCTCAGGCCGTGCAAAACCAACTGCAGCGGAATCAGGCGCGTTCGGCCGCTAAGCCGTGGGAGAAGGCCTTCGGTGGTTTGCGCGACCTGCACCGAGACAACCTGCGGATTTCCAGGATCATCGAGGAAGAGTTCGAAACCATAGATGAAGAGCAATGGCGCTGATACTGGATACGAACGCCTTATCCGCATTCGCGGACGGCGATTCCGGTCTACGGCGCATTCTTGAGCCGGAATACGATCTGGCACTGCCGGCGATTGTGCTGGGCGAGTACCTATTTGGCATCCGCCAGTCCCGCTTCCGCGTGCGCCATGAAACCTGGCTACACTCCCACCGGGAACTGTTCCTGATTCTATCTGTGGGGCCGGAGACCGCCAACCGGTATGCAGAGATCAGACTGGAGCTCAGATCGGCCGGCAAGCCGATTCCCACCAACGACCTTTGGATTGCCGCGCTGGCGCGTGAACACGCCTTTCCCTTGGCCAGCCGCGACAAGCATTTTGAACTGGTCCGGGGTCTCAAGTTGGTCTCCTGGGACTCCGGCTCAAACCCTTCGCTACAATGAAACCAAGTGGATACCCTCTCCTAATTCGCTCCCCTGGTACGCGACTAGCATACTGCTCATTACAGCTGAAAATCGGCCCTGGCGCAGCCCGCAAGGTACGGATTTAGCGCACGTACACTTCATTCGCCACTTTTGCATTGGGCTTGTACAGCCGCGTGTTCATAAGCGCCAACAGGTGGATCAGCGTCTTGACCGGAATCTCACTGCTGCCCTCGGGTACCTCTTGGTTGGTCTTCCACACCACGCGCTCGACGAAAGAACGGCCGAACGGGGGGCCTGCCTCGCCAAGGATCTTTTTCATGTACTCGTATTTACCGGCCAAATTCTGCAGAGCGGTTAGATCGACGCTCTGCGGCAAGTTGCGCGCACGGGCGATGTCGTGCAACAGGTCCGGGTCTGAGACGGGCGCAACAAACTCTAGCTGCACCATCGCGCGCTCACGAGCCCTGGCTATTCGTTCGGCCAGTTTCTCATCGTCTTCGAGGACGGCGCCAGCTCGAGATTATCAGCGGCCTTATCCTTCTTTGCCAGGACGGCCCTAAGTGTCATCCTCCGCGTAGATGGGGTGGTCATGAACAACGTGCAGCAAAGTACCGTATGTGTGACCGCCATTGACAACTCCCTGTAGCTGCTCCTGATCAAACGCGACACCTGACTCCGCACCGTCGGGCCTGAAAAACTTCACCGTAGTGAGCAGTGTGAAATACCAGCAAGCGTGCCACGGGCCCGATTTATAGACCTTGCATACATATGCCCGATCATGGTGCAAATTCTACTGAGCAGTAGCGGCGCGGCACTCAGCCGCGAGGAGATCGTCGTTACGCGCACTCGCGGCCACCCTGCTCCTCCGTTGCCTCGCCATTTGCGCCCAACCCGCTCCATCGCCGACAATTAAAAGACCGCCCCCGAAAATATGACCAGTAACGGAAACAAGGATATCGCCATCATCGGAATGGCTTGCGTTCTGCCCGGCGCCGCCGACATGCGGCGCTATTGGGAGAACATCCTGCACAAGGTCAACGCCATCGGCGATGCTCCGCCCGAGTGGGAGGCCGAGCTTTTCTACGAGCAGGACACCAAGGAAGACGACCGCACTTACTGCAAGCGCGGCGGCTTTCTGGGCAAGCTGGCACAGTTTGATCCGTTCAGCTTCGGCATCATGCCCAACGCCGTCGATGGCGGCGAGCCGGACCACTACATGGCCCTGCAAGCCTCGCAGGACGCGCTGAAGGATTGCGGCCCGCTGGACCTCGAGGCGGTCAAACAGCGCACCGCGGTCATCATCGGCCGCGGCACCTATGTTAATCGCGGCAACGCGGCGGCCCTGCAACAGGGCGTGATGGTCGAGAGCATCCTGCGCATCCTGAAGCAACTGCATCCCGAGCACACCGACGAAGAACTGGCCGAAATCAAGCGCAAGATCAAAGCCACGCTGCCGCCCTTCAACGCCGACACCTCCTCGGGCCTGGTGCCCAATATCATCACCGGCCGCATCGCCAACCGGCTCGATCTGATGGGCCCAAACTACCTGATCGATGCCGCCTGCGCCAGTTCGCTGGTGGCCGTCGAAATGGCCGCGCGCGAACTCCGCACCGGCGAGTGCGACCTGGCCCTGGCCGGCGGCGTCAACAGCAACACGTCGCCGGTCCTGATGATGATCTTCTCGCAGCTTGGCGCGTTGTCGCACCGTGGCCAGCTCAGCTCGTTCGACGCCGATGCCGACGGCACGTTGCTCGGTGAAGGCGTCGGCATGGTGGTGCTGAAGCGCCTGGCCGACGCCGAGCGCGATCATAACCATATTTATGCCGTATTGAAAGGAATCGGCATTTCGAGTGACGGCCGCGCCACGCACGTCCTGGCGCCGCGCGTGGAAGGTGAGGAGACTGCCCTGCGCCGCGCCTACGATCCGGCGGGCATCGACCCGCTGACCGTTGGCTTGCTCGAAGCGCACGGCACCGGCACGCCGGTGGGCGACGTGGTGGAGGTCGAGGCGCTGCGGCGGGTCTTTCCGCCGCGCAAAACCGAATCGCCGCGCTGCGCCCTGGGCTCGGTGAAATCCATGATCAGCCACACGGTGCCGGCCGCCGGTGTGGCCGGACTGATCAAGGCTGCGCTCTCGCTGCATCACAAAGTCCTGCCGCCTACGCTGTGCGAGAAACCCAATCCCAAGCTGCAACTGGAAACCAGCAACTTCTACATCAACACGGAAACGCGCCCGTGGATTCACGGTTCCTCGAAGGCGCCGCGGCGCGCCGGCATCAATGCGTTCGGCTTCGGCGGCATCAACGCGCACGCCATCCTGGAGGAGTACATCGGCGCCAACGCCGCGCCGTGGCTGCACTCCGAGTGGGATAGTGAGTTGTTCATTTTCTCCGGCGCCAACCGCGCGGAAGTGGCGGCGGACGCGCAGCAGGCGCTGGAAACCCTGCGCACCGGCGGGGACGCGCTCTCGCTCAAAGACCTCGCCTGGACGCTCAACTGCAACCGCCCGATGGGGCCGGTGCGCATGGCGGTGATCGGCCTGTCGCATACCGACCTGACCGCCAAACTGGAGCGCGCCATCAAGCGCCTGGGCGACGAGAAGACGCGCAACATCAAAGAGATCGAGGGTATCTACCACTTCAAGGAACCCCTGGGGTTGAATGGCCAGCTGGCCTTCCTGTTCCCCGGCGAAGGATCGCAGTATCGCAACATGCTGGGCGACCTCTGCATTCATTTCCCCGAGGTGCGCCAGGTCTTCGACCTGATGGATCGTGCATACGAAAACCATCCGCGCGACTATCTGCCGAGCGATGTGATCTTCGCCCCCCCGCTGGGCTCGCCCAGCCAGGACCGCCTGTATAACATGGACTCCGGCGCGGAGACCGTCTTCTGCGCGAACCAGGCACTCTACGCGCTCATCGAAAACCTGGGCATCCGCGCCGACGCCATGGTGGGCCACTCCACCGGCGAACATTCCGCGCTGCTGGCGTCGCGCGTGGTCGAGGTGAATGGCGACGAAGAACTGATCCAGCACATTCTCGGCGTCTACGAAGTCTTCGACAGGCTGAACGCCACCAGCGACATTCCGGAAGCCGTGCTGATGGCCGTGGCCGGCGCGGACCACGCGTTCCTGGAACAGCAGGTGGCCGCGAGCAACGGCGAACTGTACATTGCGCTCGATAACTGCGTGCACCAGGTGGTCTTGTGCGGCCATGAGGCGGCCATGGACAAGCTGATGGCCGTGCTAACGCCGAAGGGCGCCATCTGCCAGAGACTGCCATTTGCGCGCGCCTATCACACGCCCTGGTTTGAAGTGTTCAGCAAGCCGCTCAAGCAGCACTTCGACCGTCTGCGCATCGGCAAAGCGACAGCCGCTCTGTATTCTTGCGTGACGTCCGGTCCGTACCCACAGGATCCCGAAGAGATCCGCTCGCTGGCCGCCGTGCAGTGGTCGAGCACGGTGCGCTTCCGCGAAACCATCGAAGGCATGTACCGCGATGGCGTGCGGCTGTTCCTGGAGATCGGCCCGCGCGGCAACCTGACGGGCTTTACCGACGACGTGCTGCGCTCCAAGCCGCACGCGGCTATTCCGTCGAACCTACAGCACCGCTCGGGGACCTTGCAGCTTCAGCACATGCTGGGGCAACTGGTGGCGCACGGCTTGAATCCCAAGCTGGAACATCTTTACGCGCGCCGTTCGCCGCGGCTCGTCAGCGAGAAGGTGAAGCCCAGGCGCATGCTGGCGCTGGGCACGGGTTTGCAGCCCGCGCGCCTGCCCGCCGATTTTGCGCTGCCGAAGAATCCGGTAAAGGCGGAGTCACGCGTGGAAGCGGCTCCCCCCCCACCCCCCCCGACCATGGCGCCGTCTGCGCCAGCAGCACCCGCCGATCCGCGCACCGCGCTCATGCAGCATCACCTCAGCACCATGGAGCAGCTCGTGCGCACGCAGCAGGAAGTGATGGCCGCCTACCTGGCCGCGCGCCAGGGAAGGCCGTCCGCCGCGGCTCCGAACGGCGCGACGCCACAGCGCTTCCCGTTCTTCCAGGAAATCGTCGAGAGGACCCCTGGCGTGCGCTGCGTCGCGCGGCATCACTTCTCCGCCGCGCGCGAAACCATCTTCGAGCACCACGCTTTGGGCCGCGATGTTTCGGCCGAAGACCCTTCGCTGGTCGGCTTGACCCTGGTGCCGCTCACCGTAACCATGGAGATCCTGGCCGAAGGCGGCGCCCTGCTTCAGCCTGACAAGCTGCTGGTGGGCATGCGCGACATTCGCGCCACACGCTGGATCACGCTGGAAAAGCCGAACTACACCATCGAAGCCACAGCCAAGCAAACCGCGCCCGGTGAAGTGCACGTGGCTCTGCGCGAGGCGCCCGTGCCCGGCGCCAGCGCCGGCACGCTGCGTCCCATTCTCGCCGAAGCCGTGGCGGTGTTTGCCGATCGCTATCCGGAAGCCGGCCCCCCCCGGCCATTCACGCTGGAAAACGAGAGGCGCTCGGCCTGGGTGCCCGATCAGCTTTACCGCACCGGCATGTTTCACGGCGTGCTGATGCAGGGCAGCAAGAGCGTCGAGCGCGCCGGGCGCAACGGTTGCAGCGCCACCCTCGAAGCGCTGCCGCACAGCGATTTATTCGTGGGCGACCCGCGGCCCAAATTCCTGTTCGACCCCGTGCTGCTGGACGCCGCCGGGCAGGTGGTCGCCTACTGGTTCTGGGAAGCCATCGAAAAGGGCACCGACCTGTTCCCCTATCGCGTGGGCGCCTTCCATTGCTATGCGTCCGCGCCGCAAACCGGCGCGCTGCTGGAGTGCCGCGTGGTGCGCCGCTTCGAGAGCGACACGGTGATTCATTCCGATATCGAGGTGCTGGACCGCGCCGGCAAGGTGTATTACCGATTGGAGAACTGGGAAACGCGCCGCTTCCCGCAGCCGCCGCGATTCCTGCGCCTGCGCATCGATCCGCATGGGACGTATATCGCGACGCCGTGGAAGGAGCCGGTCGCCGGCAAGTCCGGCGTGGCCTGCTGCCGCGTCGAGGATCTGCCGCAGGAGTTTCTGGAATCCTCGCACGGCGTCTGGCTCAAGACCCTGGCCTACTTGGTCATGAACCGCCGCGAGCGCGCGGTGTGGGACAACCTGCAAGGCACCGCCCGCCAGCGCTAC
>Ga0335077_10006152_pt1 | contig 14804 bp, 12 predicted proteins | sample Lox_Sample_31_FD_207151 | JGI IMG/M metagenome (GOLD analysis project Ga0335077, IMG submission 207151) | Soil microbial communities from Loxahatchee National Wildlife Refuge, Florida, United States - Lox_Sample_3.1 | ecosystem: Environmental > Terrestrial > Soil > Wetlands | place: USA... | reverse complement strand
GCGAACAAACCCATCCCATAAACAAATCCGATATCCAGATTAGCCCACACGAAGAACAGAACGGGGAGTGGCCGCAGCGGGCCGAAATTCCCGGACTTCCGACTCTCCAGAAGAAGTAAAAGTTCCAACCCAAACAAAATCACGGAAGCGCTCTCGGCGACTGGGCCGATAGAAAACAATGGAATCTGCGCCAACGCAGAAAGTACAACGGCAATCCAGAAATTGCCCCGCCGTCCTCCTGACACCAAGAACGCAGTTACGGCCAAAACGACGCGAAACGCCATCAATAATCCCGGAACGGCCCGCAACCCCAGCATTCGATACACACCCGCCGCCAACACGTCGTAGCCCCAACTAAAATCTCTCCAGCGGAGGTTCGCCGACTGCGAGAAAACCCCCGTGTGCGGCCATTCCCTATTGTCGAGAATCCAGCCGCCGACCTTCAGGTGCCCCCATATCTCGGGATTCGCCAGTGCCGAAAGTCTCTCGCTTTCCAGAATCGCCCCAAACGCGAACAACACAACAAGAACGGCCAACCGGGACGCGGTAATCCCGAATGGACGACGTGCGTCAATGAGAGAATCCCCGTTTCTCATGCAGGTTCGTTTCGAAAATCTCGTCTAGGTCCGGCGGTTCGTTCCTCAGTGCTTCAGGGCCGGCAGTGCTTGTGCCGTCACGCTTCCGTCGGCGTTGTGCGCCGTGTTATGGCACACCAGAATGCAGCTATTCGCGGCGCGATTGTACGTAATGGAAGAAGCCTGGTTCGGAGCCACCACTGCCACATCAAAATTGACCAGCCGCTCGCCGGACACGGATGCGTTGATGGTGCCCATGCCATGGGACGTATGGCAGACAGAGCAAGAGAATCCATCCTGAGAAACGTGCGAATTGTGCATGGGCCAGCTGGCGTTTGACAGCACAATGCTCAACTCGTGGCATTTTGCGCATAGCGCGTACGGCCCCTGCGGACTCATGTCCGGCGTCGGATAGACATTCGTCACCGTCCCGCCCGGCGTAACCGCCTGGCTGAACTGGTAATTCCTCTCCAGGATATGGGGGTACATCGAGCCATGCGGTCCATTGGGTCCCGGGCCCCCAAATTCGCGGTTGTCGTCGCTATTGTGGCAATCCGTGCAGAAGATTCGCGTGCCCACGAGCCGCGCGGAAGCCGTGCCATTCAGATTCAGCATGCTCACGAGCAGGCTGGGTTGCGGGAGCGCGCTGCTCCGATCGTGCGTCACCGGGTGGCTGGATGTTGCCGTCTGGCTGAACTGCGGCACGAGGTTCAGCGGGTCGCCCGCAAACACCAGGCGTGTCGGCAAATAACCGTACTTCATCAAGATCTGTTTGCCAGCACTCGTGCCATGGCAACGGAAGCAATTCTCGTACTGGTTGACCGCCGGCGTCAGCACGGTCACGCCGTCGACGGCACTCACACCGGTCACGCCAGTTTGCGGCGGGCGAATCGCGGGCGGCGCGGCAAACAGCGTCATTTGATTGGACGCGTGTGGGTCATGGCAGTCCACGCAGGTCGAGTGGCGATTGTTGTTCAGTACCGCAGTTTCCGCGGCATCATGCGAATTTGTTCCCGCGGGCAACAGGTGCGAAATCTTCGCGAACTCGGCGTAGACATTCGGCGCTGCGGGCGCAACGTTCGAGCCTCCGGTGTGGCAGGTAATGCAATCCTGTGTGGGAGCGTCAACACCGGGCGTTGCAGGCGTGGCGGGACGCAGCAATCGGGCCGGCCCGCTCGCGTTATGTTCCATGTGGCACGAACCGCAGGCGTTTCCTCCCACCGTCGTATACGGGCCGACATTCGCCGCGCTCGCCACCTGGTTTGTAGCCACCGCGTGGATGCTGGGCGTCCAGCCATTCAGCGGGTTGATCTGCCCCGTCACCGCGCGATTCGGATCGTGACACGCCAGGCACATTTGCCCATTCGAGCTGTCCCGCACCAGGAAATTTTGCGCCACCCGGTCAATGCCCTGCACATGTGGATTGTGGCAACTAGTGCACTCCACATTTCCAGTGATCAGCCTCACCGCCCCCGTTGTATCCGCTGTCACTCCTTGCGCCGCGAGGGACGCCACCAGGTCCGGCGCGTCCTTGATCGGCAATACCAGGCTGAAGGGGTGTGAGCCGGTCAGGTTTGTGCCCAGCACGTCCGTGAGGTTCATGGAGCCGCTCGTCCGCAGCTTCCCGTACGCCGCGCTCTGCCCAACAGCCACGGTTCCGTCATGGCAACTTAAGCATAGGCTGCTCGATTTTCCCAGCATCGGTTGGGAGCTTCCTTGTTGCTTGTACGTGCTGCTGGTATAGGCCGCATAGGTCTGACTCGAGAGGGTCTGATTCCATAGGGGCGTGACTCCGCCAAGTCCGCTGTGCGGCGCGTGACAAAACGTGCATCCCGGACTGCCCGGCACGGTCACGGACGAACCGCTGCCCACCGAGAGATTGTGCATCCCGAGAGAATCGGTTGCTGGAGGCGGCCCGGACTGACCTCTCGCTTGCAGAGCAAATGCCAGGGGGATGAAACCGAGAATCCTAAGCGCCCGCTTCACGGTTTACTCCCCGTGGCCGATCCCGCACCGAAGTAGCGGTACACCTGCACGCGTCGATTCAGGGAATCCACCACATAGATGCGGTCTTGCGCGTCGATCCGCAATCCCGCGGGCATTTGGAAGGCCCCGGGCGCGTTCCCCAATTGGCCAAAATAGTAGAGCAACTGACCTTCGCGGTTAAAGATCTGCACCACGCTCCACATTCCGTCGACCACATAGAGATGCCCCTCCGAATCAAAGCTCACTCCTTTGGGCCGGAACATCGCTCCCACAGCGTCGCCAATCTTTCCAATGGCGTACTGAAACTCCCCATTCTTGTCCAGCACCTGCACGCGAAAATTCATGGCATCGACAACTGCGAGGTTGTTCCCGTCCAGCCGTAGTTCCGTCGGGAAATTGAACTCGCCATTTCCCGTGCCCGGCTGACCGACTCTCTTCAGCACACTCCCCTGCATATCCAACAGGAAGATCTGGTGCCGCAGCGTGTCGCTGACGTAGATCCGCTGCGCCGCGGAGTCGACGGCAATGCCTGTGGGACGCTTGAAAAACCCCTCCCCGTATTTGAGGCTTCCGATGACTCGTTCAAATTTGCCGTTGGGATCGAAGACGAAGATCTTGCCCGATTCCGAATCCGTGACGTAGATTTTGTCCTGGGCATCCACGGCCACGCACTGCGGGGCGACCATCGGGTTCTTGTCCGTATCCCAGCGCGAGAGAAACTTGTACTTCTCTTTCCCGAAATCGAAGATGTGCACGCCGTGCGCCCCTGGATCGGTCACGATGATCCGGCCCTTCGAATCCGTCGTGACGCTGTAGGGCCTGACCATGTTGTGATACTCGGGCGCGCCGGTGACCACGTCCACCACTTTCGTCCAGAAACCGCGCTTGGGCTTCACTTCGCGTTCCGACGAGAAAGTACGCTCGAAGCTGAGCCTCCTGCCACCATCCATGAGCAGGTCCGCCACTTCTGCGCGGTTAATCTCTTTCTTCTTGTCCTTTGTGGCGCAGGCGGGACTCACGAGGAGCGTGACCGCGAGGTACGTAAAGAGATACCAACGGAGAGAAGCTGTTCTGCGGCCGCCCCTTAGAAGAAGTTGATCCATCGGGACACTCCGATGAAATACGAATATTGATTCCCCGGCGGAGTGCCGGCGGCGCTGATGCCCTGGGAGAATTTCGTGAACCCGGCGAACAGATTCAATTGTCTCAGCCGGTACTGAAGCTGTGAGTAGAAGATCTCTGTCCGGTTATTGGAGAGGATCGAATTGCTCAAGGTATCGCTCACGGCATGCGCGTAGCTTCCCGTCACGGCCAACCGTGGAATCGGCGTTATCGTAATTCCGCCCCCATAGCTCGTTCCATTGTAAACAATGATCCCCTCCGGAGGTAACCCCGGTGTCGGCGGAATCGGCTGAATCCCCGTGCTAGTCAGCACGGACTGGCCGGACGATTGCACATAATTGCCGTTGAGGGCGATTCGCCTCAGCGCCAGGCTGGTCGAAAACCCTTCACTGTGGCTGGTTGTCCCAGCGTAGTTGGTCAGGCCGCTATGCGTCCCGTTGAACGCCCCGGTCCACTGCATCCCGTGCCCTAACCGGCGGTGAACGTTCGCACCGTAGTTGTAGTAGGAGGTTGTGTACGTCACCAAGATGGTCTGCACATTCTGCGCGTAGTTGAAGTTTCCCGAGACCTCCCAGGGGCCGAAATGTCGGAAAGCATTTACGTTGGCTATGAATCCCAGGGAGTTATTTGCAAACTGGTTCGAACTCTCGATCACTGTCGCGGAAAGCGCAAACGTCTGCAGGATGCGTTTGCTATAACCCACCGTGCCGGTCACGTAGCTTCCGTTGTAGCTTTGCCCGAGATATTGCTGGTTGTAATAGGTGATCTGGGCCTGCCCATAAAGATTCGGAGTAAAGGTGTAATTCGCCCCTGCGCTCAATGTGGAAGAATCGGACTGCGAGTTTAGCTGGACGATCGGAACCCCGCCACCGCTGTTGATGATGTTCTGGTAGAAATATCCGTTTAAATTGTCCGTATAGTTCTGATTCAAGAACAACCCAAGCTTGTTGGTCGGATGAAAACTGACTACGGCAGTTTCGATGTCCGTCGTGTAATTCGAAGCCGACGAATTCGCCGAAAGCAGTGACTCGAAATTTCCGGTATAGTCCGAGCGCGTGTAGGAAATCGCGACCGTACCGCTCCAGGGGAGTGGCCGCGAAGCGTTTACCCCATAGGTATTGCCGTTTGAATCAACGATATTGCTTCCTTGTTCGCCTCCCAGAAAGAATGGAATGGTCGAGGCCACGTTGAGATGCGTGTAGAAAGCGTTCAGGTTCCAATCGGCCAGGTGGTAGGACGAGCGCAGATTCAGGGTCTTTGTCGAGGAACTGGACTCCTCGTTCGTACCGAAAATAGTGCCGGTGCCGTTCCCCTGGGAATAGCTCACCGAAAATGTCGGCCATCTCGGGAGCAGGACGCTCCATCCGATTCCGAATCCCTGGCTGTCCCCCACAGTCGTAAAGTTCGGACTGCCAATCAGACCGAAAGTCCCGGTGCTATCGTGGGTATAGTGGTAATCTACAAATCCCGGAAAGCGGCTTCCGGAGAAGATATTTGCCGTTGCATCCACACCGCTGTTATCCGTCAAGGATTGGTAGCTTGAATTCGCTCGTGACTGGTTGTAATAGGGCGTAACTGTGAAATTCAGAAAACTGGGGTCATAATACGACCCCGAGAGTTCCCCAGCCGCCCCAAAATTCAGTCCATGGCTGGACGGAAACTGATTCCCGTAATCCGCGGCGTATCCTGCACTCAGTAATCCGCCCATATTCATCTTCAAATTGTCGCCGACTTGGACTTGCGCCTGTGCCCTCTCCACAACGACGAGGAGCGCTACAAGACCGAAGCATCGTGCGACCCTGCTCACCCTGTGGCGCCCTCCCGAGGCACCGGTCAAATCGTGGAAAATTCAATGCTCTGATCACTTCTTGTGACAGCACAACCCGTGCCAAACCACATTCGTCACAATGCCACTAAGTCCTTCCCAAAGAATAAGTTAGAGTCGGTGCGGGGCGCGGGGATTGCCGGTTCAGCTTGCTGGTGGGGGATCTCACCCACTCGTCCCTGCTGAGATTCGCAACAAGGATTTGTTACCGAAATGCACGACTCCGTTGCGGGCCTGTGCCTTGAAAACCTCGGGCTGTCTGTGGGAGTTTCCGTCGCTGGGCGCTTCACCGCCGGCCACCGCTACAGGATTTCCACTCTGGCGTTGGTCCGGAGTTTTTTGTCTAGCGCCGCACGCAATTGTTCGTACTTGCCCTTTTGGAGGTCCGAGCGTAGTCCCGACTTCACTTCTTCGAAGCTCTGTTTCTTCGCGGGCGTGTGGGCGTTTAGGCGCACGATGGTGTACGCCTGCTCGATCTGGATAATGTCGCTCACCTGTCCTGGCTTCATCGCGAGAAGCGCTTTCACCACTTGCGGCGGCAGCCTCTCCCGCCGCACGGATTTGTGATCTCCCATGTTCACGCGGAAATCGTCCTCGGAAATCTTCTCCGCCAGCAATCCGAACTCCTGATAACTGTTCGCAACCTTCGCTTGTTTCAGTGCCTCATTCGCCCGCTTTGCGCCTTCCTTTTTTTGTTCGGCGCTTGCATTTGCCGGAGGCAAGATGGAGATGGATTGAAACGCGAAGGACTCTGGAATCTGGAATTGTCCCGGATTCTTTTCGTAGAATGCGCGGGCCTCGGCCAACGTGACCACTGACCTGTTTTCCACGTCGCTCTTCAACACCTGCTCGATGAGCAAGGAGCGCCGGATCTTTTCTTTGACCGCTTGCTCAGACCCGCCCATCTCCACGTTCAAGTACTGTTGATATTCGTCGGCTGATTGGAACTGCTTCTTGAAATCTGCCTCCGACTCTTTCAATTCCCGGGCCGGGACCGTGAGCTTGCGCCGCCGTGCATCCTGGTAAACCAACTCTTCGAAGATAATCATCTGCAAGGCGCCTTGACGAATGCTTGCCTCTTGCGCCTTGGGGAACCCGTTATGCTGGCGCGCGTAGGGGAAGATCTGCAGCATCTCGCGGAGCAGGTCCCGGTCCGTCAGAACCGCTCCGTTGACGCGGGCGACCGGTTTGTCATTCACTTGGAATGCGGAAACGTTGGGCGCTGTCGACTTCGTAACTGCGGTGGATGCGTGGGAAGAAACTTGAGCACTTGCGTTGCTTGCTGCCTCTAGTAGTAGAGCGAAAACTACCAGGTACTTCATGGAAAGCCTCCTGAATCTCTAAAAAAAGGGGAGAGAGAATCCTCTCCCCCCTCTAAATCGACGTGTCTCACTGGAAGACGGTCGGGATGTTCATGGTGTTGTTGGCTTCGTTCGCTTCGCCGAAGTGGCACTGACGGCAGAACTGAGTCGCCGAAGGCGCATTTGCGTTGGTAGCGTTGTTGATGCCCGGATTGTAGGGGCCATTCACGAAGAAGTAGGTGGCGTAATACTTGCCCCCGCCGTCTCCCGCGATCGGGCTGGCTGCACTGGAAGTGTAAACGGTCATGACGTGCTGGTTGTGGCAGGTCGTGCAGAGCACGTAAGGAATGCCAGCGCCATTGACCCCATAAGGATTGCTCCACTTGCCGGGCGCCAGGGCTGGCCAGCCATAATTCGCCACGAACTGCGCGTATGGAGTGCCCGTGGCCACCGTGAAGGCGCCATTGGCCCAGGTGATGCCAGTGCCCGCGCCCTGCATCGGCGTGCCGCGTGAAACGATCGTGGCGTTCTGTCCCACCGGGTGGTCGTTTGTGTAGTTGTTAGTGCCCGTTCCGTCATTGCCGAGCAAGGTCGGAATCGGTGTGCTGCCGTACCACGCCGGCAACATTCCAACGATTTGTTCGTAGGACTGATTCCGCATCATGTTGGACGGCGTCAGATTCCCATCGTGGCAGCTGAGGCATAGGAGAATCCCGCCAACCTCTTGGGAACCTCCGGCAATCGTGCTGGGCAGGACTTCAACATACCTGCCGCCATCACCGAAGGCGAGGGACTTGCCGTATAGGGGGCTGGCGTCCTGGCCCCACAACGCATAGCTTCCCGCGTCGGCCGCGCCGCCATGGCCTGAACCAAACGACCCGCTGTGCGGTGCGTGACAGCCCGCGCAGCCCCGGCCGCCGTTATTGTGCGCGCCGAGAACGTCGACGGGGGACGACCAGTTCTGACCCATCGCCATTCCAGCGACGGCCAGCACGAGAAACCCGAATAGAATCGCTCTCTTCATAAGAATGTAAAACCTCCGTTGTATCGCAAAGCCTGACTTCCACTTCGCTGAATGGCCAGGACCTAGGTGGTCCCCAGCCGGTGCGGTCCCAAACTGCACCCACTATGCCGAACTGACACAAATCGACAGGTTCCGTCATGCCACGCCATCATTATTATTTTCAATGAATTAGAGAGACCGGCTCCCCGCAAGGGCCCTCCTTGGACACCTTGTACGTCTGTCCGTTTGCGTGATATGGCCCAATTGTGATGCAAAATCACACACTCTAGTGTTGTGAAAATAAACGTGTTAACGGTCACGCCGTGAATGGTCGTTGGTCACAATGAATTTTCACCGTCGGCACGCACTGTTGCATTTCTCGGCGGCAGCTTTTGTTACTCTTTGGTACGTCGAGCGTGGCGCAATTGCCGAACGAGGCATTCCTCATCGCTGGTTGATTTGAGAAGTTTCTGACGTAACGCAATGTCAGTTGGGTTTTGGTTGCGTCGCGTGTTCAGGCAGTGGTGGGGTCTCCGTATTCTGTTTTTCAGCGCTGGCCTTTTCGCGTGCCCCTGCTCTCTTCTGGCGTTCTTCTTCGGCTTGTGCATCGGTGATGTACTGAAATGCTTGCGTGCGCCCGGGATAAATCTCGGAGGTGAAGACCCGGTTCCGCTTGTCAATCGCAATGCCCACCAGTCCTTGAAACTGCCCCGGCAACAGGCCATGCCCGCCAAAGGAAATCAGCAGTTGCCCCTCTTTGGTGAACACCTGAACGCGGTCCTGCATGCCGTCCGCCACCCAGACATGTCCGTCGCCGTCAATCGCCACGCCTTTCGGCCGAGAGAAATAGCCGGGCCCGTCGCCGGCTTTCCCGAACGTACTGATAAAGTGCCCATCCGCGTCGAAGACCTGAATGCGGTTGTTCCAGGTGTCCGCGACATAAAGATTGCCTTCCGCGTCCACCGCCACACCGCCCGGCTTTGAGAAATCGCCCAGCGACGTCAGCTCGTGCTTATGCCCGGTTGTGCCCATCTTGCGCAGCAGTTTCAAGGAATCCGCGTCGTACACCAGAATCTGGTCCAGTTCGACGTCCGCGACATACAGCAGTCGGTTCTGCGTATCGAGCGCAATTCCGCCCGGCTCGACCATCGCGTCCGTGATCACGTCTTCCGCCTTATGCTCTTTATTGAAGATCAGAACATGGCGCAACCCCGGGTCGGAGACAAACAAGCGGTCATTGTCGTCCATCGCCAGGCCGATGATTCGCACGAAGTGGGAATGCACGCCGTTCTTGATCATATCCACGTCCCGTGTTTCCGTATTGAAGATGAAAATCGCTCCGACCTTGGTGTCGGCCACATAGAGAGCGCCCTTGGAATCGATAGCCAGCCCATATGGCTGAACGAGTTCGAATGGCCGCTTGAACACTTCGTCGCTCGACTGTGTGCCCGCGAGACGATCCATCCACCCCGATTTCTTCTGGGCGTTTCCTTGCAGGTTGCGGACAGCTTTGTCTGAGGTGTACCAGTTGATGTACCGGATCCGTGCGATCGCCGGCGGGTTCGGCCAAACAATGTACGAGTAATCGATCGCTTTGATCTTCGCGTCGATTTCCGCCTGGGTCTCGCTCTTTTTCTTCTTTTTGTCCGCTTGCAGCGCCATCGGCGACACCGCCGCCAGCGCGGCTAGCAACAGGAAAACCTTCCGGAGGAGTTTCTTGTTTGTGTGATGCCTTTTCATGACGTGCTCTCCTGTCGCCCCTTCAGCGTTTCGTCAGGTCCTTGTGGCATGTCGCGCAGAATGCCATGTTGTTTTCCTGGTCGTTCACCAGCAAATCCTGATGCGCGGACGCGTGCGGCTGGTGGCACGTCAGGCAATTCAATTTCTGCCGCACCTTGGTGATGTCCGCCGGGTCCATCACGTCGGAGACCGGGTGTCCCGCGACGGGATGTCCCTTCCCGTATTTCAGCGGCAAGACTACGATTCTGTTCCTTTTGTAGTAGTCCTCGGGAAGCCGGACCGTGCCATTGAAAATCTTGATCACTTGAGCGGTCTTATCCTGCTGCGGCACCGAATCCGGCCCGTGGCATTCCAGGCAGAGCGCGTTCCCCTGCGCCCGCAACAATTTCTCGCGCTCGCCCCCGTGCGGCTCGTGGCAGGTCCCGCAGCCCTGCACGAAGGCGGGCTGGTGGTGGACCGCTTTCTTGGAAAGGTCCGCGATGTCCGTGTGGCAACCCAGGCAGATGTCCACGCCGTTCGTCTTCGGCAAACCCGGCTCGCGGCTGGCATGCGGGCTGTGGCAGTCGGCGCAGTCTCCTGCGGCCCCGGGGTGCTGCACCTTTGCCGTTTCAATCAGCTTGGCCTTCTCCTCGTGACACGTCGTGCAGAGCGCCTTGGCGCTCTCCTGAGTCAGCACCACTTTCCCGTCCTTCGCCGGCGCGTGGCACACTTCACACTGCTTGTCTGCAAACGGCGGATGCGTGAACTTGGCCATCAGCTTCGGCAGAGCCGACTGATGCGGGTCGTGGCATTGCACGCAGTTGGTCGCGGCGAACGGCTGGTTCCGGTGCGCTTTCTGCAAATCCGCGCTGCCCGGGTCGTGGCAATCCACGCATAACGCCGGCGGACTCTTGGTCAGGTGAAAATCGAATTCAAGCTTCCCGCGTTCCCCGGTCTTGTGCGTCACGTGGCAAGTCTCGCAGCCCATGTCGAGGGCCGCGTGCCGGCTGCCCTTCTCCGGCACGTTCAATCCCGTCGTGTGACAACCGAGGCACAGGTTTTCTTTCTGATCGCCAGAGGTCGGCTTCAACAATTGGAACTTATTGTCCGATGCGTGCGGATCGTGGCATTTAAGGCAATCTCGGACCGCCGGCTTGTGCACCGTGCCCTTGATCTCCGCGGCGTTTTTGTCCTGGTGGCAGGTCAGGCACAGGCTGTAAGCCGTCGTCGTGATCAGTTTCACGCGGGTAACATCCCGGTTCACCCGGATTTCATGGCAACTCGTGCACCCGGTCGTGATTGCCGTATGCACCGCTTTCCCCTTGGCTTTGTCTCCATGACACTCGAGACACTTCGCCGAATCCGTGTTTTTTTCCAGGGGTACAGGGTGGATATCCGCGCGGGCCAGCGGGACGAGAAAAAGGAAAAACCCCAGGACGTTCCGTGCGAGCCTGAGTTGTCGTGGGGAGATGCTCAGGCGTTCAGGCATTGCGATTCCCCGACAGCCAAACAGCACTCAAATTGGGGACGGTGTTTGTCTGTGAGGTACTCGTCTGCTTTCCTTCCGCTTTTCGCTCGCCGGCCAGCACCAGCGCTGTTGTCAACACAACTGCAAACGCAAGCAGCATGACCATGAATACGGCCCGGTGGGAGCGAGTAATTGTTTTCACCGTCGTCATTCCCATTCTCCCTGATGGCCTAAGCCACAGAGGTTTACTCTCCATCCTATCGCATCGGTTTCGGGAACTGAGCAGCCATCTTGGCTGAGCGTCTATCGGGCTCTTCCGATGATCTCTTCGGCGGGCAAGCCCCTTCCGCTTCCCGCCATCCCGAACGAGGGAAAACGCCAATCCAGCGACCCCGAATAGCACTGTGCCTGGTTGCACCTGCTGTGCCGAACTGGTCGCATCCGACAAGAAGCGACATTCGCCGACCAACCCTTTCATCCATAAGATGTTAGCAAAAGCAACGCCCGCCCAAACCCGACGCGCATCGTCGAATTGCTCTAGGGGTTCTGGGTGATATTGCACAAATGTGAGGCCAAATCACACAGCAATCGTTGAAGAATGAATCGCTTCCAGCCTCCCCTTTTCACTCTCCTCCGCTCACCCGCAGCACCGCCGCTCCCGGTACCGCGTCATTCTTCAATGCATTCAACGCCTGGTTCGCCTCGCTGAGTGGATAAACCTGAACGTGCGTGTGAATGGGAATCTCCGCCGCGAGCGCCAGGAACTCTTCCCCGTCCTGCCGCGTGTTGTTCGCCACGCTGCGAATCATTCTCTCTTGGTAAAGCAGATCGTAAGAAAAACCCGGAATATCGCTCATGTGAATTCCGCCGAGGATGAGCCGCCCACCCTTCCGCAAGGCCCGCAGCGCCGCAGGCACAATCTCCCCCGCGGGAGCAAACACGATCGCGGCGTCCAGCTTCTCCGGAGGCTCGTCGAACGTCCCTCCGGCCCACTTCGCCCCCAAATCCAACGCGAGCTTCTGGTGTCTCGCGTCACGCGTGGAAGCAAAAACTTCCGCGCCCCAATATTCCGCCACCTGTATGGCCACATGTGCCGCCGCGCCGAAACCGTAGAATCCCAACTTTGTCCCCCGCCCGATTTCCGCCAGGCGCAGGCAGCGATAACCAATAATCCCGGCGCATAGCAGCGGCGCCGCCTGCTCGTCTGGAAATCCTGCGGGAATCGGATACGCAAATTGCTCTGGCGCCACGATCCGCTCCGCATACCCTCCGTTTACGCTGTAACCGGTGAAGAGCGGCGCATCACAAAGATTCTCTTCCCCGCGCCGGCAGTACTCGCAGTTCCCATCGGTCTTGTGCAGCCAGGCGATGCCTACACGCGAGCCCACGGCAAATCGGCGGGCACCCTCCCCAGCACGCTCCACGAAACCCACAACCTGGTGCCCCGGAATTATTGGAGATCTCTTGGACGGCAGTTCTCCCTCGATGACGTGCAAATCCGTCCGGCAGACGCCGCACACACGCACGCGCACTAGAACCTCCCCGGCACCGGGTTTGGGTTCCGCGACTTCCTCATACTGCAGTGGGTTCGTTTCGATTTGCGTGGGCGCGCGCAGCAGACAAGCTTTCATCGCCATACCTCAATGAACGTACGCCCGAGCGAGAGATAGGCGGCCAACACACGTGTTGCCAAATATGGTACTGCGAACCGACTTGCGCGAAAAGTCAAAATTCTCCACCATAGTCGAACACCAGGCGGCGAAACTCCTCACTATTCGATTCTCTGCTTCGCTCCGGCTTGCTTTCCAGGCCTGGAAACTCTAACCTGATTTCTCTATGCCCGCGATCACTCCCGAATTCCTCCTCTTCGGATTCATTTACTATATTGTCTTTCTCTTCTCGACGACGTGTCATGAAGCCGCCCACGCCCTTGCCGCGCAATTGGGCGGAGACGACACGGCGGCTCTGGGCGGCCAGGTGTCTCTGAATCCGGTTCCGCATATCACCCGCTCACCTTACGGCATGGTCGTTTTTCCTCTGCTTAGCTTCTTTCTGTTGCGCGGCCAGATGATCGGTTTCGCCAGCGCCCCGTATGACCCACTCTGGGCGCGCCGTCATCCTCATCGTGCTGCCCTGATGGCGTTCGCCGGCCCTATGACCAATTTCACGCTTATGCTGATTGGGGCGGTGGCGCTCCGGGTCGGCTCCTCTCTCCAACTCGTTCATTGGGACCGTTACTCCGGACCCAGCGGTTTTGCCGCCATCATCCTGTATGTTCTCTTCTCTCTCAATCTTCTCCTGGGAGTCTTCAATCTACTTCCGGTTCCGCCGCTGGACGGCAGTTCGGTGGTCATGCTTTTCATGGGAGAAAACCAGGCCGCCAGCTATCTGGATAGGGTCCGCAGCAGCAATTTCGCCATGCCAGGGTTGCTGATCGGCCTGCTGATTTTCCGGTACGTATTCCCGCCCGTAGAAAGCTTTGTGGAAGGCGTTCTACTGTAGACGAAGTTATTCTCTCCGTTCCAAGGCTGCCTCAAAACGGTATAATCGCGGCCCCACCGTCTCAGCGTACACGTCGTCTCGGTGCGCCTCCCTATCTTCCTCATTACCCGCTTTTTAATTCACTTCCCCTGGCCGAAAACCTGCTCTCGTTTCCGGCGGAGGCGCCTATGTTGGCAACAGAAACTCTTCCCGAGACCGATCAATGTCGCCTGGAAGTCTCCGCCTGGGATAAAAACGAGATGTTTTTCGTCGAGAAATCCGATCTCGCGTGGGATGAATTTGCCGGCAAACACGTCTCCTTGGAACACATGCTCCCGGACGGCGCCATCGTCTTTGTTCGCATGCTTCAGCCTACAGCACCGCGGCCGGCCCCGCCGATCGCCTACCAGGTGGAATTCATCGGCCGCGATCCGCAGGGCTGTCACCAGTTCCGATTGAATAGCGTGCACCCGCGGTACAATCGCGAATTGCCGCGGTTGAATTAGAAAATGCTTCTCTTCCACTTCGGGACGATGGCCCATTTTGAAATTCCGCCCCCTCCGCGCCGCCACGCGTTTCAGATTTCTGCAATCTTCGCCACTCTCGGCATTCATGTAATCTTGATGACCGCGGACTACACCCTGGAAGCGGCTCTGGAAGCCATTCGACCGCGGCGCCTCAGATTTTCTTCCGAAACCCGTCGATCATCTCCGCTTGAAGCGCACGCTCGACGATGTCGCCTCGCTCTACGACCAGCGCCGCCGCGTTCGCGCACTGGAGGAGCAGCTCCTCAAGGATTTGGAATTCCACGGCATCGTCGGCAAAAGCCCCGCGATGCTCCAAGTCTTCGATTTCGCGCGCAAGGTGGCGCGTCATTACACGAATGTTCTCCTCGTTGGTCCCACCGGCGCGGGCAAAGAGCTCGTCGCCCGCGCCATTCACCAGATCAGCCCCGTGAGCCAGCCGCGCCTCGCGGTGTGCAACTGTTCCACCCTGGTCGATACGCTGCTTGAAAGCCAACTGTTCGGCCACGTCCGGGGCTCTTCGAATATGCAAATGGCGGCACCGTTTTTCTCGATGAAGTGGGCGAGACCTTACTTCCCATGCAGGCCAAGCTTCTTAGAGTGATTCAAGACAGAGAAATCCAGCGCGTCGGCTCGCCGGAAGTCAAACAGGTCAATGTTCGCCTTATGGCCGCCACCAATCGCGACCTGAGGGCTGAAGTTCTCGCCGGCCACTTCCGGGAAGATCTGTTCTACTACCTCAGTTCCATCCAGATCCGAATCCCTTTGTTTGGGGAGCGCCTGGAAGACATTCCGCTTCT
>Ga0335077_10006151_pt1 | contig 14805 bp, 11 predicted proteins | sample Lox_Sample_31_FD_207151 | JGI IMG/M metagenome (GOLD analysis project Ga0335077, IMG submission 207151) | Soil microbial communities from Loxahatchee National Wildlife Refuge, Florida, United States - Lox_Sample_3.1 | ecosystem: Environmental > Terrestrial > Soil > Wetlands | place: USA... | reverse complement strand
AATGTCCTAAGTGAAAAACATCCCAGACTTGGCCGCAGAATTCGACGTCGTGGTAGTAGGGTCGGGATCTTCCGGCGCAACTGCTGCCATTGCTGCCGCGCGTGAACAGGCGAGAGTCTGTCTTCTTGAGAAGAGCAGCTTTCTCGGAGGCACCAGCACTGCAGTCCTGGACACTTTCTACGGTTTTTACACTCCTGGAGCGCGGTGTCTCAAAGTCGTCGGGGGTATAGCCGACGATGTCGTCGCGCGGTTGAAGCAGTTGGACAGTGTGCTAGAACGTCCAAATACGTACGGCGCCGGCAAGGGCGTTACCTACCATCCGGACTATCTAAAGTGCGCCTGGGAACAACTGGTGACTGAGTCCAGCGTAAGCGTCTTTCTCAATGCCTGGGTTCAGGATGTTGAAGTCCATGAGGGCCGTATTTCCTCGGTCGTCGTCGCCACCAAGCGGGGCTTGGCCCGTATTGCCGGAAAGGTATTTATTGATGCTTCCGGTGACGCGGACCTTTGTTATTGGGCGGGGAGCCCGCATGTCATCGCTGGCGAGCACGAAGATGCTCAGTCTCTGACCACTACCTTCCGCATGTGCAATGTGGATACCACCGCTCGCCAGTTGATCAGCAAGAATTACATTCACGCCGCCATGGAGAAGGCCTCCGGAAGCGGATACCGCCTCCCACGACGTGAAGGCAGCGATCATCCAACGACTGTTGCAGGAGTATTCGCGACAAACATGACGCGCGTGCAATCTTTCGAGCGACGGCCGGACGGAGTAGTCAATGCAACTGATCCGGACTTTCTTACACGCGCGGAGATGGAAGGTCGTAAGCAGGCTCTGGAATACATTCGTTTTCTGCGCAACTACATTCCCGGCTACCAGGCGGCAGGCTTGGCAGCCATGTCCTCGCAGATCGGAGTGCGCGAGACCCGCAGAATCATTGGCGACTATGTGCTCACTCGCGAGGACGTGCTAGGGGCGCGGCAGTTCGACGACCAGATTGCTTTATGCGGAGCGCCCATCGAAGACCATGGAACTGGCGAGGGGACGAAATGGGTTTACTTGCCTGACGGCGAATGCGTTGGAATTCCATATCGGACGTTGCTTCCCCAGCAACTCTCCAACGTGTTGGTCACGGGGAGATGTTTCTCCGCAACTCATGATGCGCATGCCAGCGTACGCTCCATGGCCCAGTGTATGGCTATGGGACAGGCCGCCGGCGTTGCCGCGGCCCTCTGTGCCGCGACCAAACGCGACACGCGCTCTCTGCCATTTCATGCACTGCGGGAGCGGCTAGTGGCGACTCGCGCCGTCCTCCATGTGGAGAAATTGCCTGCATGAGCAACGTCCGAACCGTTCTCGGAGATATCCCTGCACGCGAGCTCGGCGTTTGCTATGCGCACGAGCACATCGTAATTGAGCGCAGCTACGTAACGGAGAAAAATCCGGCTTTTCTCCTCGACGATGTGGGCCTTATCAGTGTTGAAGTCGGCGCTTTCTACAAGGCCGGCGGCCGGGCCATGGTTGACTCCATGCCTTGCGGCGGAGGTCGCAGCGCTCAGAAACTGGCTGAAGTCTCCCGTCAAACTGGTGTACATATCGTCTGCCCAACCGGATTGCACCTGCAAAAGTACTATCCTCACGGGCATTGGGGAGAAGAGGCTAGTGCGATCGAAATTGCCGATATCTTTATCGACGAAATCGAACATGGCATCGATGCGAACGACACACGCGGTCCGAATTGGGAGGGGACGGACCTGCGGGCCGGACTGATCAAGGTAGCCAGCAGTCTGGACCGAATGACCGATTTCGAAAAGAAAATCTTCGAGGCCGCAGCGATTGCCCATCACGCCACTGGCTCACCTATTCTCACCCATACCGAGCAAGGAACAGCCGCCCTGGAGCAGATTCAGATCTTCCAATCGTTCGGTGTGCGGCCAGATTGTCTGGTTTTGTCACACACCGATCGCAAACCAGATGTTTCCTATCACAAAGAGTTGCTTTCCACGGGAGTCTATCTAGAATACGATTCCGCCTTCCGCTGGAAACCCGCCGATGGCAATCCAACGCGGGATCTGATTGTCTCTCTATGTGACGCGGGTTTCGCATCTCAGATCGTGGTCGGCATGGACGCAGCGCGGAAAACCTACTGGCGCAGCTTTGGAGGAAATCCTGGCCTGACGTTTCTTTTGGAAACATTCTTCCCTGAAATGAAGCAAGCAGGGTTTCCCGCCGAGTTCATCGATTTGATTCTCGTACAGAATCCCGCGCGCGCTTATGCGCGCTTCTAGATCAGCGGAGCCAACAAAGCTACAGACGTTTCGATCGCACTCATCTTCGGGCTTGATCTCGAATTTCGAACAGCGCTAGCGTCGGGCTGTGCTCACGATTCGCGCAATGGCCGGCGGAGAGGGCTTGTTCCGATTCGTTCTCATGCTGCGCGAGTCACGGGTGTTCTCCGCTTCGGCAGTTCAGCTATTGTGCCCTCGCCAGAGCCGAGTCTCAGACGAATCCAATAACCGCTCGAACGAGACTTGCTCTCCTTGCATAGCGCCACCAGGAAGCGCATATAGAATGCAATACCAGCCGCGCACAGCAGCATCATCACGCTCTTGAGGAACATGTCCGGCCTCCGGACTCGGGTCACAATGCAGGGATGTAGCTGGAATCACTCCCCCGGATCATTGAGCGCGAAAATTCGTAAATGTTGAATAAAAAAATCATAATTTGTTCGTAAAGGTACACACTCGATCGCCTTGGAGGCGTTTGTGCGGTGAGTTCGCTGCAAAGAATCAGGTGTACCGGTAACGGTGGACCTTGATTCCTGTCTGAAAAGCGAAGGGCGTTTCAGAACGAAGGTGAGCAGTGGTCGGTGGGTTGTGAAGTCAATACATCGGTCCATTTCAATTCCGGTTCTTGCCCTTCACGTTCCACGCTCGTCCTCGTCGACTTGGGATGCGAAATGGCATCGTCGAGTCCCTTCAGCCGTAGAGCGAGAAATCGGGAGCGCCACTTAGTGACTTCGTGAACGCACATGCCGGTCTCTTGAGCGACAACGGTATCGCGTTTCCCCTCTGCGCATGCCAAAATCATCCTGGCTCGCCGTGTGAGTGGTCCCTGATACTTTGGGCGTTCCGTTAGACTTTTCAGCATCAGTAATTCCCGCTCGCTCAGCGTCACGGCAGGTGGCTTTCGGCCGCGCCGCTCGTGGCACAGGCTGTCAGCTCTAAGGCCGCAAACGAGTCGCGCAAGTCGGCAACTGTTCCTTTCGACGTTCTTAAGGCACGTGATATTGTCCTTGGGCTCTTGCCCTCGGCAAACGCGAGAATTGCCCGTGCCCGCCGTGATAGCTGGCGGGGAAATTCAAGGCACGATACCCATTTCTCCAGCACGCAGCGTTCGTCGGGCGAGAGGTTTAGTTGAGGAATCGGCTTTCGCATGCCATCACCTCCGTTCCTTCGCGGCTTCGCGTATGTGCGGCCCTAAGAGTCCCCCGTTCACTTCGTCTGCAGGGACTCGATGTATTGACTCAGCTTGGAGATCCGCAGCGGTGGTGGTGCTGACTGGCCGCCCCCGAGGGAACTGAAGAGGGGTCCCCAGATGGGCATGTCTTTGGATCCATGAGATTTTGTGTCTTCAACTCCGTTGCGAAGCACGGCGTCGACGTAATCTGCAGGGAACTTCCCGCCGTGGCGTTGTGCCAGAGTAGTCAGGTCGGGCGGCGGCACTCTAAGCGCAGGAACGGCAGGGCCGTTTCCCTTCGCGTCCTTCCCATGGCAGACGGCGCAGTATTTATTGAACATCTCCACCCCGGAAGCTGGAGACGCTCCCTGAATTGGGACTGTCCTTATGGTTGTTTGGCTCTGTTGCGCCGTCAACCTGGCAGTCCAGCACAACAATAAAACTCCGGCCCATAGCGCTGTATTTTTCATCGTAAACCCTCTGTTTCCGCTCGTGGGTAGCAACGAATGCATTACGCGTAAAGAGGCGGGCACCGCCCGCTGATCCGACCGGCATTTCTCAAAAATCGAACCGTAAGGCCAATTGCCCGGTGCGATTTCCGCCAGAGCCCTGCGGCAGCACAGATGTGAGCACTCCGAAGGTTGACGGGTTGCTAAAATTCAATGCAGGCGGCGCGAAATTGGAGCGGTTGAACACGTTGGTGAACGACGCCTCGAAGCGTAGCCGCATTCGTTCACTTAAATTGACGACTTTGGCCAGCCCCGCATTGACGTTGATCATCTTTGGCCCTTCCAAAATGCCCAACCCGCAATTGCCAAACCGTCCGGCGTCGGCAGGGGGAAGTGCGAAGGCGTTAAGGCTGTAGAAATCTTGACGGGTGCGATTCGCAGGAATTGGATTCCCCACGCAATCCGGACGCGCCTGCGCCGATCCTTCTTCGTTTCGTACGACCAGATTTGTGTTTGACTGATCTGAGGTTGCGTTCATCGTGGGGGTGAGCCACTGACCTGTTTGTATCGTCGTAATCGTGCTGAGATTCCAGCCTCCCAGAACTGGATTCAGGTGCTTAGGTAAGTTGAAGTACTGCCCTTTCCCAAACGGCAGTTGGTAAGTCCCCGTCAATACGAAACGCTGCCTGGGCATTCCCGCCACGTTGCCGCGGTCATACGGGATATCGTAGTGGTTGGCGATCTCCACGGCATAGGGTTCTTCGCTGGAGTATCCCGCGGGTGCGTCGCTGCCTTGCGCGTCGCTGATATTCTTCGCCCAGGTGTAGGTCCCCTGAATCGCCAGCCCGTGCGAAACCCTGTGTTGCACCTCCGCGATGCCCGCCTCGTATCTTGCGTTTCCAATGCTTTTCGAATCCATCAGCAGATCAAACTGCTGATAGGGCGCCGCGAGCTGGTTGTACGGAGTCTTGCTGGCGGGCACCTGGTTCAGATCGATGGTAATGGGCAGATGCCAGGTCCCCTGGCCGACGTAGCTGAAGCGCACTGTCGTGTTCGGCGTCACTTGCCGTTCGACAGTCAGGTTCCATTGCGCTGACGTGGGATCTTTCCAGTAGGGATCGTTGGACTCCTCAAATGAGCCCCCGCCTAACTGGACCGCCGCATTCGGCGGGGTGGCGTCTGGAAACTGGTAGATTTGATTCGTTACAGGATAGGGATTGGCATAGCTGACTAGCGGCGAAAGAGCAATCACCCCACTGTTGAACGACATGGGTCCAAGCGTAGTCATCGTAAACATGCCAAACCCGGCGCGAATCACGGTTCTGTCGTTTTTGAACGGGCGGTAGGCAATGCTCACGCGCGGGTCAAAATCATGCAAAGGCGTATGCCTCAGGCCCGGTGGAAGGCCGGCCTGGCTGGCCGGGATCACATTCGTGCACGGGAGCGATGGGTCCGGGGCCTTCCCGTAGTTCGTGAGCGAGCACCCATTGAAGGACTGAAGAACTGCGATGTACGCCGGCATCGCGGGGCCATAAGTCTTTAGCAGGGAAGAGAATTTGTCGGGAACGACGATAGCGTTGAGTGAGGGGACGAAATTGGCCAGATCGCCGTTGGTCTCGGTCATGGCGGGTTGCAATTCCCAGCGCAGCCCGAAATTGACAGTGAGATGCTTGCTGACCTGCCATTCATCTTGGCCGTAAACACCCGAGTGCCAAGCATACGCGTTGACTTGTGGGCCCCCGATATCCGCGAAGTTCGATTGCGGCGCGCCGAGCAGAGAATCGCCCAATGAATAGCCTGTGAGGCCCCCGCTGAAGTTGAACTGGCCGTAGTCGTCCGAAGCGTAAAAATACATCAGGGCGTTATAGAGCACTCTCCGGGTGTCAAAGCCGAATCGCATCGTGTGCTTGCCTTTGATGATCGTGAAATTGTCGGTGAACTCGTACGTCTTGGACAACGTTGTGCCCACGCGGTCCTGCCCTATGTTGGTAACGGTGCCGTCGGAGAAGTTAAACGTAGGGAAGGCATGGCCCGTGGGCTGCGTGATGAACTGTAACGGTATGGTGCTCAGCGTCAGACCGAGCTGGCCCGGACCTGTGCCGACATCGGACTGTGCGCCGCTTAGGGGGAACGTGTCATTTTCGGAGAAGTTTGTAAATCCGAAGCGGAATTCGTTCAGTAAGTTCGGGCTCAGCGCGTAGTTGTAGGAGATCACCAAACTGCGGTTTTGCTCATGAGCCTGGTCATTCGGTAGAAAGTTGTTTGCGGGCGCGATCACGCCCGCGCTGTTCGACTCGGTGACAAAGACATTTTTCCAACTGTACCGCCCGTAAATCTGCTGCTTAGGCGTTAATTGTTGGTCGACGCGCAGGTCCCAGGCATTGGAGTTGGACGGGATCGGCCGGAGCGTCTGGTAGTTGTACGCGGGGTTTGCGACGCCCAGGTTCGCGTTGGGCATCGGGTACCACGCATTCAGCAAGGTCTGCGTGACAGGATTGAGGCAGTCCGTCGGTCCCCCCGGGCCCGGGGCGGTGCAGGATGGAATGGTGTTGTTCGGATACGGCGTCCCAGTAAAGGGATCCGTTAGCGGGCCCGCCCCGAGTGCTGTGACAAGACCGCTCAAATTCCCATTTCTTTCCGCTTGAGTCGGAACGAGCAGAAACTGCGGCGCCGAAGTGGTCTTGCGGTTTCCCTCATAGTCCGCAAAGAAAAAAGTCTTCTTCTTTCTGCCGTCCCACAGTTTGGGAATCATGACGGGGCCGCCCACGCTGCCTCCGAACGTGTTGAATACTTTAGGTGCCTTGGACGTAAAACCGTAGATTGTGGAATCCAATGCGTCATCTTGGAAGTACTCGAACACGCTTCCGTGAAACTGGCTGGTGCCGCTTTTGGTCGTGAATGTCACGTCGCCGATCTGCGCAAATTCCGCGTTGTTGTTGAATGAGGTGACTTTCATCTCCTGGATTCCTTCCTGGGATGGATAAGCATCCTGGAGAGCGCCATTCGCTCGCACGCTGGCCGTGGAAATTCCGTCCACGGAGAATCCCACCTGGGCGCCAGTTGCGCCGCCTACGGCGAAGTTTCCCTGGCTGTCCTTTACCACGGCCGGAGACGTGGCCAAGGCCGCCAATGGGCTGGATGATACGGCCCGTGAATTCAAAGGCAACTGGGTGATGTCGCTATTGAGTTTCGAATCGGCAATTGTGGCGTTTTCGGTGTTCACCACTGCAGCTGCAGCGCCCACCTCGACTATGGTTGACGTGGTGGCAACCGACAGTGTGAAGGGGATGCGCAATTCCTGGCGCGCATCAAGTGCAACCGAAGGCGCGATCGCATCCGTAAATCCGTCGTGATGCGCGGTGACTTTGTAATGGCCGGCTTTTAGATTTTCTAAAATGAATTCGCCAGAGTCGGTTGAGATGGCCGTGCGTTCCACGTTCTCATCCAGGGATTGCGCGCTGATCGACGCTGCCACGACCACCGCTCCCGTTTCATCGGTGACTGTGCCCCGTATGCTTCCGAACGTCGACTGTGCGTTTGCGCCGCAAATGGTTCCGAAGTAGGCGAACAGCAACACAGCCATCTGCGCCGCTGTGTTGCCTCTGAACACTACCATTGTCATTCCGGCTTGCATCTTACGATGCGTGGAATTTCCATTCGAACGCTGGCGCAACCTTGCAATCAAGAAAGAACGGCCGAACGCGATTACCGATTCAAACATGGCGTCCACCTCCACGGAAGACTGTGAGCAAATCACTATGCGCGACAATTTAGCAATCGGAGTGTGAGGAAGGCATGAGGAACTAATAAATCGTGCGTAAATACAGCCTTCAAAGTTTGTTTTGACTCAATCGAAACTTTGAATAGCCAACTGATGCCCCGCATCTAACAGGCGTGTGAATGCCTGCGGAACGGGTTGCCTTGCATGTTTCAGGATTCCACTTGGAAGGTAAATGGAGCGATCAGCGCAGCAACCCATAATCTCTTTTCAGTTCCGAGGATCTGGTGTGCTTGTGCCTTTGAAGCGGTAACCGAAGTGTGAATCGGTGAGTAAGTACTCGGGCTTGGAAGGATCGTCCTCCAACTTCTTGCGCAGTTGTCGCACGAACGTGCGTAGATATTCAGACTCATCTCCATATTCGCTACCCCAGACGGAAGTCAGCAGATACCAATGAGCCAGGGGTTTGCCCGCGTGCGACATCAAACACTGCAGAAGATCAAATTCTTTCGGTGTCAGATGAACGGCATTTCCGGACTTTCGCACGACTCGATGCTCGACATTCAGTTCGATGTTGTCTATTGCAATCACTCCGTGCTCCTTCGAACGACGCGACGCCGCTCGAATGCGAGCTATAAGCTCTCCCACGTGGAACGGTTTCGTAACATAGTCGTCCGCTCCAGCCTCCAGCGCTTCAATCTTGTCCTCGGCGCAGTCGCGAACGGTGAGCATCAAAATGGGAATCCGTGGACATAATTTACGAAGAGCACGACACGTTTCAATGCCACCGACTCCAGGCATATTGACATCGAGGAGCACTGCATCATAACGCCGTGTGCGCAGCGAGCCTAGTGCTTTGTCGGCTCCTGAAGCTTCATCAACGTGGAAGCCGAGGGAACTCAGAGTTGCATGGAGTGCTCGCCGGATCGCAGGCTCATCATCGATCACGAGAACTCTAGTTTTCAACGGACTCACGTCCCCTCCTTGTGAGCGCCGGAAGAGAGAGAAAGAATGTAGTGCCTGTATCTGGCTCGCTCCTTACCCAGAGATTTCCCCGGTGGGCGATGGCCAATTTCTTTGCGACCGCCAGACCTATCCCACTGCCGGCAGCCCGATGCTTTGAAGTGGGGCTTCGATAGAAGCGTTCGAAAATCAGTTCTCGTTCTTCACGCGTGATCACCGGCCCGTCATTATGAACCGCAACTACAACCCGATCGTCCCGCCTTTCGGCAGAGACGGCGATGGGAGAATCGACGCTGGAATACTTTGCGGCGTTAACAAGAAGCTCTGTAATCGTCATGGCTAGTAAGTGGCGGTCCGCCGGAACTGCCAATTCGTTATCCGAAAGACACACTTGAACAGCGTGTCCGTAAAGGCCATCTGAGCACTCGCCAAGGATTTCGTCGATCAATTGAGGGACAGCCACCTGCTCGCGCTGTAGCTGCACTTCGGTCGACTCAAGCTTGGCCATGCGAAGGAAGCGGTCCGTCAGCACATTGAGCTCGGTTGATTCTTGATGGATCATTTCGACAAGCTCCGTCTGTGCCGGATTGAGATTCCTCATTTCCAGAAGTCCCGACGTGCCCGTATGGATAACCGTGAGGGGGGTCTTGAAAGCGTGCGCCAACCCATCGAGAACAGTTTTCCGGAGTTGCTCACTATAGCGGACCGCTTCAGCGCGACTTTCTTTCTCGAAGGACCGAGCTCGCTCCACCGCACTGGCAACGAGTGATGCCACCGCGTCCACAATCATCGGAGTCAGCTCGCCTCCGCACAGCACCAACGCACCAATCGGACTCGCCCCAACCCTGAGCACACGTATCCACTTCTGCGATTTCAGATCGTCATGACTCGTGTTACCTAAATATGCATTTCGGGCCAAATCTTCGTTTTCTTTGGTACAACGTCCCGCGGTGTCCGACCGCACAAACGTAGAATCGAAAAGGGCAACGGCGTCTACTTTGACATTTGTGATGATTAGCCTTGCGATCTGAGGACCAGGCGGCTCTTGCCGATTGAGCAAGAGAATGCTACGGCTCAGCTCGTAGAGTTTCTCAGCGTTGCAGCGATGGACAACTGCTTGTTGCATGTGGTTCTGCACTTGGATAGAGAGGCGACTTACAACCAGCGCAGTGAATTCAAATGACGCCAAAGCCATCCAGTCCTGGGGATCGATCATCCGGAAGCTTAGAAGTGGGGAAGTGAAGAAATAATCCAAGCATGCTACTGCCACCAAGGACGAACCCGTAGCTTCCCAGAATCCGAACTTTAGGGCGGTTAGAACGATTACGAGGAGACTAATTGAGCTTGCAGTCGAAAGATTGAAGTGCAGCTGGAATGCACAATAGTTTAGAAGCAGGGCTACGGCGGGACCAGCAATAGCCCGAGCTACTGATCGAGCCGCTTCGGTTTTTCTTCGAACGTTCGTAGTGGGCATGGTGCGTAGAACCCCGCTGGCATAGCGCGCGCCAAGAGCACAAAGCCTCAGCCGTTAGGACAACAAGAGTAATGCGGGACAGATAAAAAAGTCCTAAAGAAATGCATGAACAATTTGTATAGGTGCGATTGCTTTTCCGAATGCTGTTTGGCGGACACCTGGACTGATCCTCTGGCCGCACTGTGCCTGATACCGCTGATCGAGCGGGAGGGCTGGCAACTCAAAGGCCCCGCCCTGCGACCGCTGCTGAGAACGCTTTGGCGGCAGGTCTTCGCATCGTTATGGTGGTCTACTTGAAGAGGCTGCGGGAATGCAGGAGAGAATTACCAAGGGAGGAGGCTAACCACGCCCGGCGCCCGCAGCGTTCGGAAACAAACGAGCGGCCGTTTGGTGCGCATGAGCGAACCTCCTGTTGCAGCCACGAAGCCAGTTCATTGCCCAAGATTCCTAGGCCGAAGCCCAATCCGCCGCCTTTGACATTCCAGTCAGCAGCTCCCCCAAGCTCCACGACTGCGGCAGACTCCTTTTCGACCGACTGGCCGATGGTGTTTCCAGCGCACAGAAACAACGATGCTACCAAGAAGGCTTTTGTCGCGTTCACCCGACAACCCGCTACAGAAGCAGGCATACACAATAGCGATCGGCCTCGGCGTGCTTTCGATGCCTGCGCCGAATCCCTTGCTAGCGAAAACGCCAGCCGTCTGGCGGCCATGCAATGCGCGGAAAAGAACATCGAAGATATTTTGGAAGATCTAAACCGCACCTTCCGCCGCGTTCGCCAGGAATCCATCGATGAAGAGCTGTTCGACGTGATCTCCGGCTTCGAGGCGCTGACGGGACGCCGACGCCACGCCTAAGTCCTGAGCAAAACTACAAAGACTTCACATCTCCACACCAAACTTTTCCGAGAGTGAATACTTCCCTAGAAAGGCACTCTACTCGACTCGTCGCGCCTGCGCTTCATCAGCGCGCTGACGATCGCCGTGCTGACGTCCACCGGGCACGAACCTGGTACACAATGGAATGCCCTAGCCAGTCCGCAGCAAGTCTATTTTGGATGCGTGTTCAGTTTGTCGAGGACCCGCTTCAACTCTTCAAGCTTTTGCCCGGCCTCGCCGAGCTTGCCCTCCGCGGTCAGGTGTTGGTAGTCGGCAAGGTCTCTGGCGGCTTCCGCGATGAGCGCGTTCAGATCAGCTGCAGGTAAGGCGGTCGATGCCGGTGCGCCTCGCCCAGTCTCCGGAGAACCCAATGCGGCGCTCGTCGATGTTGCAGTCAGTGACGAGACCGATCCGCCAAAAAGCGACGCCAGTGCCGACTCGAAGGTTGGTCCGTACGCCAGCCGATCTTGCAGTGCGAGTACGACCAGGCGCAACTCAGGCATCGGACTGCGCTCAGCCTGCAAGTAGATCGGCTCCGCATACAGTAGCGCCCGCCCGATCGGGATCACAAGCAGAGCCCCGCGCCGCACATGCGAGCCTTGCTGATTCCACAACGTCAATTGTCCAGAAAGCTGCGCATTCTGATCGATTCTCGCCTCGATCTGCAGCGGCCCATCGACGAGCTTGGTCTTGGGAAAGTTGTAAACCACGGACGTACCGTATTGTGCACCGTCGCTGCGCCCGGCGATCCAGCCGATCAGGTTATTCCGGTTAGCCGGAGTGAAAGGCAGAATCTCCACGAACTCTTCGCCGGTTTCGCCCGGCAGTTTCATCAGCACGAAATTCGGCTGCATCGCCTGTGTCGTTTGCTGGCCTCCCTCGCCCAGACCGACTTCGGTCGCCACAGTCCACAGGTCCTCTCGGTTGTAAAACGCCTCCGGGTCCGTCATGTGATACAAGCCGTAAACTTCCGCCTGGAGTTTGAGCAGCATCTCGGGGTAACGCACGTGTTTCCGCAGTCCCGCCGGCATCGTCGATGCATCTTTGAATAGCGTCGGAAAAATGCGGCGGTAGGCAGCTATGATCGGGTCGTCTGTATCAAAGACATAAAACGTGGTCGTGCCATCGTAGGCGTCGATCACAACCTTCACGCTGTTCCGCATGTAATTAATGGAATTGTTGTCGAGAGGATAATGGCTGGAGTACGGATAGTTGTCTGACACCGTATAGGCATCCATGATCCATGACAGGCGGCCGTCCTCGCCGAGCACAACGTATGCATCCGGATCGTAGGTCAGGAATGGCGCCAGAGCCGAAACCCGGTCGCGTATGTTGCGCCGCATTAGGAGGCGGCTATTCTTGTTCACATCATCGCTGAACGGTAGCTTCGCGAGGTCGTTTTGGTCGAGCGCGACGATCATGCGGCGAAGGAAGCCGCCGAGAAGGATACCGCCGTTGCCTTCGTAGGATGTTAAGTTGTTGGTCTGGCCTTGCGGGTAGTTAAACTCCTTTTGCTGCGTCTTGACGTAGACATCGGTATTGGTCATCTCGCCGAAATAGATCTCTGGACGCGTCACTGTCAGACTACGTACCGTGCTCTGAACCGGCATGTTGCTCAAAATCAGAGTGGGCAGCCCCTCAGGCGTGAAGCCATTGACCGGGTTCATCGTGATGCCGTAGCCGTGAGTGTAGATCAGCTTCTCGTTGATCCAGTTGCGGCTGCTCTCAGGGAGCTTATCGACGCTCAGTTCGCGCGCAGCGAGCATCACCTCGCGTGTCGTACCATCGATCTCATAACGATCGATGTCAATATCGGGAAAGTCATAATAAGTGCGGATTTCCTGAATTTGACGCAGCGTGTCTTGGAGGGCGTGCCAGTCCCACAGCCGAATGTTTTGAAGCGTTGCTTGATTGCTGGCCGGGTCAGCCGCTTCCACCGTCGTCTCAGCCGGAAACTCACGTTGCGAGACTCGATTCAATCCGTAGGCCTGCCGCGTTAGGTCAGTGTTGTAGACAATGTAAGGCTTCTCCCGCACCAATTCGTTCGGTTTGACGATGAAGCTGCTTACATACCATCCGATCCCTTGAACCGCGACATAACAGACCGCTGCTGGAAGAATCGCTGCCAACAGCCAGCGCCCGCGTGGCCCCCGCACGGCATTGACGGCTACGATGACCGCGCCCAGAACGAGTGCCGCGCAAACGACGAGCATCCCGGTGAGGGTGATGTGCGCGTCCGTGTAGGTCACACCCCCGAAGATCGTATGATCGTCGAGCAACCGCTCGAACCGCCCAAGATAGACACGCACCGCCAGGATCAACAGGAGGAATGCAAATGCAATAGAGAACCCGCGCCAGGGTAATGCGACGGAGCGACTGAGACGCCCAGTGAGCGCACGAGCCCCGCCCGTGATCAATATGAAGAAAGCGGCGAGTACACAGGTAATCACGCTTAATGTAAGCAGCCACCCGGCGATCAGCTGCCAAGCAGGCAAGGCGAACAGAAAGAAGTTCAGTGGCTTGGCAAAAATTGGATCGACGACCCCAGTAGGGCGGGGTGCGTACCAAAAAAGTGCGAGTGTCGGCCACTCCCCTGTTATGGCGCCGCCGGTTGCAGCGGCAATGACAAGGGAAACTCCGAGTGCGATGAACCGCAGAACCGGCTCAACCGGCAACTTCACTGGCTGTCCGCCGATGAGAATGGTGTGACCGGGCGGCAAATCAGGGACGTGCGCTCGCTTGAGAGCCAGAAACGATCCGAAAAGGACGATAAATGTGCCCGCCGCGAAAGCCGCGAAGATTCCCCACTGAAGGCCGAGCGTTTTCCAGAATACGTCCCGATAGCCCAGCGAATCGAACCAGAGCACATCCACGTAATACGACACCGCGGTCCGACCGCCGAAGACAATTGCGGCAAGGATGGCAACAACAATGAGGAAGAGGCGCCGGCGGCGAAGGCGGCGTGGGGGAGGTTGCAGACGCGGCCAGCCCATCGACTCAGGCATTGCTACACTCCGTTTTCATTGGCTTCATTCGTTATCCGCATGATACTCCTGGGCTTTCGCAAGTTCTCAAAACTCAGGAACGAGTAGGCGCAGCGCATGACGACAACTAGGAGCAAAAGCTTAGCGGAAACAACCAACCTCAGTTGCGGGTCTTGGCGTGACGACCCGTTGTGACCTTGACAGCGAACTCCTCCGGCTTCTCTTTTTGAGTGCAGTAGGTGGCGCGAATGCAGGGAGAGAACTAGCGGCGGCTAGTGTGCAATCGGGAAAACCGTAATCCGATTACGTCTGTTCGGCAAAGCGGCATGCGCCAGGCGATACCGATCCGCCTCAGCATTGATCAGCTTTCCCAACTTATATACGGTGAGCTGAAACAACGAGAGCGAGTGATGGTGTTGCTGGATTTCGGAACCGGACTGCGGAGAGGTGAACTGAGCGGCGTCCGCTGGGAAGACATCCGTTTCGACGACAAGGTTTTGATTCCAAAGCGCTCAATCGTGAAACAGCGCATTGGTAAGGTCAAGACGGAAGCTTCGAAAAAGAGCATCCCGCTGGATGATGTGCTGATCGAAGAATTGCTGTCTTGGCGTCAGGAGACTCCCTATGCCCAAGACAGCGACTACGTCTTCGCCAGCACAAAAATGAGGGGCAAGCAGCGGTACTGGATGAGTCGGATCATGCAGCATCACATCAAGCCAGTCGCTGCGAAAAGTGGGATTGCAATTAAGGGATGGCACACATTACGCCACTCCTACACGCCACTCCTACGCCAGAACAACAACAATCCGAAAGTAGTGCAAGGCCTGTTGCGGCATGCCTCGTACTCAATCACGATGAATGTCTACGACGAAGCGATGT
>Ga0335077_10006150_pt1 | contig 14805 bp, 13 predicted proteins | sample Lox_Sample_31_FD_207151 | JGI IMG/M metagenome (GOLD analysis project Ga0335077, IMG submission 207151) | Soil microbial communities from Loxahatchee National Wildlife Refuge, Florida, United States - Lox_Sample_3.1 | ecosystem: Environmental > Terrestrial > Soil > Wetlands | place: USA... | reverse complement strand
GTCTGCGGGGACTTGGCTCGCGTTGCTGCTCTCCTGCTCTCTTCTGATGGGTGGTCGCGCGTTCCGATCCTGGCCTGATTGGCCCGAAGCCGACATGGCGAGTATCAGGCCAAATAGAATCAATCCGCTGCATCTAAATCTAGCCCGCATCCATTCATGCTCCTCTTGTAGCCCCAGCGGCGCCAAAACCAAAACCATTCTGTCAGCGAGACGCAAACCGTTTGTAATCGACACGATTTCAGTGGTAAAGCATCACTGGTTTCCATTCGCGCCACGAGATCCATTCCATTACAACGTGCACGTCGTTTGGACGTTGGCGGTGTCCACAACACGCAGGTGATGGCATGTCTTGGTTATGGATTTCGGCGACCGAACCAGTTTCTGCTTTCTTGCCGGGGAGATTCCGGTGGCGGTCCAAAAACGTGAGCCGATTCCAACGGAATCGCTGTACGCTGGCCTGTTGAAGATCTTTGAGGAGGTGCATTCTGAGCTTACTGATGCCGGCCTTCATTTCGATTTCAATAGAAATTGCCCAACAGATGGCCGGCATAGTGCGTTGGGGCGCACTGGCAATCGTCGCCGGCGCGGCCGTGATGCTCACAGTCGTGGCTGCCAGTTTTCGCTCGGACCATGCCGCGGCGCTCTAATGCTCAGTGTTCGAATTCCGCAACCGCCCGCATCACTTGCTCCGCTGAAATGTCCGTCCCTGGCCGGAATCTGTCCGAATCGCAATACCGCAGCAGCCGGTCGCAAAGGAACACCGCCTCCGGATGTGCATCGTCCAACTGCCGCCCGATCCGCAGCGTGCTCACCAACAGCCGTCCCGCCCCCACTTTGATCTCAAACAGGTACCCGACTCGCGAAAGTTCCTTCCTCTTACTCAAAAACCCGGCCTTAGTGCGAATACCTCCGATGATCGGTTGAATCGTCGGCAAGCCGTCCAGCGCGAACGGCTCGGCGCCTTGCATCAGGTTGTAGAATTGCAGATCGCAAAACCCGTCCTGCGGAAATCCGTCGAGCGCGAGGTGAGGCCGTATGACGGTGCCCAGCGCGCCTCCCGAATCCGGAAAAAAACTCACTTTCGATGCCTTATCGAGCGCCAGCCAGACTCGACCGCCCGACTGCAAAAAATCGCGCGCCGTTCCATCGAGCGACTCTGTGATCCAAAGTCCGCCCGCCACCGGCTTGCGAGCGTCCGTCCGCGCGAAAGGATAATACCGTGCGAGTCCCGGCCATGCCGCCGCAACCGCGATCGGAGATGCCGCCTCTCGCAATAGCGCCTGTCGCGGAAACGCCCAAAAATTCCAGCGGTTCACGTTTCCGTCCACATCCACCCGAAGTTCCAACTGCTCGACCGCACTGCCGCCACTCCCGCCGACATGGATCGTGGTCACCGGGCTGATGCGGCCGAGGGGCGCGGCGACCCGCTCCACCCGCGCTTCAGCCACGCTCCGGCCGTCCGATGTGACTCGCCAGGAAGTCGCGCCATCCCGAATCTCGTGCTCGCCGTAATTCGAAACGCTCAGCTTGACCTCTTTCGTTTCGCCGGCCCACAAAGTGCGCTGCCCCGGCCCGGCATCCACCAGCGGCAGCACCGCGCTGTTGATCTCGCGGCCTTGCTCCGGCGCAATTCCCTTGGTCTCCCAGAAGTAATCGAGCCAGCCTTCCTCCCAAGAATCGCCTTCGCCCGTGCCGCCCGGATAATCCACAATCAGCCAGTAGTCGTAACCGCTGACGCGCGCATCCTGCCGCACGCGCTCGATCTGGAACTTATGCCCGAGTTGCAACAGGCGCACCGAATTTCTCAAATAGGTCGGATAGTCTGCCGCCAGCCCACTCTGTTCGATCCACTTCTGCCTGTCTTCCAGCCACTCCGGAATCATCACTCCCGTGAATTTCGGGAGAAGCGAGACATCCGGCAGCGAACAATAATAGCCGCCGAATTCATGCCGCACGGTCGGGTGAGTTGCCGACGCGCCGCCCCCGAGGCTCAGCATATCGGTCGGCTCCAGGCGATTGCCGTCATTCGACATCACCAGCCGGTCGGGCATCAGCGACTTCGCCAGCCGGTATAACTCCGCCACGGTGGCACGAAACTCGCGCTTATCGCTCTCCGCTTTCACCCAATCGAGATTGAACTCATTGCCCAATGCGAGTGACAGCCAGGAAGGATGATTGCGATGGGCCAGCACCACGCTGGTCAGCTCGTTGCGCGTGAAATCCTTGAAGGGGAGCAGATACTGTGTGTAAGCTACCGGTAACTCCGGCATCACCAGTAACCCTGTCTCATCGGCGGCCTCGAAGAACTCGCGCACCGGTGTCATCGAGTGAAAGCGCACCGCATTGAAGCCGTAACTGCGCGCCAGCCGAAGGCGCTTCAGATAGACCTCCTTCGATGCGGGCGGAACACCCGTCAGCACCTCTACGTCATCGTCGCCGTACCCCCGCAAGTACAGCGGCTTGCCGTTGAGCAGCAGAACGTTCCCGCTGGTCGTGATCTCGCGCAACCCGAACCGCTGTTCCACCCGGTCGCGCTCCGAGCCGTCACGCATTAGCGAAATGCTCGCCGTGTAAAGCGCAGGCTGGTCGGGCGACCACAAGCGCGCGCCGGGCATCGGAACAGCTAACTTGGTTTCCACCGCCTGACCCGCCGGCGCCTCGACCTCCGCCGAACCTTGCCACGTACCGATCGCAACCCGCACCTGCCCCCGGAAAGCCCGGCCCTCCCCGTTATGCACCTTGATTCCGAATTGCGCGCTGCTCTTGGCCACCTCCGACCGCACCCACACCTGCTCGATCCACACGCGGTTGCTGGCCTCCAACTCCACCGGTCCGTAAATGCCGCCCCAGTTCCCGATGTAGTTGAGCATGCCCGTAGGCTGGCTCGCCATCTGCTTATCGGGAGACTCCCCTGGTGTGACTCCTGGATTGCTGATCTTCAGGCTGATCTCGTTGACCGCGCCCGGCCGAATGGCGTCGCTCACATCAAACTCAAATGGCGCGCTCATCCCATCGTGCCGTCCGGCAGGCGCTGCATTTACGAACAGTTCCGCGATGCGCAGCGCGCCCCCGATGCGCAGAGTGATCCGCTTGTCTTTCCACGATTGCGGAACCGGCACTGACCGTCGATACCACGCCGAACCTGCATAATGATGCCGCAGAATGCCCGACTGCTCGCCGAAGCCCTGGGCCTGCCAGCATCCTGGTACTCGGATCGTGTGGTCGAAGCCCGCCTCCGAATCGAGGCGGAATTGCCACGCGCCATTGAGATCGATGCGCGGACGCCCGGAGTCGGCGGCCAACGCCGGCAAGAGGAGAGCCGCGACCGCGAGGGAGCGGATAGCTGCATGGAATAACTGTTTCATGTATGTGTACCGGTACTTCGTGATCCTTAATTAAAGATAAACGGTATTGATTCAGACTGCCCCGTTCTTTGGACGCCAAAAGTCACAAGGAGCACAGGGAACGGGTGATCCTAAGGCCAATGCCATCATCCCTCACGCGGACGCGAAGCTGCCGTGTAGCATAACGAATTTCTACTTCGATCCGCCGTGCCATCGCGTGGTGGAACGCGTTGCGCAAAGCTTCCCCCGCAATCCGGTAAATCTCATCTCGCAACATGGGATGGAGGTCTTGTGGAGTGCCCTCCACTTGAGCGGAAAACTGACTTTGTTGTCAATGGGATAATCACCTAAAACGATTTACTTCCGGTGTATTTCTTCGACCCTCAGTTAGGTTATTTCCTTGCCGGGTTTGCCCCGACAGTCGTGAGCGATGACTCGATAACCTCGCTGACCGAGGAAGAGCATCCGGGCGTCCCAGGCACTTCTGACCACCAATTCAGGTTACTTTCGGGACGTAAGGAAACGTCTTCGACGGCTTCGACGTGACCGATTCCTTGCCGATCCCGAGGCTCACGGGAGCATTCGTCGCGATCGAGAACATGACATCCGGCGCATTGTCGGTGAGGGAGCGGCCGTTCCATTCGGCGAAGCCGAACACTGCCGGCGTTCCAACCTCGTAAGGGAGGATGTTAGGACAGAACCGGTGCGCCACTATCTCCCCATAGCCGCATGGGTCTTCAGCGGTTCCAGTTGCGGACACGACGCCGGCAACTGCCTTCGTGATGGTCTCTCCATAAGTTGCGATGTCGTCGACCGGCCGTCCGGCGTTGAGACGGTTGCCAAGATCTTCGTTGTATTGGGTGAACAACGGATGGATCATGGGAAGACCCACACGGTTGATTGAGCGCCATCCCCCAGCGTCGGTAGCGAGCGTCGAGACGGCCCATACCCCAATCCGACGCCTGTCGCCTGCCCCGGCGAGCAGTTCGCCATCGGGGACCTCCAGCACGATGGAATACACCGTATGGCCAGCAAACAGATTCTTCGCGTCACTGGCATCCCATCCGGACAGGTTTACGGACGTGCCATCCTGAAACGCATGGCCGACCGCGTGCAACACATCGGGCTCGATCCAGAATGGGTCGCCGGCCTTACCTGCCCAGACACATAGGCCAGATATGGTGGTCACGGGTTCCCCGGTTGTCCCCTGAGCGACAACGCTGCCTAGCGCATGCGGATCGACGGCGTCCGCACCCCTGATGCAGCGCACGACGTAGCGCTGCGTCCCGTTGCTGTCACGTTCGTCGAAAGTAAAGCGGTAGGTGATATCTTCGACAGAATCTCCGTCGAGATCGACTTTGAACTCGTACATGCCCTCCGGGTGGTACCCGGGCGCCAGGATGGGGCCAAAAATGGAGTGGCAAACGTTAATGACGAACACTGTCCCCGTTTGGCCTCGGAACACGTACAAATCCGTGATGTCGAGGCGGATATCTTGTCGGGCGATGGGTGAGTCGAGATGATGCGACATAATGCTCCTTGGTTGCGAATGCCGAAATTCAGCGGCTTTAAGGCTTCGAGGATTGCAGTGCTGACCCTCGACGGACCCGGTAACAGCACACAACACGCCAAATTCGGTTGGGCCGGCGCAGTCAAATCCATGTTGCTGTTCCCTGACGAGTTAGCCCGAAACCACGAATGCCCTGACCGCTCAGGGGACTACGCAACGCGACGACATTAGAACAGGGATGCCATAAGCTGTCCAGTAACCGTCACACGAGAGGCCGTCGTCGTGGAAAGGAATTCGGTGCCCTGGCTCGCGTTCCTGGTTGGGCCACTGTTTGCAGAGATGAGGGCTGCGTCGGCGTCGGTTCGCACTTCCAAGGGCGAGTCTGGTAGACCGTTTCCAAATGCCGCAGAGCCCATGCCGCCCGGTTGTCGGTTCGCAACGCTGGTTAGGAAGTAGCAGAAGTAACGGAGGGAGAAGGAATGCGTCGCGGAAAGCGAGACGGTTCTCCGCGCTCACGCCGCCGACTATCGCCTTCGAAACCCGACAAAATGGAAGCGAGGAGGAGGCCTGCCACCAGCACTGGGCCTATGCGGGGAACGGCAAAGAACCCGGCGCCGAGAAGTAGGCCCCAGAGCCCGCCCCAAAATGAGCCAGCCAGCCGTTGTCGCGATCTGCGGACATGGAATCGACAACAGAATCCATAGAATAGGCCGGTTCGAGTAAAGCCGGCTCCGCCACAGAGCAAGGCCGGCCAATGACATGACGGCGGTCATGATTGTTCCGAGGCCTACCATAATGTGATAGCTGTAATAGAGCCGAGGAATGTTATCGGGCTAGGTGTCGCGCGGAAAACTGTTGAGGCTGCGGACGGTGGCATTCCAGCGCTTGTAGGTCAACAAACTCAATACGTCGGGAATTTCTATTGGATTGTCCAATTTGATGCCTGGTACGCGCGGCACGTTCACTCCGGCAACGCGCCGCCCACACATCCAAAGCGCAAATCACTTTAGCAAGGCGGTGGTGGGGGCCAGTACGTGCATCCAGCACATGTAAAAAGCATTGACCGAGATGAACATTTAGTTGGCGAACGTGATCAGCGACATCAGTGGCATGACGGGAATGGCAATCCTGCGCGCGATTGTAAATGGAAAGAAACCCGCAGGCTTTGGCACGCATGAAGAATGAAAGGATTCACGCAAGTCGGAAAGAGCGGAGCATCGATGCGCCCGGTTGCATTTAGTATGTTCCTGAAGGCGTATGAGCGTGCGAGGGAGTGGATCCAGCAGAAAAAGATTTCGAGCGCGCCATCGAGATCCGCCGGGCCACCGGAATCTGATTACTCGGCGCGCCGCCGGTACGGCAGAGGCCGGCCATGCCGCGCGCCTACAATAGAACGTCAGGAGCCCACCCTCATGCGTCGAAATCACGTCACCTTTCTGGCCTCTGCGCTGTTGCTTGCAGGTGCGGTTGCCGCCCAAACCTCCGACGACCGCTTCGTCATCGTCTTGATCGGACCCACCGGCAGTGGCAAAACCACACAATCGGAGTTCATCAAACGCGAATTTGGAATTTCCACCATCGGCGTGGACGACCTCATAAGAGAAAACCCATCGGCGCTCGAAAAATACCGGACCGCTGGAATCGATCCCGGCCCCCCGCAAACGAGTCCGGCTCTGAATGAGCTTGTCCGCGCCCGCTTGAGCAAGATGGACCTGAAGAAGGGGGTTGTGCTCGATGGTTACCCTGCTACCAAGGACCAGGCGGACCACCTCGCCACCCTGGTGAGGGAACTGGGCCTACCCTCGCCCGTGGTCATTCAAATCGATGTTCCGGATAAAGTCGTCCGCGAGCGGCTGCGGAAGCGGAAAGGTCCAGAGGATACGCCGGAGCAGATCGAGCGGCGGCTGAAGGACTATCATCGGGAGCTGGACACGATCCGGGACTACTACCCGCGCGCGAATATTTGGACCATTGACGGCACGCGTTCGATCGTTGATGTCTCGCGAACGATTCAGGTGATCCTGAGAGACGAGCTTCCACGCAAGCGCTAGTGTGCATTTCTTCGTCCGGCAGCGGCGCCCAGGTACCGCAGGTTCTGAGATTTTTGATTTTTTCGGGTTCTTAAAAGGTTTGATTCTTTCGGAAAAAATCAAAATCTGGCTGGCCGCGACAACCCGCCGAAATGCACGTCTATTCTGCTCGGTAAGTATCGCTTTATCAAACACTTAGTTATCGATATGCCACTTACTTTTGAGGCCTCAAAGAGCGTTCATGTCAGAGGGGTCCGTGCCCGAAATTGAGGGTCCCAGTTCCCCCCAAACAAGGAGCCTCATGGACGAAAATATCAACCTCGTAACGTCCAAAAATTCAATCGTACGAGACGACGTGGCTGCAGGGCCTGCATGGCCTGATTTCATATCTCGTCGCGCATCACCGGCTCATCGCAGAGATCGACTAACATGGAATGAAACCTGTACTCAAACCAGTGGTTGAAGGTGTCGAAGGTCCGATCGACCGGCCAGGATGAAGGCACCCGGTACCAGCCATCGAGTTGTTCTTCAAAGATCTCGCTGCAGTACTCTCTCAGATACCCGCGCGCCTCTTCCTCGGTATCGTACTCCGGAAGCAAGTAGATCGTTGGCTCTCGCCTCAGATCCTCCAGGCGCAACGCGGCGCTGGTCGGATCCGCTCGATGCAGCCAGTCCAGAAATGGCTGTGCCGGCATCACTATGACCGCTGATCGGTTGATCGCTTCCATCGCCGTGCACCCCCGTGCCCTCAGGCTGCCTGACGATAATAGTAGTTCAGCATCCCGCCCAGCCGCTGTCGGCGCCGAATGCCCCCAGTGCCAATGATGTGAGGCTCTTTCGGCGAGATCAGCCGGTTGCCAAGCCCCTGGTGGTTCCTCTCAAGATGATAATGCGCGATAAATTCACGAATCGCCTTGCGCAACGAGCCTTCCCCGAACAGGATCACTCGCTCCAAACAGGATTCCTTAATCGTCCGTGCGAAGCGTTCCGCATGGGCGTTCAGATTCGGAGAACGAGGCGGCAGCTTCACGCTCTGGACTCCGGCGGTACCAAGCGTGCCCAGAAACTCCGCGGTGTACAGCGGATCGCGGTCATGGATCAGGTATTGCTTCCCCATCAAGAAACCCTCCACGTTGTCGCTGAGATTGCGAGCTACCTGTGCCATCCATAATCCGCAAACGGAAACCAGCTCGTCTCCTACCACACCGAAACACGAATTGCCGATGCTGGCGTGTTCTACCCGATTACGCCTTCGACCGAAGGGGGAGAACTCTACCAGCAGTCCTTCGCTGAAGGCCGCCTGAATGTATTTGGCCGTAACACGCTGGCCGTCGAAGCAGAAGAAGAACACGCGGCTCAGGGTGGAGCTATCGCGCACTCGGTATGCGGAAAACGTGTCGTTAATTTCACGTCCGGCCAGGGAATCCTGTACGGCGTGGAACAGTACTACCACGCCCCGGGCAAGTGCTCGACGATGGCCCTGGAAGTCGTCGCCCGGGCGCTAACCAAGCACGCACTCAACGTGCACTGCGGGCAAGACGACGTCTATGGCGCGCTCGACACTGGATGGATCATCCTGTTCGGCAAAGACGCGCAGCAAGCCGCCGATCAGGCGCTCATCTTGCGCCGCGTGACGGAGCTGAGTTTAACGCCCGGCATGAACGTCCAGGACGGCTTTCTCACCTCGCACCTGGAGCGGACCTTTTATAAGCACGAGTCGGAACTGATCCGCGAATTTCTCGGTGCGCCCGACGACATCACCGACTGCCCCACCGAGAGCCAGCGCATCCTTTTCGGGCCGACCCGCCGCCGGGTGCCGCAGATGATCGATCTCACCAACCCCGTGCTGCTCGGGCCGGTGCAGAATCAAGAGCACTATATGCAGGGCGTAGCGGCCCGCCGAAACAACTTTACCGAGCCCATCCTGGGCTTCCTCGAAGATTCATACGCTGAGTTCGCGAAGCTGACCGGCCGCCATTACGGCTTGATTACGCAATACAAAACCGGCGAAGCACTCATTGGACGAAAACCGCGTATATTCTGTTCTGCTGTAACGCCTTGCGTCGCAGCCGCACGCCGGCGCACCGGCCGACGCACTGGCAGAAAGAGTATTGAACATCACCCTTAAGGCGAGCGTAGCTTTGGGACTGCTGGCAGCGCAGCGAGAAGTATACTAGTCGAAGCGGAGAAACGATGAGCACTGTAACTATCTCCTCTCCCATCCACCGTGAACCGGAGCTCCTTGCGCAGACCGTTGTTGTGATCGGCGGTAGCGCTGGCATCGGATTCGAAACGGCACGTCGTGCACGTGTAGAAGGGGCCAAGGTGATCCTCACGGGCCGGGATGCCGAGCGCCTCCAGCGCGCTGCCAGCGAGGTTGATGCCGTTAGTACGGCGGCCTTCGACGCCGCGGATCCTGTTGCTCTCGATCGGTTCTTCCGTGACCTCCCGACCATCGACCACGTGATGGTGACAGCCGGGCGGCCCTACTACGGACGCCTCGCCGATATGGAGTTCGCGAAGATTCGCGATCTTATCGGCGAGCATCTCTTGCTGGCACTTTACGTCGCGCGCTACGCGGCCAACAAAGTGCGACCGGGAGGAACACTGATCTTCATGGGCGGCACAGGTGGTCGACGCCCAGCGCTCGGCATGAGCATCGCCGGCGCAGGCACCGCCGCGCTCCCCGCCCTCATCGCTAACCTGGCGCTTGAAATCGCGCCCGTGCGAGTCAACCTCATCGCCGCGGGATTCGTGGACACGGGTTTGTCCGCGGAACTGCTGGGCGATCAGCTAGAAAAACGTCGCAACCAACTTCGCACCACGCTTCCCATCGGACGCGTGGTCGGACCGGCGGACGTGGCCGCGCTCGCCGTGCACATTATGACCAACACCGCCCTCACGGGCGCAACCTATGACATCGACGGCGGACAGCAGTTCGTCAGCGCCTAGTCCGAGTCTTCAAAGACTCTAACTTTCGATTTAGGGGATACATAGGAGAAAAGAATGTCAACCTTAAGTGCAACTAACAATGAACCGCTCAGCGGCGCGAGTGCCGCGAAAGTGGACATGAAGTTTGAGGTAATCGTCATCCCGGTCTCGGATGCCGACCGCGCGAAGGAGTTCTACGGAAGGCTCGGTTGGCGGCTCGACGCCGACTACGACAACGGTAAAGACTTCCGCATAATCCAGTTCACGCCGCCGGGCTCGGGGTGCTCGGTCATCTTCGGCAAGAACGTCACCGCGGCGGCACCCGGCTCCACCCAAGGCCTGTACCTGATCGTCTCCGACATCGAGGCCGCCCGCGAAGAGCTGCTTGGCCGCGGTGTCGCGATCAGCGAGGCGTTCCACGACGCCGGCGGGGTGTACGCCGGCCCGGACCAGCCCTACCTGTTTGGGCGGCTCCGGGTCAGCGGTCCGGATCCTGAGCATCGCAGCTATCGCACGTTCGCCTCGTTCAGCGATCTCGACGGCAACGGCTGGCTGCTGCAGGAGATCACAACGCGCCTGCCCGGACGTGGACTCAGCAATTTGGACGTCTTGACGCTGACAGACCTTTTGCTTGAGACGGAGCAGCATCATGGCGAGTACGAACCAACCGCCCCGAAGCACCATTGGTCGGGGTGGTACGCCGCCTACATTGTCGCGCGACAGGACGGGAAGACGCCCGAAGAAGCCGCCAAACTGGCCAAACTGCACATAGAAGGTGCTCTGTGAGAGCCACTATGAACGAATAAGACGCAATCGTCATTGGCGACAGAGCCTCGAATGTAACTTAAGGAGTTCGACGTGAATACGTCCTACGTTGACCAGATCAAGGAGATTCTATATGTCACATCATTTCGATACCAAACTGGCGAAGGAAGATCCGAGCCTCAACCTCTGCGACTTTTATTTATTTGACGGCCCCTCGGGCAACACGGTGATGGCGATGACCGTGAATCCGGATGTGGGACTATCGGCTCCCGATACGCTTCATCCAGAAGGGCTCTACGCGTTCCGGTTCGACCTGAACGGAGATGCGAGGGAAGAGGTTACGTTCAAGTTCAGGTTTGGTGAACCACGACACGGAGATGGCAGTGAGCATACTCACATTCAACCGTTTGTGGTGCGGAAGGCGACGGGTGACGATGCGCTTCGTGGTGACGCCGGAGAGAGTCTGGTTGAGGGTGAAACCGGTTCGGTGGCGACTAATTCGGGTCTTCGTGCGTATGTTGGGATTGCTCCAGACGTATTTGCGGCAAATACCGGATTCCGCGCATTTATGACTGCTTTCTATCAGGACCAGCGCTACGATGGGGACGCCTTTCTGCATCAGCAGAATCCCTTTGCGCGGCGAAATGTTACAACGATTGTCTTGGAGGTGCCGAACGACCTGATTGGGAAGGGAAAAATCAACGCGTGGGCGACGATCTCCCTCTTTGGCCATGCGCCGGAGGTGCAAGTTTCGCGTTGGGGCCTGCCTATGGTAACGCATCTCTTCCTGAACGACCCGAGCGATCAAGAGGTGAAAGAACAATTCAATGCGTCGGTTCCGTCTGAAGATCGAGAGCGCTTCGCGAAGACGATCGCGGATGTTGCGGAGAAGATGACGACCTATGCCCATTCGGCGGCGGACCCGGGTGAATACGGGAAGCTGATCGCTCGACGGCTTTGTCCCGACACGTTGCCTTACGAGCTTGGAACGTCCGCCGCATTTGAGGTGGCCAGCTTCAATGGACGCGCGCTCGGCGACGATGTGCTGGATGTGATGTTGACGCTGGCGGCCAACATGCCAATTGTCGATGGACTTGCTCCCGACCGCGGGCGCATTCGCAAGGATTTCCCGTATTATGGAGCGCCGTATACGGCGGAGGAGCAGGCCGGGGTGACGCCGATGCCGCGCCCGGCTAAGAAGCAGGCGGGAAGCGACGCTTGAGAATGAAGTTGGGAATCAGGGCGCTTCCGTGGGCAGCTGGTATGGCCCCGCTGCCTCGATCCTTCAGCGCTATGAGGACGGCCGCCATCCCCATAAAGTAGCCTTCGGCCAACACTTGTTATTCTCCGGTGTCGACACCGCAACGTTTTCATAAGCAAATGCAAAGTGCTCAAGGAAAGGAGAGCAAGCAGTGAAGAATGCACTCTTGAAGGTTGCACCCAGCGCCGGCATGTCCCCGGAACACGCAGGCGTACCCCAAGCTCATTCACTTCAACAAGCTCCCCAAGGGCGGGCACTTTGCGGCCTGGGAACAGCCGAAGCTCTTTTCAGAAGAGGTTCGCGCGGGCTTCAGATCGCTGCGGTAGGGTATCTTCACAAGAGAGGAGGAAATGCGCCATGCCTGACCCTTCGCAGTTCAACATCGACCGCACCTGTCCGGGCCGGTGGACGATCACCTTCAGCAACCCGCCGATCAACATGTTTGTTCCCACAACGATCGTCGAATTGGGAGCGCTAATGACCGACCTCGAGGCGGACCCCGAGCGGATGCTGGGCAGGAGCACAATGGAACAGGCCGGGTCGCCAGCGCGTTTGGCCGGAAATTGAATCGAGGACGAAAGTCTCATGCGTCGGCGTTGCGGTGGCCGCTGCCTGGCCGGTCGCAACAGCCGGAGTGGTCAACCCAAGCCCGACCGCATAGGCGACGAGGACTTCGACGCCCTGTGCCGGATTTCCCTGCGTCACCATCGACCCATCCATGTGCGTCACCATGGGCGAACACGGCAATCCGATGAATGGCGCGGTTCCGCCGCTGCTGGAAATCACCGTGTCACAAGCGGTCAGAATGTGAATGCGATCGGCCACCGGCGCCAACTCAATTGGCGGGCCCGCAACGCCGTTTGCCGTTACAGTTAACTGCGCCTGAACCACAACGAGGCACGCCGGATTAGTGAAATCGCACGATGGCTCGATCTCGTAAGGAATCTGGATAGTGACAGCCGTCACGGAGGAGCAGAGAGTCGAGGCCGGGCAGCCGGACGCCCGGCGCACTTCCAAAACCGGAGCTGGGTTGCCCGACACAGCGGCGCTGATATTGCCTTCCGCATTCCCCGCCACGAACACTGTAATCAACTGTCCGGGAGCCACCGCGACTGGCGGGTATGCGTATCCCATCCCCACGATCGTATTTGCGGGCGGGCTCTGGCCGAATGCGCCGGGCGAGAGCGCCGTACACAAGAGAGTCAATGTTACTAAGTGTCTCATAATCCTAAGACCTCACCTCCATTTTGGCGCATAACGGGTTTGAAGCTTTCGTCCGACAATGGGCCGGTCTGCGGTTGTCCCCTTGGCTGAGACAAACAGGGTCGAAAATCTTCAATCTCCTATGCTGGACCACGCAGAGTGCGTGACTTGGGATGCTGAAACTCTCACGCCGCCGGTCTGCACCCGTTACCTGGTCAATGAGGCCACCATCGAGAAGGTGCATGTGATTCTGAAGGAGAACCCGCAGGGAGTGCTCTACCTGCGGGATGAACTGAGCGGCTGGATGGTGCAACTGGAGCAGCGAGGGAGGGAACGAGATCGAGCCTTCTTGCTAGAAACCTGGGACGGAAATGGCGACTCTACCTTCGACCGTCTGGGTCGAGGCACGGTGTACGCCAGCCGTATGTGTCTATATAGGTATTCAACTCAGGACACCTTTGCTTCGTTACCGGCGATACTCTCGGCAGATAGCATCGCTGAGCAGAGGTTTTGCGTCCCAAGTCGGCACTCGCACTGATGTTGGACGACCACAGTTTTTCCGGACATCTTCCCAAGGCGGGCCACCTTCTGTCACCCTGACACGATCAGGCGAGAGGAACAAGCGCGAGACTTGCAACATCGCTGTTGCAGAAACTATATAGCCAGTGGGAGACTGCTCAAACCGACGCCCGGATGCACGCAGAGTCTTTCGTGGTCGCGATCCCAGGGGCTGTTTGCCGGTCTCGCTCTAAAAGAAGCCACCCTCCGGGAAGACCTGAACGATAACGCCGAACTCTACGGCAAGAAGCTGGTTGTTCGTCTCGGCGGCACTCAATTGGCCGTAGAGGCCGAGCGCCCCCTGGCGGGTTAAATGCTTGGCCTGAAATCTGCGTTAACGGGAGGGTCGCTCGATTTTTCCGGGTCCCCAGGAAGCGCCTCCTGTTCTGAGAAGGGGGTTTTTCCCGTCTATAAAAAGGGAAAAAGGCTCACCGGAGGATGTTGGGGTCGACTGGGTCCGGGCCAATTGCGGTTTCAGACTGCTAAGTCACTGAAAACACGCTGCAGGATTGCAGACCTTGATGATCCCTGGATGCTTGAGTTTTTCCCGCCGGCTCGTCTGCAAAAGGTCACCCTACAATGCGGTTGGTTGGCTTGCTTTGTAGCGCGCACAGAGCGTTCATGGGATTGGAGTTATCTCACCTGAAAGGAGACCAAAATCCCTATATGGATGAATCGTTATCCCGGCAAATCGATTGTAGTTCTCGGAAATATGATCTGGCTCAATAGAGCACCGCCGACTGCTGATAGCCGGGGAGCCACATGCGGCAACTTGGCGGGCGAGATAGCACCACGCTTTTCTTTGCGTCGTGAGTGGCGACCTGGTTCGACTGGGGGCTGGCGATCATGCGGTCGAGGCGCGAAATGAAAGCGGGTTGGAGGCGCACTTGTCTCCAAGGGACCAGGATCGGGCTCAACAACCCTCAGGCTGCGCGCCGTTCGTAACGGTGGTGAAGTCCGCCGACCTGGGGAATGGCAATCACCGGCCCCAAGTCCGGCGGCTGCACGGGCCGCGACTCGGGCGTATCCTTATCCAGCCCGAGGTGGGTGCGAGTTTGATGATAATAGGCCACGAACGATTTCAGGTGGCGACACAAACTGGCCTCGTTGAAGACGATCAGGTGGTCGAGGCATTCGCGGCGTATCGTGCCAATCAAACGTTCCACGTATGCTCTTTGCCAGGGAGCCCGCGGTGTGGAAAGC
>Ga0335077_10006149_pt1 | contig 14806 bp, 14 predicted proteins | sample Lox_Sample_31_FD_207151 | JGI IMG/M metagenome (GOLD analysis project Ga0335077, IMG submission 207151) | Soil microbial communities from Loxahatchee National Wildlife Refuge, Florida, United States - Lox_Sample_3.1 | ecosystem: Environmental > Terrestrial > Soil > Wetlands | place: USA... | reverse complement strand
CATCGCCGGGATTTCCCGAACGCGCAGGTCGCTCCGGTCGACACGTTCGTCGACCGGGTGCTCTCCGTCAGCTCGGTCGCCGTGCAGAGCCCCGCCGAGCGCCAAAGGGTCGCGCGCGAGGTCCGGGAGATCCTCCGGAGCGACCCGTTGACGCGAGGCCGGCGCGTGGTGCGACTGCCGATGACGACCGAGGTCTACTGGTCGTACGTCAGGTAGCCCGGGCGTCGCAGACGCGGACCCACGGGCACCGAGCGCACCGTCCCGGTGACGGCATGGCCCGGCCATCGTAGGGGCGCAGCATTTCGGCCCGGACACGCAGAAGTTCGCTTCGCGCGCGGTCGTCCCATCGCACCCGGAACTCCCCGTCCGAGTACCGGAGGATGCCGTACGGAGGCGAAGCACCGGTCGCCTCCTCCACGAGGAGACAGTAGGCGCGCACCTGGGCGACGTGCGAAGGTGTCGGACCCCGCGGGGGCGTTGACCGGCTCTTCAGTTCGACCGGAACGAGGCGGCCGTCCGGGAGGCGGCGCAGTTCGTCGGGTCGTCCGACCAGGCGATACCGCTCGGACCGCAAGGTCGCCGGTCGGCCCGCGTCGACCGCGACCAGGTCCCCCCGCGCGCCCTCCTGTCGCCGGAGCGAGAGCGCCCTCAGCGCCCAGGCGGCCAACCCGATGCCGACGAGCGCCAAGAGACCCGCCGCGACCGCGGTGGGGGTCAGAGGTGGAAGACCCACCATGCTCCCGCCAGCGCGACCGCGAGCCCTACGATCAGCACGACCCAGTAGGCTCCGCCCCGCTCCGCCCGATGTCGCTCCGCCGTCAGCGCTCGACGATGATAGCGGACCCCGGCGAGGGCGCTCCGCGCCGAAGCTCGCGTCGGACCGCCGCGCGGTGGATGGTGGCGGTACCAGTGCGACCGTGGGCAGTAGACGTAGTCCGCGATGTCGGAAGGGGTCGTCCAGCCGTCGTCCGCCCCCATGACGGGGACAGCGCTCCGCGCGGAAGCTTACCGATTCCCCTGCACCCGCACGGAGTGAACGGTGAGCTCACCCGGCGTCCGGGGTCTCCGCCTTCTTGCGGGGTCGGCGCGGCTTCTTCGCCGCCGCCACGCCGGCCTCGGCCGGCTCGGATGCCGTCGCGGGCTCGCTCTTCGCGGCCGCTTTCGGAGCAGCGACGGGCTCCGCCTCGAGAGCCGGGGCGGGGGCCGACGCGGGCGCTTCGGGCCGGCGGGCGGGGCGGGTCCGGCCCGCCTTCGCGGCCGGCGCGGGGGCGGGCGCCTTCTGGGCGACCGATCGGTCGGCGGCGCGCTTCAGTTCGTGCGCGCGGGTCCACTTGAAGTGGTGACCGACGCGGTGGAGATGGAGCTGCTGCTTGCGGCAGGAGGACGTGCAGAAGTGGAAGACCGTCCCGTCCCGCTTCACGAACATCATGCCCGTGCCCGGCTCGATCTCCCGGGCGCAGAACGAGCACTGGCGTTTGACGACCATCGGTAGTGAGCCCCCTACTCTAACGGACCTAGAGCTTGCGTGCCTCGCGCGCCGTCTCGCGAAGGATCAGGACGTCCCCGAGGCGGATCGGCCCCGCGACGTTACGGGTGATGATCTTGCCGCGGTCGCGTCCGGCGAGGACGCGGACCTTCACCTGGGTCGCTTCCCCGGCCATGCCGGTGCGACCGACGAGCTCGACGACCTCCGCCGGCGAGCCCTTCTCTTCCGCCATCGTTCCCCCGTGACCGGCCGACCCACCTACTTCTTCAGGTTCGGGAACGCCGCGGAGAGCTCCTCGAGGAGCGGCTTCGCCTCGCCCGGCTCGACGACCGCGACGCTCGCCGCGGACTTCGAGAGGCCGGCGGACTGGCCGAGCCGCTGCTTCTTCGGGACGTAGAGGTACGGGATGCGCTTCTCCTCGCAGAGCATCGGGACGTGGACGAGGATCTCGACCGGGTCGACGTCCTCGGCCATGATGACGAGCTTCGCCTCGGCGCGCTCGCTCGACTTCGTCACTTCGTTCGTACCGACCCGGATCTTTCCGGTCTCGCTCGCGACTTGCACGAGCTGCAGGGCCTTGTCGGCGAGGTCGCTCGGGGTTTCGAATCGCACGTAGATCGGTCGCGCCATCGTTCGTTCCTCGCGTCAGCGGAACCCCCGCACGCGGGGGGTCCTCGGCTCACGGGTGGGGCCTCGTATTGGCTGCGCTATTTAACTCTGCGCAGCGGGAGGGCTCTTCGGCCCCTTGAGCTCGGCGAGGAAGGCGACCGTCCGCCGCCACGCGTCGGCGGCCGCGGCCGGGTCGTGGGTTTCTCCGCCGGGCCGGTGGAACGCGTGCCGGACACCGGGAAACAGCTCGACCGACACCCGCTTCTTCGCCCGGTGCGCGGCGGGCAGGAGCTCGGTGAGGGCCCACGGCGTAATCCGCTCGTCCTCCGAGGCGAGGATGAGGAGCGCCGGCCCGCGAAGCCCAGAGACCTCCTCGGCGTGGTCCATCCGACCGTAGTAGTCGACGGTGAAGTCGAACGGTAGGTGGCACCCCCCGAGCAGGGCGTAGCCGCCCCCCATACAGAATCCGAGCGCCCCCACGCGCGCGGGTCCCGTCAGCCGGGGCGCGAGCGCCGAACGGGCCTCCTCGAGCGATGCGAGCACCGCCTTCGGGGTGAGCGCGGCTCGAAGCTGCATCCCCTCCTCGACGTTCGCGGGGACCTTCCCGCCGAAGAGGTCGACCGTGGCGGTCGGAACACCGACCGCGAGGAGCGCCTCGGCGACCGACCGCATGTACGGGCCGCGACCGAAGATGTCGTGGACCAGCACGACGCCGACCGTCCCTCCCGTGCCCAGCAGTTCCGCGGGAACACCTCGAGAGGACATGGGGCTCTGCCTCGGAGCGTGGAGAGCGACCCGGTTCAAGAGCTCGCGCTGGGGGGTGCGGGGCCGGCGAACGCCGCTGGGGAGAGCTCGGGGTGCGCGGCGAAGTACTGCCGCGCGGGATCGATGAGACGGTCGAGCGCCCGGGCCACCGCCGCCTTCAGGTCCTGGGGGTGCAGTTGGCCGGCCGTCCAGGCGGTGAGGAACTCCGTTTCGCTCGCGAAATCGAGCGGGCCGCCGTATTTCGCCGGCCGCTCGACCGCGAGATGCCCCTCCCACGGGAAGACGATGAACCGGGCGGTCTCCACGACCGGGTTCCCCGCCGCCTCCTTCGCCGGACAGAACGCGTTCTGGAGCCGCTCGGCGATCACCGCGGTATCGGAGGGGATCGGGATCCCGCTCCCGGGGTCGGACTTCGACATCTTCCGTTCGACCGTTCCGTCGGTCGGGTTCATCCGGCCGCCGCCGCGGAGCGAGGAGAGGAGCGGAGTGTGGATCGCCGTCGGCACCGGCCAGTGGTAGTGGTGGGCGACCTCCCGTGCGAGCACGTGGGCCCGGCGCTGGTCCATCCCGCCGTAGGCGATGTCGACCGGCAGCTCGAAGATGTCGGCGACCTGCATCGCCGGGTAGAAGAGTCGGGACGTGTCGAGCTCCGACTCCTCCTCCGTCCGCCCCATGATCGACATCGCCCGCTTCGTCCGAGCGAGGCTCGTCGCCTTCGCGGCCCGGACGACCCGGGCCCAGTAGCTGGAGGAGCCGGTGAGCTCGTGCGACCAGCGGTACTGGACCCGGTCCGGTCGGGCGCCGAGCGCAGCGAACGTCTGCTGCATGTATCGCCCGGCGGCGGTGATGCGGTCGAGGTCGCCGTCGAGCTTGTCGTTGATCCACGAGTGCCAGTCGGCGAGGAAGACCGTCACATCGCACCCCGCCTCGGCGAGGTCGAGGATCTTGCGCGCGGTGATCAGGTGGGCGACCGTGAGCGACCCGGACGGCTCGAAACCGATGTACGCCCGCGGGTGCTCGTTCGAGGCGAGGAGGGAACGCACCTCCTCCTCGGTCACGACCTCGGTGGCGTTCCGCACGATCCGAGCCAGCCGCTCCTCGCTGTCCATCGCCGGAGCGGAGGGCCGGCCGTATTTATCCGAGTGAGGTCGGCCGTCCCCCGGCGGGGGCGGCCGGTTCCCGCCGGCCCGGACTTATTAAGACCCCCCGAGCTGCTAGTATTCACCCCGCGCCTATGGACGGTTCGACCGAGAGCGTCGTGACGGAGTCGCCGCCGGCGAGCCCGTCGGCCGAGGAACTGGCCCGCTCGCTGGGTGTGAGCGTCGAATCGGCGCAGCGGCTCCTGAAGGCGGGCCGCGGTTCCACCGAGGCGGCCCGGGAGCTTTCGGACCCGGAGCTCGTCGGCCTCGGACTCTCCGTCGAGGAGGCGGCGCAGGTCCACAAGCTCCCCGCGCCCCTGCCGGAGGCGCCGGTCACGTCCCCGCCCGAGAGCCCGGCGAAACCGACGCCGACCGATTCGGACCAGATCGTCGAGCGCTGGGCCGGCACCGTTCGCCGCACCGACCGCGGTCGCCGCCGGCGTCCGGCCGTCGCGCCGAAGGAGTCGACGGACGTCCTCCGAAAATGGGTCGATGGCGACGACCGGGCGATGGAGGAGTGGATCCGCTCCTCCGAGGCCGACCGGCCGATGCCGGCGACGCCGCTCGTGAGCGTGCCGACCCCGGCCCCGGCCGAGGGCCCGTCCGCGCCCGCCCCAGTGGAGACGATGACGACCGCCCCGGTCCTCGAGCGCGAGGAGACGGTCGTCCGCTGGCTCACCGGCCTTCTCGACCGGGTCAAGAGCGACCAGTTCGACCCGTCCACGATGATCCAGGAGGTTCAGGACCTCCAGCGGCAGCTGTTCGACGAGCGGACGAAACGCAAGCAGCTCGAGGACGAGGTCGAGCACGTGAAGCGTGGCTCGATCGCCGTGATCAAATACGTCCGCTCGCACGAGGCGAAGGAGCGGGAGCTCGCCCTCCGCAGCAAGGACGACGAGCTCGCGGAGCTGAAGCTCCGTCTTCTCGCGCTCGAGGGAGTGGACGGCCACAAGGTCACCGTCCCCGCCGCAGCCCCGGCCGCGGCCGCCCCCGGCGCCCCGACCGACCCTTCGGCCACCGCGGCCGACGCGGTCGAGAAGGCGACCCGCGAGCTCGACCAGCGCCTCCGCGAGGAGTTCTCGGAGCGGGAGCACGAGTACATCGAACGGGAGACCGAGCTCCGCCGCCGCATCGTCCAGCTCGAGGGCGACGTGCGGAGCCTCTCGAGCCAGACGGAGGCGGCCCGCGACCGCGAGTCGATCCTTGCGAAGGAACGCGGCCCGCTCGCCGAAGACCTCGCCCACCGGCTCCAGGAGGCCCAGGAACGCGAGAAGGAGCTCGTCTCCCGCGAGAACGAGCTGAGGACCCGCTTCGAGGAGATCCGGATCAGCGCCGAGGAGAACGAGCGGCGTCGTGGACTTCTCGAGTTCAAGGAAGGGGAGCTCGCCGCGTACGACCAGCAGCTCCAGACCCGACGGCAGGCGCTCGATATCCAGGCCCGTCGTCTCGAGGAGCAGCGTCGCGAGATGGGCCCGCCCGGTGGGGGAACCGGGGACGAGACCCGCCGGCTCGAGGACCTGCGCCACCAGCTCTCCCAGAAGGAGTCCGAGCTACGCGCCCGCGAGGGCCAGCTCGCCCAGCGGGTCCAGGAGCTCGAGCGGATGAGCGGCGCCACCGCCGAGGCCGAGGCGTCGAAGATGCAGGCCGAGGCGGTCGCGGAGGTCGCCGAGGCGAAGGTGAAGAGCGGGGTACGGCGGCTCGACGACCTCCTCTACGGCGGCTTCCCGATCGGTTCGCAGATCCTGGTGAACGGACCCGCCCACACGGGTAAGGAGGTGCTCGCGCGGCTGTTCTCGGCGGAGGGGCTCCGCCTCGGGATCCCGTCGATCTGGGTCGTCACCGACAAGACGTACCTGCAGGTCCGCGAGGACCTCGCGGGCCTCTTCCCGGGTTTCGCGGACGCCGAGAAGAAGGGGATGATCCGCTACGCCGACCTGTACTCCCGGTCGGTCGGAGCGACCCAGGGCGGCGGCGGCGCCGCCGGGGTCCGGTTCCTCTCCTCGACCGACAAGAACGTTCTCGACCAGCTCAACGAGACGGTCAGTGCGTTCACCGAGGAGCTGAAGGAGAAGTTCTCCGCCTACCGCCTTATCTTCGAGTCGGTCTCCACCGTGACGGCGTACCTCGACACGGCCGCGACGTTCCGGTTCCTGCAGCCGTTCGTTGGCCGCCGGAAGATCGACGGCGCGGTCGCCTACTACATGCTCGACAGCGGCATGCACTCCGAAAGCGACCTCGAAACGCTCGAGCACATGGTCGACGGCTCGATCAACCTCAAGGTCGAGCAGATGAAGACCCTCATGGCGATCCGAGGAATCGGCGAGGCGCAGGCGCGCTCCTGGGTCGGCTACACGTTCACGAAGCGTTCGTTCAACCTGGGGTCGTTCTCCCTCGAGCACATCCGCTAGAGAAGCGGTCGCGTCGCCCGACGTGGAAGCGGGGCAAGGGGCTATGTACTATCCCCGCGGTCGTTCCGCCGCTAGGCTAGACCGGGGGGTTGGGCGTCCCCTTACACACCGAAACCGTCCTTAGCGGGGGTGACAGGCAGGAGCGACGTTCGGGCGAACTGTGCGTCTCGTGGCGCTTCGTAGACGCTCTGTTCCGCCGGGCCACGGGTGTTGCGACGGGCGCTCGGAGGAGCGCCCTAGCGGCTATCCATCACGGGCATCGGGTCAGGTCCTGACGGGAGCAGCCTTACCGTGACCCGTCGACGCTGGCGGGGCTACGGGGCCGAGAAGCACGCGGGGTCTCCGCACGGTCCGTCCGAACGGCAATCCTGTCGGCCTAGCACCGGGAGCAGGCCCCGGTGCGGTGGGGGATTTGTTTAAATACGAGGGTCTCGCGTTTTCATTTCGCTTCGGCGCCGTATGCACACGTACGTCGACCTCTACTTCACGCCTGAGAGCGCCTCCCCGCTCGTGCTGTCGGAACGCCTGCGCACGATCGCGGGTCTATCGTTCATCATCGGCCCGCACGACCTCGTCTTCGAGTGGGAGCAGGAGCACGAGTTCCAGGAGCGCCTCGCGAAGATCCACGAGGCCCTGAAGGGAAGCGGGGTCCTCTACCGGGTCGAGACGGTCTCGGAGGCTCCCGACTTCGTCCCGCCGATGCCGTGGCCGCCCCCGATGCCCCGACGGGACCCTGAGCACCCCGGCTTCTGAGGCGGCTCCCCCACCCCCCGGTTTCCACTGGAGAGTTCTACCTACCAGCCTTCGGTCGCCGGGTCGACCGCGTCCCGTTCGAAGACGGCCCGTCGGGCCGCCGGGATCTCCTGCTTACGGTTGGTCGAGTAGTCGTACACCACGCTTACTGTGCGACCCCGGGCGGTGACAGTGGAGGTGCCCGCGAGGGTGAAGCGGTAGAGGAGGGTGAAGCTGGTGCGACCGAGGGGACGCGCGGGGGCGACCTCACCGACGAGCTCGGCGCCGTACGGGACCGGGGCGAGGTAGCGGCATGCGGCTTCGGCGATGATGATGTCGATCTTCGTCGGGTCGGTGGAGCCGAGCAAGGGGAGGTAGTAGTCGCAGCGAAGGGTCTCCATGTAGGGAAAGTAGGCCGCGTGGTTCAGATGGTTCAGCACGTCGAGATCGTGGTACGGTACGTAGAAGCGTCGGGAGACGGGCCACGGTGGGGAGGAGGCCGTCGACGATCGGGGCATGATGCGCGGGGACGTGCACGCTCCATATATGGTATCGAGCCGGTAGGGCGGGCCGGCGGTAGGTAGAGAGGTTCTTTCATGACAGGACACGGAGCGGAGGCCGGTTCCAGTGGAAGAGGGGGGGTGGGGGGGTTTGCCGCACCCGCTCCCGCGCGGGGCGAGATGGCCGCGACCGTCGCGGGGATCCGGGACGCTGTCCGACGCCACTCGACGCGGTTCGAGCACGCGATCCCACTGATCGCGAGCGAGAACCTGTTGTCGCCGTACGCGAAGGAGCTGATGATCAGCGACTTCCACTCCCGGTACGCCGAGGGGCTCCCGGGCGAGCGGTACTACGAGGGGAACGAGCAGGTCGACGAGGTCGAGGAGATCTGTCTCGCGCTCGCGAAGCGCCTGTTCCGCTGCTCGTTCGCCGACGTGCGTCCCACCTCGGGGACGGTCTCCAACATGGCGGTCCTCAAGGCGCTCGCCGAACCGGGTGACCTCGTCGGCACGAGCCGTCTCGCGGACGGGGCCCACATCTCGAGCGCGTCGTTTGGGGCGTTCGGGTTGCGCGGTGTGAAGCCCGTCTACTACGCGTGGGACCCCGAGCGGATGACGATCGACGTCGGACGCACCCGCGAGATCCTTCGGGCCGTGCGCCCCAAGGTCTGTCTGTTCGGCCTGTCGCTCTTCCTCTTCCCGATGCCGATCGACGAGCTCCGCCCAACGCTCGAGGAGATCGGCGCCCGCGGCTGGTACGACGCGGCGCACGTCCTCGGCCTGATCGGCGGCGGCGAGTTCCAGGACCCGCTCCACGAGGGATGTACGGTGATGAGCGCCTCGACGCACAAGACGCTCCCCGGGCCCCAGCACGGCATCGTGCTCGCCTCCACCGAGGACACGGACGTCGTCCGTCGCCTCCAGGGCGGGGCGTTCCCCGGCGTCACGAGCAACCACCACCTGAACGCGATGGCGGCGCTCGCGGTGAGCCTCGCGGAGCACCTCGAGTTCGGCCGCGACTACGCGCGGCAGACCGTGGCGAACGCGCGCGCGCTCGCCCAGGCGCTCCACGACAAGGGGTTCGACGTGCTCGCGCCGAACCTCGGGTTCACCCGCTCCCACACGATCGCCGTGCGCGTCGAGAAGGAGGGGGGCGGTGAGAGCGTCGCGAAACGGCTCGCCGACTCGGGGATCATCTCGAACAAGAACCTCCTTCCCGGCGACAAGAGCCCGAAGCACCCGGGCGGGCTGCGCCTCGGCACCCCCGAGGTGACGCGCGTCGGGATGCAGGAAAAGGAGATGGCGCGCATCGCCGAGCTGTTCGACGATCTTCTCCACCGGGGCCGTTCGAGCGCGGACGTCGCCCAGGCCGCCTCCGAGCTCAAGAGCGGGTTCACGACCCTCAAGTTCTGTTTCGGCGCCGGGGAGGCCGCGTACCGCTACTACGACCTCGTCGGTCGGGAGCCGAGCTAGCGACGACGGCCTAGCGCGCGCCCTCTTCGTCCGTCCCTTCGACCGCCGCGTCGCGTCGGGCGATCCCGCGTTCGAGCTCGTCCTCGTCGAGCGTCACGCGCGCCGGCCCGTCCGTCCGCTCGGCGAGCGCGAACCGGGCGCGCCCTCCCTCCTCCAGGGTGGCGGTGAGGGTCCCGTCGGTGACGAGCGAGGCGACCCAGTCGGCGACCGCCGGCGGCGCGGGCGGAGGTTCCCATCGGGCCTCGATCTGGTGGAGCATGAGCGGGCCGCCTTCTCGTACGATCTCGACGACGGCCGCGCGTCCCTCGGCGAGCTTCCGAAGTTCCGCCTCCCCTTCCGCCCCCGCGCCCGACGGCCTCCGCCCGCCCGACAGCAGCACGCCCATGCCGGCGAACCCGCCGACGCCGAGGAGCGCGACCACGGTGAGCGCGAGCGGCGAGAGATTCGAGGAGGAGCTCGCGGGCGCGCTCGCCGGCCCCGGTAAGGCGGCCGGCCCGAACAGCGCCGCGCCGGCGGCGTCCCGGACGGTCACGGTCCCCTCGGTCCCGGCGGCAACGGAGTAGTTCACCCAGGCCACGGTGACCCCCCCGGTCGACCAGACCACGGGGACGAACGTCTGGCTTGTGCCCGGCCCGGCCGCGAGCTCGACGAGGAGGGTCGCTCCCGGCGCCGGGTCCCCGAACCGGTCCCGGACCTGCCAGAGCGTCGAGCTTCGGTAGGTGCCGTTCTGAGTCGAGCTGGACGAGAGCGGGTGGGAGATCGCGAGGTGCGCGAGGTCCGGCAGCGCGGAGAGCGCCACGGGGGCGGGAGTGCTCGGCAAGGAAGTACCGAGGAGCTGCACGGTGACCGGAGCGGCCGCGGCGAGGTCCACGGATAGTCGAAGGACCCCGGCGTTCCAATCGGCCGCGGCGACCTGGAAGGTCCCGTTCGCCGGCCGCGGGAGAGCCCCGGTCGCGGAGGAGTTCACCCACGCGGACGCCATGGAACCGTTCCCTTCGGAGATGGTGACGCCACAGCCCACCGCGAACCCGGTCGCCGGATCCCCGGAGGATGTGAACGCCTCCCAGCCCACCGTCACCGGCGTCCCCGCGACCGCTTCTGTCGGCTCCGAAGATAGGTCACGGACCGATGCCGCCGGGCCCGAGGCGATGAAGGGCGAGGCGATCGAGCCCTGAGCGTGCGCGCCCGCCGCGACCGTCGGGCCGCTCATGCCGCCGAGAACCAGCAAGAACACGACGCCGACGGCGGCTCCGAGAAAGACCAGGCCCACGGCGCTGGTGCAGGTCGGGCGTTCGCGGTTCACACGCGCGCCTTCTCTCCCTCGGCGGGAGGGCGAGCGCGCAAGTCGTGCCGGGCCGCTTAACCCTGTCGACGTTCGAAGGCCGAGCGGTACCTGAGAACCGGGCCGTCCGGCGACCTCTTAGGGCCCGTCCGTTCCCGACCGACGTGTCCGCGCCCACGGTCACCTCGATCGTCCCGCCCCGTCTCGCCTCCCTTCCCGTCGAGCGGGAGCAGCTCGAGTACTCCTCCCGCTGGCTCGTCTTTGCTGAGGACGGTGACCGCTTGCTCCGGGGCTGGGGAGCTCCCGACCGCCCCTGGGTCCTCGGGGTCCAGCCTCGGGGAGAGCGCTGGCGGGTGGAAGCGTGGGGGGCGGACGCGGCGACCGCCCGGGCGGCCGCCCGGAAGCTCTTCTCGCTCGACCATTCGATCGAGCAGTTCTACCGGCTCGTCCGGGCCGAGCCGACGCTGCGCGGTACCGACCGGCGGTTCCGGGGCCTGAGAATCCCCCGGGACGCCCACGTCTACGAGGCGCTGATCCACTCGGTGCTCGGTCAGCAGGTATCGGTGCGCGCCGCGACGACGATGAAGGAGCGCCTGCTCGCGCGCGCCGGTGCGTTCCTCGAGGCGGACGGGGTCGAGGTCCCGCGGGTGCCGACACCCGCCGAGGTTCTCGCCCTCGGGGTCGACGGTCTCCGCGCGACGGGCGCGAGCGGAGCGAAGAGTCGTTCGATCCTCGCCCTCGCGGCGGCGGCCGAGGCCGGTTCGATGCCGGAGGCGGAGCTCGCTTCGCTGCCGATCGGGGCGGCGGTCGAACGCCTCGACGCGCTCCCGGGCGTCGGCCGCTGGACGGCGGAGAACGCGCTCCTGCGGGCCGTCGGTCGAACGGACGTCTTCGTCGCCGGGGACCTCGGGGTTCGCGTGGCGCTCGAGGAGTACGGTGTGCTCCGCCGCACGGCCTCGGAAGAGCGGGCGCGTGCCTGGGCCCAGCGGTACTATCCGGGCTGGGGGAGCTATGCGACGCTCTACCTCTGGCGAAAGCTCGTCGCGGACCGAGCGGCCGCCGAGAGCGGCTGAACGCCCGCTGTCCCTCTCGCCACCGCGCCGCGTTAGGTCTTGTCCGAAGAGGCGCCGCGGAGCGGGAACGACGCGACCGTCCGGTGCGTCGCACCGCGGGGCGAGAGCTCGCTCTCCTTCAGGACGAACTCGGTGACCCGGAACCGTCTGGGTGGTGGCGGCCGGACCTCCCCCGACAGGAGCTCGCGGGCGCGCCTGAAGTCGGTCGCGGAACGGACCCGGAAGAGCGTGAGGTGCGGCGAGAAGGTGTCGCGACGCGTCGGGTCTCCCTCGGCGGCGAGCGCCTCCCGAACGCCGTTCGCTAGGCGGGTGAGCTCCGCACTTCCTTCGGTGGCCCCCACCCACACCACCCTCGGATGCTCGGCGGTCGGGAACGCCCCTACCCCCTCGAGCGTCGCATCGAACGGTGGAACGGCCGCGCCGACCGGGGCGAGCGCCTCAGAGATCGGCCGGACGCGTTCTCTCGGGATCTCTCCGAGGAACAGCAGCGTCAGGTGTTCGGGGTCCGACCGGTGGGGGGCCGCACCGGGGGGCGCCGGTACCTCGACGGCCACGAACGCCCGCACGGTCGGTCGAGTGTGCGGTCGCACTTAGGCTCGAACCCCGTCGGTCGGTCCCCAACCCCGCCCCGGCCGCCGGTCCGCGAACTTACCCCGCTGACCCGTCGGGCAATCGCAACGTCCAGACCTGCGCCCGGTCGACACCCAGCCCCATCGCACGCAGCACGGTGCGCACGCGACGAGCGCGGCGCGCGTCGGAGACGACGAACAACGCGAACGCTCCGGCGCGGACCGCTTTGCGGACCCCGTGACGGACCCGTTCGGCCCGGAGCGCCCCCGACACTTCCGCCTCGACGTGGACGTCCCGGCCGTGAAAGAAGCGCCACGCCCATCCGGAACGGGCCCGCTGGATCTCGGAGGCCAGCTCGGCGGGGGTCATGGACGAGTTCCGGTCGGAGAGCTGCCGAAGGCGTGCGTCCGGAAGGGTCGTGTCGAACCGTCCCTGGCGAAGGATCTCGAGACGGTAGCCGCGCCGGGCGAACCGACGGAACGCTTCCATGAGAAGGGCCCGGTGTTCCGCCGTCTCCCGGACGGCCTGCGTGGCGGTCGTGAGGCCGAGCCGTCGCTCTCCGGCGGAAGTCAGCTGTAGACCTTCCGGCGTTTCCACGAGGTACCGCTCCCGGAACAGTGACGGGACCCGCTGGGCGAGCGCCGCCGGATCCACCCCGGGTCCAGGTAGCTCCGCGGCGGCCGCGACGAGGTCGGCCGGCTCGAGCCGTGCGCCGGATTCCTCCCTCCACAGCACGGCCAACAGAAGTCGTTCGGTGCTCGCGTCCGCCGAGAGTTCACCCCCGACCTCCATCGCGCTCCGGCCGAACTCGACCCGCGTCGCGTCCACCGCGGCCTCCCACACGGTCGGGTCGGCGGGGGCCGGTAGCTCCTCGGGAGGAATAACCCGAGGTGCGAGGGACCGGGAGTCGAGGGCCAGACCCTGCCCGGTCGGCAGGTTCGGCAGGAGGTCGCCCGAGTCCGCCGGCCCGAGCCCGAACCAGGCGCCGACCGCGAGGGCCGATGGTCGGGGGACCCGGAACGTGACGAACCCACGGAGCGCCCCTCGCGCCGCGGCCGCGAGCTCTCGGGCCAATCGTTCGGGGTACTGCGTCGCGACGACGGTTCGGAGCCCGAACTTCCGGCCCTCGGAGAGAACCTCGGTGACCAGGCGGGGCGAAAGCGCCTGCACCTCGTCGAGCACGACCGTGACCGGAGTCGGGGACCGGCGTGGGTCGACCCCGGAGGCGAGGCCGAGGTAGACGCGTCCGAGGGCGAGCGTAGCCGCGAACCCGGCGGCCTCGGGTCCGACGGTCGCGAACGGGATGCGGACGACCACCGACCGACCGTGGGTGAGCAGCGCCTCGACCGGGACCCCGCCATCGACCGGCGCGAGAAGCTCGCGCAGCGCCGGTACGAGTACGACCTTCGATAGGCGCGTCGCAGCCGACCAGAGGAACTCGGGGTTCCGGCGCACGACTGGCGCGAGCTCGTCGAGGAACCGGGCGATCTCGGGAGACCGCGTCGCGAGCCGGGCCGACTCCCGTCGGTCAGGGTTCGTCAAGAGGTCGTAGACGTCGGTGAGGGTCCCGCCCGACTCGAGCGCCAGCCGGACCACCGTGTCGAAGATCCGCTCGAGCCGGAACCCCCAGTAGAGGTCGACACCGTCCGGGCTCAGGCGCTTGAGCGCTGCGACGAGATGGGCGGCGGCCCGGTCGAGCGGCGCGTCGGCCGCGAGCGCCGACACGCCCGGCACCGGAGGTCGTTCCGCGTCGATCGCCACCATCCGGCGCCGCGCGTCGGAGGAGAGTCGCGCGAGGAGGAGGGGCGCGAGGTCCCCGTGGAGGTCGAGAGCGAACAGTGCCCCGCCGCGTTCCACGACCTGCGCGGCCCAGCGGGCGAGGAACGTCGTCTTCCCCGCGCCGGAGGCTCCGAGGACGATCGCCGGCGTCTCGACTAACGCGTCGGAGGGGTCGCGAACTCCCGCGTCGAGGGAGAGGGCCGAGTGCGCCGCGACCGTGCAGGGGCGGTCGAACCATCCCAGAGGGGGCACCGTGCGGAGCCCACCACGTGCCCAGTCGCGCCGGAAACCCCAGCGGCACGGAGCGAACGTGGCGGCAACACCGAGCGCGAGGCTCCACTCCGCGGCGAGAGCGGGCCCGACGGCGGAGTAGCCGTCCGTCGCCTCGCGGGCCGTCGACGCGGCGAGGCGGAACCGGCGAGCCATCCAGACGCTCCCGTGGGGACCGGGAAGCCAGAAGGTCTGAAGCCCGAGCCAACTCCCCGGTGGGACTCCCGGAACGATCCCCACCCGGTCGAGCGGCAGAGCTCCTTCGGAGGGAGGACCCCGGCCGGCCCGGCCGGCGCGAACGAGGTCTCCCGCACATTCGTGCCGGAGTTCCGCCGGCGGCGCGGGTGCACGGGCAGGGCATGCGTCGACCCGGACCGAGACCCCGGCGGGGCAGCGCTGCAGGACGTCGAGGAGCGGCGACGGACGGACGGTCACCCGGGTCGGTCCCCCGTCCGAGTCGCTCTCCAGGAGCGCGGCGGCCGGCAGTGGCGTCGAGGCGATTAACCGGGCGAGCTCGGAGTACCACTGCCGACGGACGGCCGGGTCTCCCCGGCAGCGGACCGTGCGGAGGCCGTCGTCGTGGTTCACGGCCTGGCCCGGGCGGAGGCCCGCTCGACGAGGGCTTCCACCTCGGATCGAAGACGCGGCAGTCGGTTCAGTCGCGCGAACTCGCGCAGAACGTCGGTGCTGACGAGGTGCGGGACCGCGCGGTCGTACTCC
>Ga0335077_10006148_pt1 | contig 14806 bp, 15 predicted proteins | sample Lox_Sample_31_FD_207151 | JGI IMG/M metagenome (GOLD analysis project Ga0335077, IMG submission 207151) | Soil microbial communities from Loxahatchee National Wildlife Refuge, Florida, United States - Lox_Sample_3.1 | ecosystem: Environmental > Terrestrial > Soil > Wetlands | place: USA... | reverse complement strand
CGTCGAAGATGGCAGCGGGTTGTCCATGATGACGGATTCGAACGCATCCTCCAGCCGGCCTTCCTTATAAAGTTGGAGAAACCGGGGAATGTTCATGTGCAGCGGGCAACTGTTTTCGCAGGGCGATAGCGCCAGCTCTTCGCACACGCCGGCCCGGCAGCGCCGCGCCACGACGTGATCCTCGAACTCGTGCCGGAAGTGGCGCATGGTGGTCAGAACGGGATTGGGAGCCGTCTGGCCCAGCCCGCACAACGAGCAGTCGCGAATCATGCGGCTGAGTTCGTCGAGCACATCCAGCCGCTCCACCGGACCCGCGCCTTCGGTAAACCCATTCAGAATGCGCAGCGCCTGGTTCAGTCCAACGCGGCAGGGAACACACTTGCCGCAGGACTCGGAACGCGTGAACTCGATGAAATAGCGCGCCACATCCACCATGCAGTTGTCTTCATCCATCACCACCATGCCGCCGGAACCCATGATGGAGCCGATCTGTCCCAGGCTCTCGTAATCCACCGGCGTGTCAAACATGTCCTGCGGAATGCAGCCGCCCGACGGACCTCCGGTCTGCACGGCTTTGATCGTCCTTCCGTTCACGCCGCCTTCGCCGATGTCGTAAATAAAATTCTTCAGCGGCGTTCCGAGCGGCATCTCGACCAGGCCGGTGCTCTGCACCTTGCCCACCAGCGAAAAGACCTTCGTGCCCGAGCTTTTGGCGCTGCCGGTTTCGGTGAACCACGCAGGACCTTTGGTCACGATGGGCGCGATGTTGTACCAGGTCTCGACGTTGTTGATGTTGGTCGGCTTTCCCCAGAGCCCCTTCTGCGCGGGGAAGGGCGGGCGCGGCCTCGGCCTCCCCGCCTGGCCTTCGAGAGACGCGATCAGAGCCGTCTCCTCGCCGCAGACGAACGCTCCGGCGCCTTCCACCAGCTCGATATTGAACCGGAACCCGCGGCCCAGGATGTTGTCGCCCAGCATCCCGTATTCGGTGGCCTGCTCGATGGCGCGCTTCAGGCGGTGCACCGCCAGCGGATACTCCGCCCGCACGTAGATGATGCCCTCGGTTGCCCCCATCACGTAGCCGCCGATGATCATGCCCTCCAGCAGCGCGTGCGGATCGCTCTCGATTTCGTTGCGATTCATGTATGCGCCGGGATCGCCTTCGTCCGCGTTGCAGATGATGTATTTCTGGTCGGCCTTGGCTTTCGCCAGGAATTCCCACTTGTTCCCGGTCAGATAGCCCGCGCCGCCGCGCCCGCGCAGCTTGGAGGCCTTGATCTGCTCGATAACGGTCTCCGGCCGGCTGTCGATGAGCACTTTGTAAAGCGCTTCATAACCGCCGACGGCAATGTATTCCTCGATATCATCCGGATTGATGAAGCCGCAGTTGCGCAGCACAATCTTCTTCTGGCCTTTGAAGAACGGCACTTCATTCCATGCGGGCAGCTCCGGGTAGCCGGGGCCGTAGCGGATATGTGCAGTGATGTGGTCCCATTCTTCTATCTGGCAATAAGCCAAGTCCGGGCTGATGTTGCCGGTGGAGAGATCGTGCAGGATGCGGTCCGCGTCATTCGCCTGCACGCGGCGCATCACAATCAGCGCACGGCCCGGGATGCGGACATTCACCAGTGGCTCCTGCGAACAGGCGCCGAAACAGCCGATGCCGGCAAGCAGCACGTCCGAACCGGTGCGGTCGATGGCCTCGGCGAACGCCTGGTAAACCGACTCCGCTCCGTTGCCGCGCCCGCAGGTGCCCATGCCGATGGCCACACGCGCCACCGTCGGCACCACCTTGTTCAGACCCGCTTCGCGCACTGCGTGAAACGTGCTGATGTCCTGAATGCGTGGCATGTCAGCTCCGCCGCTCCAATGCCTTAACCTCCCGCTCGAGCGTGCGTTCATTCACGTGCCCGCAAATGCGGTGATTGACCTCCGCCACCGGAGCCAGTGCACATTGCCCGAAACAAGCTACCGTGCGGACGGTGAACTTGCCGTCCGGCGTCGTGACCGAAAGCTTGTCGGCTTCGCCCAAGTGACCGGCGTCGTTGAGCCCCAGCGTCAGACGCAGGCTCTCCAGTAATTTGCGCGAGCCCCGCGTGTGGCATGCCGTGCCGCGGCAGATGCAGACCGTGTTGTCGCCCTGCGGTTGCAGGTTGAACAGCGAGTAGAAGGTGGCCACGCTGTAAATGCGGGCCAGTGGGACATTAGTTCTCTCCGCGACGTACCGCAGCGCGCCCATCGACAGGTACTTGTGGCGGTCGTGGTCCTGCACCGCCTCCAGAATGCCGAGCAGCGCGCCTGGCCGTTTCCCGCGATTGGCGATCACCTGATCAATGAACGCTCGTTCGGCAGTATCCGGCTGATCTTGAGCCACAGTATTTTGTCCTGGCATGGAATCCCCCTTTTCTACTAGGCGCCCCCAGTTCAGAGTAAAAGACCTCTCACTCCCGAAGTGCTAGATATCTGCAATCCTCTCGCCGATCTGAGCACCACCGGGAAGTTGCTGCATCCGGGCCCCGCCTGGTTGGCTGTCGGGGGTAACAGTTTGGGTGTTTTGCCCAAACGGGAGGGCGGCGGTGCGTGATCAGGCGCGGAGGTGGGGTGGGATAGGGCCCGTCAGGGCGAGTCCTCAAGCCGGGATCATTTCGATGCCGTCCTTGGTGACAATCGTGACATGCCCAATCCACGACTGTTCTGCGCGAAGAGTTCAATCGACGAGAGGTTTCACGTGCTCGGGAACGGCCGGAAAAGTCCGAAACAGAATAACTCCGCAACGTTTAAGGGGAATCGGCCGCTGAAGGGCGATCGCCGTTCGTGCCCAAACAACGTCGTGACCTTGCTTGCGCAGACTCTCGACAATCGGACGAGGAAAGTTTTCATCCGCCAGAATTCTCATTCAGGCGGGGATTGGGTAAGCCTCATATTCGTGGGCTAGATAGCTCGCGTAGGAGAGGCACGCGAGGATGTCTTCTCTGGTCAGGCCCGGGTAGTTAGCAAGAATCTCGCCCTCCGCTTGGCCGGCGGCAAGCAGTTCAAGGACGAACTCAACGGCTAGACGAGTTCCGCGGATCACCGGCTTGCCAGCCAGGATCTGGGGATCGACCACGATGCGTTCCCGCCACGGCATGAGTTCATGATACCCCGTGGCGAGTTCCGCCGACTTCAAAGCGGGAAGTCTTCCGGCCTCAGGCCGGACTCGGGTAGGACATCTTGCATGGCGACGCCCTTACGCCCGCCCTCCGCGAACTGCGTAAGCCCTTCCTGAAACCGGCGGCGGTCTTCTTCGGTGACCGGCTCGTCGTCGCTGGGCGCTGAATTGCTACTGAATACTTCAGCCGGAACACGCCTGGGTCCGGAAGGCTGGCTCGCAGCCCAGAAGGGCTGCCCCACAAGATCGATCTTCGCGATCTCCTGCGCTACCCGCTCGACGGCCGCAGCAACCTCCGCGGACGGCGCTCCCCCGAATTCGAAACTCACGCCCTCAATTCCGTAGATCATCAATCGCCCCGGCAGCCGTCCCAAGCTGCGTGCGATCTCCACGGCCTCAGCAAGACCGAGCGCGTGCGTCGAGCAGCAGAACTGATCCGGCGGCAGCGGCGTCTCGCCCGCGTCCCACTTCGTAATCGTGCCGGGAGCCGCACCGCTCACCACGGTGTCAATTAGAATCGCTTCGCTCGCGCCGTCCCAGGCATCGATGAGCGCCAGCGGATCGCCCGTGTGTTCCCGTGCGTCGATTCCCAGTTCCCGAAGCCACCGCGCCACCAGCAAGCCGGCGGCGTCGTCCGACCGGTCCGCATTCCCAACGCCAATGATCAGCACGCCTCACTCCCGCTCGAGATGGAGCCGCAAGAAGTGAGTCGCACACGAGATGCACGGGTCGTAGTTGCGCAGCGCCTGTTCGCATTTCCAGGTCACTTCGTCGGTGGGGCGGCTCGCGAGTTGCGGCACAAACTGCCACAGGTCTTCTTCCATCCTCTTCTGGTTCTGCGAAGTGGGCGGAACGATCTTGGCGAATTGAATCAGGCCTTCATCGTCGATCCGGTAGCGATGATACAACGTCCCGCGCGGGGCTTCGGTGGCGGCGCAGCCCACCCCCGCGTGCACGGAAATGGCGGCCCGCGGCGCGGCGGGCGGCTCGTAGGCTTCAATCACACGGATGGCTTCCCAGCACGCGAACACCATTTCCACAGCACGCGCGATGATGCTGCGAAACGGATTGTTGCACGGCACGGAAAGCCCGGCGTCCCGGGCGGCCTGCTGCGCAACCTCCGGCAAGCGGGCAAAGTTCAGGTTGAATCGCGCCAGCGGACCCACCAGGTACGAGCCGCGAGCACGCAACGCCGACTGCAATGCGTTCGAGTGCTTGACGTGCTGTTCGACAAAGTGCTCTTCGTACTCGGCCACATCGATGTCGAGTCCTTTATTCGAAACCAGCCGGCCTTCGTTGAACGGATATTCATCAGGATGCGAGAGAGCCACGAACTCGTAAGGCTGTTCAAAATCGGGAAACTCGAAGCCCGCCACGAGTCGCACGCTTTGGAGCGAGGCGTCGAACGCCCACTTGAGATCCTCGAGCAGCGGGCTCAATTCACTCCGCGCGGGAACGCGGTAAAAGCCGCCTACCGCGGCTGAAACCGGATGGATTTCCCGGCCACCGATCAGCGTCACAATCCGGTTGCCGATCTTTTTCAGACGCAGAGCCTGCTCGACCACGCCACGATAGTCGCGCGCCATCTGGATGGCGTCCGGATACCCGAGAAAATCGGGAGCGTGCAGCATGAAAATATGCAGCGCGTGGCTTTCAATCCACTCGCCGCAATAAAACAGGCGCCGCAGCATGCGGATCGCCGGGTCGACCGGCACTCCCAGACTGCGCTCGATCGCGTGCACCGCGCTCATCTGATAGGCGATCGGGCAGATGCCGCAGATGCGCGCCACAATGTCCGGCACCTCGGAAAAATGGCGGCCCCTCAAAAACGCTTCGAACAGCCTTGGTGGCTCGTAGATTTTGAGCTTGACGTCGGTGACGCGGTCGCCTTTCATTTTGACGAACAGCGCGCCTTCGCCCTCGACGCGCGCCAGGCAGTCGACCTTGATGGTCCGGCTTTTGGTCGCTGTGCTACTCATGGCGCTCGCACTCCTCGCTGGCCTTGCGGAACTGCCAGGCCCAGGCGTTGAAACCGCGGAACGCCCGCGCAATCTGCGGGTCGCTTTGTCCCAGGATGCGGAACTGATTCACCAGCGACGCGGTGTTCGGACTCTCCATGGGCCCGTAGCAGCCATAGCAGCCGCGGTTGAAGCTCGGACAAATGGCTCCGCAGCCGGCTTGTGTCACCGGTCCCAGACAGGCGATGCCCTCAGCCACCGCAATGCAAACATTGCCGCGCCGCTTGCATTCCATGCACACGCTGTAGGTGGGGATGTTCGGTTTCCGGCCGGCCAGCGTCGCGCTGATCAACTCGATGAGCTGATTCTTGTTGATCGGGCAGCCGCGCAACTCGAAATCCACCGGCACGTGCTCGGCGATGGGCGTCGAGAGCTTCAGCGTGCTGATGTATTGCGGCGTGGCGTAAACCACGCGGACGAACTCGTCGATATCGCGCGAGTTCCGCAAAGCCTGGATACCTCCCGCAGTGGCGCACGCCCCGATGGTCACCAGCTTGTGGCACTGCCGCCGCACCTGCTGAATACGCTCGGCATCGTGGTGCGTGGTGATCGACCCCTCCACCAGCCCCACGTCGTACGGGCCCTTCAGCATGGACCGCGTGGCCTCGGGGAAATACGCGATCTCCACCGCGCCCGCCACGGCCAGCAGCTCGTCTTCGGCGTCGAGCAGGCTCAACTGGCAGCCATCGCACGACGCGAACTTGAACACCGCGATCTTCGGTTTCCGGCCGTTAGAGTTCATGTTTTCCCATCAATCCTCTTACCTGCTGATACGAAAACACCGGACCGTCCTTACAGATGAAATGCGGACCATACTGGCAGTGCCCGCAGAAGCCCACGCCGCATTTCATGTTTCGCTCCATGGACAGAAAAATGTCGGCCGCCGACACGCCGCGGTGCTGCTCCAGTTCGGCCACCACGTAATTCATCATGATTTCCGGTCCGCAGACGAAAACCAAGGTGCGGTCGGGATGCAGGCGCAGGTGGCGGAACAAGGTGGTCACCACGCCCACGCGCCCGCGCCAGTTCACTCCGCCATAATCGACCGTGGTGAGCACCTGGGTATCGGGCGACCGGCCCCACGCGTTCAACTCTTTCCGGAAAAGCAGGTCGCCGGGACTGCGCGCGCCGTATAACACGATGAGGCGCACGTAATCGTCCCGGTTCCGCAGAACGTGAAAGATCGCCGGCCGCAGCGGAGCCAGGCCGATGCCGCCGGCGACGATCAGCACGTCTTTGCCGCGCGCGGCTTCGAGAGGCCAGGGTTTGCCGTACGGGCCTCTCACACCCACCCAGTCGCCCGGCCGCAGGCTCACCAGCGCTTGAGTCGCCGGCCCGACCGAGCGCACTGTATACGCGAGTCGGCGCGCCTGCTCCGGGTCCCCGCTGATCGAAATGGGCAGCTCACCCACGCCAAAAACGTAGAGCATGCTGAACTGGCCCGGGGCAAATCGGGGCATCTCCGCATTGCCGGCCGGCTGCAAATTGAGCGTAAAAGTATCGTGTGTTTCCCGCGCGACCGACTCCACACGAAACGGCTGCGGGCGCATGGGATCGGCCACAGCCTCGCCCTTTCTCACCGTTTCTTCAAACGTGAGGGGCATAAACATCCAGTAGCTGCAAACGGGTGGCTTCCAGCCGCTTGGTCGTAATGTGAACAAACCGTTTCAACAGCTCGTAGCCCAGATCGTGGTTCTCCTCGCACTTGGTGCGGAGGCACGTCCCGTCGAGAGCGATGGCTCGGGTACCCTCGACTGCCCGCGCGTCGAAACGCCACCGGTAAGGCGGAATCAGCCAGGACCAACCCAGAATGTCTCCAGCTTCGAGCGTCTGCACCACAATCGGCGGGCGCTGCGGAGCGTAGATCTCCAGCGCAATTCGGCCCTGGCGGATGAGATAGAAGTGGCCGGCGTCCTCGCCGGTACGGAATAGATATGCGCCTCCGGCAAAACGAACGTTGGACGCGCACCCTACGAGCACCTTCAGATACGCGGTGTCCAGTCCTTCAAAGAACGAATGCTGAGCGAGGATGGGTTCAAGTGACTCCACTGTTGTCCTCCTATGAAGTAGAGCGCATGCTCAGTTCTCCAGCTTGACTACGGCCAGCTTCTTGACCACCCCAATATCTCTGGGCCCATTCACGTCAATACGAACCGCTGTTCCTTCTGCGTACCGTCTGGATTCGTTGATCGTCCGGATCACCCGCTGGGGCAGCCCGCTCTGGCGCGCCGCTTTCACCGCCCTGTCGCCCAGAGCGAACGACGCCCTGAAGCGGCTTCGACAGGGAGACAAATACAGAATCGTCCGCTCATCACGCTTCAAACGCAGAGACCAGCCGGCTTTGCGTGAGTAAGAGCTCCACTCTCGGATCCCGATGTCGCACTCGTCCGCCAGGTCCGCCACCAATTGATCCCAGACCGCCTTGGCCGGGCCCAGTTCCGCGCCTAGTTCGTCATCCGTGGGCGCTCCTGGCTTGCCAATGAAGGCGTTAACTGGATCCGTCATGATGATTCTCCTATGAAACTGGCGCGGAACCCGTGTTACCTCCGCGAATGGCGCGCACTTCCTCCGTGATGTCAATACCTGCCGGGCACCAGGTGATGCATCGCCCGCATCCCACACAACCAGAGCTGCCGAACTGGTCGATCCACGACGCCAGTTTGTGTGTCAGCCACTGGCGATAGCGCGACCTCACCGACGGCCGGACGCTGCCTCCGTGGATGTACGAGAACGCCTGCGTGAAGCAGGAGTCCCAACGGCGCCATCGCTCGGCGTGGTTTCCTGCGACGTCGCTCACATCTTCCACCACTGTGCAGAAGCAGGTCGGGCACACCATGGTGCAGTTGGCGCAACTCAGACATCGGGCAGCGACGTGATCCCAGCGAGGATGCTCGAAGTTCTGATAGAGCAGATCGCGAATGCCGTTCGTGTCCATCTTGCGAGTCTGAACCGCGGCGCGATCGACGGCCTCGGCCGCCTCCTGGCAGAGCGCCGGGGACGCTTCGCGCGCGTCCAGATCGGCCAGGATCTCGGCGCCCGCCGCGCTCCCGGTCTCCACCACAAACAGATGCCGGCCCTTGTCCGCGATCTCAGTCAACGCCAGGTCAAAACCCTGGCCGGCTCGCGGCCCGCTTTGCATCGAGGCGCAGAAACAGGTGGGCGCAGCTTGTGTGCATTGGACCACGACAATGAAAACGCCCCGGCGCCGGCTGGCGTAGACAGGGTCGGTGAAGCGGTCCTCAAGGAGAACGCGATCCTGCACACGGATCCCAGCCAGTTCACAGGCGCGAACGCCTAGGAAGGCGTAACGCGGCGGAGGGGAGGTTTGGTTGAGAACGCGAACGCCTTCACCGTTCCGCTCGATGTGGATGAGTTCTATGGTGGCGGGGTGGAGGAACTTTTTCCAGCTCTGCGGCCCGACGGTGTAGCCGAACAGCGCTCCGTCCTCGCGCCGTTTCAGACGGTAGCGGCCGGCGTCCTGCTCATCGGTCCAGCCGGCAGGAAGGTCTTCCAGTTTTTTCAGGGTTTCGTAGACGATGGCGCCATCGCGCACAGTGGGGCCGGCCACCTGGTACCCGCGACGCTCCAGCGACGGAATTAATCGCCGGAGACCCTCGAGGGTGACCACGGCGCGCGGGTCGGAGCCGGCCGAATTCTCCATGGCGCTCCTCAAAACACCCGCCGGCGGCTGGTCCCCCCTGCGGACCAGCCCCGGCGCATTGCGAGACTACGGGAAGATGCCCCGCACCTGCGTCGCTTCGGCTACCCGGCCAACGGCCAGAATGTAAGCGGCGGTGCGCATGTCCACCTTGTACTTCTCCGCGGTCGCATATACTTCTTTGAACGCGTTAGTCATGGTGCGTTCCAGATACTTGTTGACTTCGATTTCCGTCCAGAAGAATCCGTAGAGATCCTGGACCCACTCGAAGTAGGAAACCGTCACGCCGCCGGCGTTACACAGAATGTCGGGGATGACGAAAGTGCCCTTGCCGGCGAGGATGGCGTCGGCTCCGGGTGTGGTCGGTCCGTTGGCGGCTTCCGCGACAATTTTGGCCTTGATGCGGTCGGCGTTTTCCAGCGTGATCGTATTCTCGAGCGCTGCCGGGATCAGAACGTCGCAGTTGAGTTGCAGCAGCTCGCGGTTGGTGATGGGTTCGCCGTCCGGAAAATTGAACAAGCTGCCGGTCTGCTCCTTAAATTTGAGCGCTTCCACGGGGTCGAGCCCCTTGCGGTTGTAGATTCCGCCTTTCGAGTCGCTGGCGGCAATGATTTTGGCGCCGTCTTCATGGAGCAACCGTGCAGCAATACTACCCGCATTCCCGAAGCCCTGAACAGCAACCGTGGCGCTGTCTAACTTAATGCCTTTCGCTTCGCAGGCCAGGCGCGTCGTGACTTGGCATCCGCGTGCCGTGGCTTCGTGGCGCCCCTTCGAGCCACCCAAGCTAAGAGGCTTGCCGGTCACGACTCCCAGTTCCGTGTGCCCGTGCAGCATGCTGATGGTGTCCATAATCCACGCCATGGTCTGGGGCGTGGTGTACACGTCCGGCGCCGGGATGTCCCGATCCGGCCCGATGATCACTGAGATCTCGGTCGCGTAACGCCGCGTGAGGCGCTCCAGTTCACCCAAGGAAAGCGTCTTCGGATCCACTCGCACACCGCCCTTGCCGCCGCCATAGGGGATATTCACCGTGGCGCACTTCCACGTCATCCAGGAGGCTAGCGCCTTCACTTCATCCAGCGTGACATCGGGATGGTAACGGATTCCGCCCTTGGCCGGCCCGCGCGTGAGACTGTGTTGGACCCGGAATCCTTCAAATACGCGGATCTCTCCGTTGTCCATGCGAACGGGGATGGAAACGATCAACTGCCGCTTGGGAGTTTTCAGCATGCTTCGCATGCTTTCATCCAGCTTCAAGTAATCAGCGGCCGTGTCAAACTGCTTTTGTGCAATCTCAAAGGGATTTAACGTTTCTTTGGAAAGCGTGACAGTACTCACAGTTGCCTCCTTGGCATTCTTCATACATCGACTTCAATAAGTGCTCGGTGCTCCACCGGAATCGCTAATTGTTCTAGTGGCATACCCCGCTTACACAACTGGCAGGTATCCCGGTTGGAGTAATAGGGCGTTTCCAGTTCAGCCAGATAATAAAGAGGTAAGTCGGCGAGGCCGTTGGTCTTGGGAGTAGGAACATAGAACAAAACCGCTACAGCCACAACTTTGGCGCCCTTGGATTCCACGAGCCGCCGGGCCTCGTTTAGCAATTTGCCGGACCGGAGGATGTCGTCCACCAGCAGCACCTTTTCTCCCTGGCGGGGCTCGAGATACTGCGGGAAATGCATGGGGCCTTTGCGGCTTTCCTTCTCCGCCCAGTACACCTGCCGTGCGTGCAATGCCTCGCATAGGCCATACGCCACCGGCAGTCCTCCCACGGTGGCGGCGACGAACGAAAGATCGGAAATCAGACTCCGGATCTCCGGGTTTCCGCGGAGAAGCCGGCTGAGGCCCACGCTCAGCATTTTGGCGTGGCAGTGATATCGCATCGCCAGGGCGGGCTCTAAATGTTGTGCGGAGTGAAGACCGCTCGAGTCCTCAAAGTGGCCGGTGCGTAACGCGCCGGTTTCCCGGAGAATGGCGACCACTTCTTCTTGGGTGGGAATCAGGTCCATACTCGCCCTCTTGATTCCCCCGTTTGGATCGGGTCCTGTGTTCGCGGCAAACGCACGCCAGCGTCAAACATGGACGGGCTCTAAACAGCAGGAGATCAATTTTGGCTCTGCAATCGATTCGCCGACTTCCAACGTCAGGCGGGCCATTTCGCGCGGGCGGATTTCTGCGCCCTTTTGCGCAACGTTGACGGTGGGCAGTGGGCGATAATCCACCACCCGTGCGTGCTTAATGAATATCTGTTAGCGGATTTACTGCTGCATCGACGCGATGTACTTCACTAAGTTGGCGATGCGCAGTTTCGCGATGGCGTCGTTGCCGGGTTCCAAGGAATGGAAGATTGGTCCCCAGGTCGGCATGTCGCTCGATCCGTGAGCCGTGATGGGGTCGAGTCCTTCAACCACGCGGGTGACCCGGCTGGAGGGAAACGTACCGCCATTTTTCTGTTTCAGCAGCGTGAGGTTGGCCGGAGGGACCTTTAACGCTTCCGAGGCGGGGCCATGACCCTTACCGTCAACCCCATGACAGGAGGCGCAATACGTCTTGAACATCTCCACGGCCGAATCGGCCCGTGTGGGAGTTACGGGAACCTTCTTAACCTCTTTCTGTTGCGCTCCGATCAACACCGTCGCGCTCAGAATGAACGTTAGCCACACAGCAGGTTTCATGCGACGCTCCATTCAGACGAGAATGTTGCACGTACCTCTCCAGGAACCACGGGCTATTGCACCGCGTTCAAATAGGCAACCAAATCAGCAAGCTGCTGCGGGTTATTGAACCGGGGCCATGCGACATGAGCCTGCTTCATGCGATTGAGCATTTGAGGGCCGTGCGTCCACAGGGCCGAGATGATGGTCACTTCGGAATACTTGCGGCCTTGTCCGGGTAAGGGCGGCGCACCGTTGTTCCCGCTGGCGTGGCACTCGATGCAATGCTTCTGCGCAAAGACTTGCTTGCCGCGGCCGGCGTTGGCGTCGGGGTAGACGAACTGGCGCATCCACAAGAAGCTGAGCAGTTGCCGCATCTCATCCTGGGTCAAGGTCGGCGGCGGCTGAATCATTCTCGGGGCGTGATTCCACATGTCCACCGCGATATCGGTGAGCGTGAGATTGTGGAGACGATTCTCGAGCGCGAGTTTTCCGGTATGGCACTTGATGCAGCCCTTGGACTCGAAGATGGCCTGTCCGCCCTCGCCGGACGTATAGGAGAAGCGCGTGCCAAGGTCGCGGGTCTGCGGCAGGCTGCGGAGGTAGACCAGCATGTCGCTCAATTCCTGCGTCGTCAATTCCTGCCACGCGATGTTCTTCCTCGTAAATGCCTCGCGCATGCGTCCGCTGTGATTCCACATCTGCTGAACCATGAGAATCGGCTGGCCTAGCGATTCCCATTTCACGACCGGCGGCGCGTTCTCAGCGAGCGAATCGGTGATGCCGTGGCAGTCGGCGCAGTGGCGGGAGTTGAAGACCTGCTTGCCGCGGGCGGCGTCGCCGGGCTTGTCGAAGAAGCGGCTGGAGTAGAGAAATGCGAACAGGTTGGCGGCATCCTCGGGGCTGAGTTTCGGCCGCTCGACGCCTTGGGTGTCCATGACGCCCCACATTAGGGGCGCGTGGTTCCACATGGTGCTGGCGAGCTGAGCGGGCGTGTAGCCGCGGTCCACCTGGCGGCCGAGGTCGGCGGCCCTCTTTCCGCCTTTGCCGTCGATGCTGTGGCACTGGATGCACCGCTCTCTCTCGAAGAGCATGTGGCCTTGCTCGGAATTGCCGGGGATGACAGGCAGACTGGCGCCCTGCACCCCCAAAGCGACAAAAGTCGAGATAAGTATTGATCGAAGCATAAATGTACCGCTCCCGTTAAACGACACTAAGGTCTAGTATAGTGCGGGGAGGGGCGGGCGGGGAGGTAGCTTGCGGTTCCGGGGAAAAAACGCGGGAGAGTTGCGCTCAAACCAGAGTTTTTTGACAGGCGATAATCGTGTATTGAGTGTACTGTCGTGAATTGGGGTTTCCTTGCCAAACATGGATGCGTGAGAAAATCGAAAACATGCGGGCTGTCCCCGAGTTTCCCCCCAACTAGCTCATTGCGTACCGTTCCAGGTGGTGGCTGCCAGAGTGCCGCACTAGGCTTGGGCCACGAACTTGCACACGCTTATGAGGAGGAATTGTATCCGCAATGGTATGCTCACCAGGCGGGAACGCCTTCTCTCGCCTATCAATGGCAGGTGGAAAGGTGGGCGATCACCGGGCCCGAGGCTTCAGCCGCCAGAACGCTAGGAGAACCGATACGATTCAATCACGGGGGTGTCGTTTTCCCACGCCTCCGTCATGAACCGAATGCAACGTCGCGGACCTGCAGGGTGCCATAACGATTATGCACAACAGAAATATCTTACTAGTGACGGCAATCCTGGCGAGTGCTTTGCCGGTTCGGGCTCAGAACGAAGGCCGAGTGGCGCCAATCGACGCTATTCTTAGCTCGATTGGGGCCGGCAACCTTGCCCGGGTCGACGTTTTGAGACTTCCCCGCGATGCCCAATTTCGAGTTAACGTCACGCCAGAGCGCCTCGAAAACTGGTGCGAAAACAAGGTTACACTCCGCAACAGCGAACTGAATCGTGAAGAGCTAACGATCGTGTTGAAGTCGGTTAGGCTCAGGTCATCCAGTACGAAATTGGACTCTCTGGACGTTCGGTGGGGGATAATATTCTACTCGATGTTGCCAAAGGATAAACGGATCGCCTCCCTTTACTTTGATAAGCATGGGCGCCAAGGCGCGGTCAATACCCTTGCAACGTCGTTCGGGCCCGATTTCTTTCCGCGGCTGATGAAGGCTCTTCACGTGTCTATTGATTAATCTGGTGTCCATTACGTTGGATCGACGGGGCGAGCCATAGCGTGAGGAATCGTCCAGTTCCCCGGCGGTAACCAGAGTCCGAAGAGAAAGGCGATGCTACGCATCGGCAGAAGGGGTGACACGTCACCCCGGAGCGGGTGCTGCAAGTAGCAGGGACGGACGCGAGATCGTCCCGAATCGGGAACGTCGGGTGGAAAGAGCACAGGAAAGAGCACAGGGACGGACGAGACCGTCCCGAATCGGTGAGAGAGCTTGCCAGCACGGTCTCGTCTGGCCCCCTTGATATCACGGCATCTTCATCCTAGCCGGTGAGTGGCTAGCGCGGAAAAGCCGCGGCAACACAGTTGATTAACTCCGCGCCGGTCGAGGTCCGCCGCCCACATGTCTCGTGCTCTCCCACGTCGTTCCGCCGACCGCGACCACGAACTTCGATGCCACCACCAATCGCCTCTACGTGAACAACGCGGCGTACGACCCCTCGGGAAATGGGAACCAGATCGCCATCGGCGGCTATTCCTACACCTACGATGCCGAGAACCGGTTGATCACCGCGAACTTGGGGAGCATTTCCAGCGCGGGCTACGTGTACGATGGCGAAGGCCAGCGGGTGCAGAAGATCATCTGCCCGGCCGGGACGAGCTCCTGCACACCTTCAGTGAGCGGCGCGACTTCGACTACCTACGTTTACGACGCATCCGGGAACCTGGCGGCGGAATACACGTCCTCCGCAACGCCGGCGAGCGCCTGCGGAACCCTCACCTGTTACGTTTCCGTTGACCATCTCGGCAGCACGCGGATGGTGACCGACAGCAACGGCGTTGTGACCCAGCGCTACGATTTCCTGCCGTCGCGAGAAACCGGGACAGCCTGACCTTTGCGTGTTTCGCAAGTCGGAAACTGGCGCAGTCAGCTCTGTCCCGTTTTCCGTTTTCTGGAGAAGTTCGTGGGCAGCCACACCATGATGGTGCATGCCCAGAAGATCACGATGCGTGGAGCCGGGGAAACCGGGACAGCCTGACCTTTGCGTGTTTCGCAAGTCGGAAACTGGCGCAGTCAGCTCTGTCCCGCTTTCCGTTTTCTGGAGAACTTCCCGTGGGCAGCCACACCATGATGGTGCATGCCCAGAAG